>Ga0209381_1000248_pt1 | contig 146800 bp, 128 predicted proteins | sample DewCreD2012metaG_FD_184111 | JGI IMG/M metagenome (GOLD analysis project Ga0209381, IMG submission 184111) | Hot spring sediment bacterial and archeal communities from British Columbia, Canada, to study Microbial Dark Matter (Phase II) - Dewar... ...
ATCCTGGGGCTGGACAAGGTCCCAAGGGTCGGGCTGTTCGCCCGTTAAAGCGGTACGCGAGCTGGGTTCAGACCGTCGTGAGACAGGTCGGTCTCTATCCGCTGTGGGCGTAAGGGATTTGAGAGGAGCTGCCCCTAGTACGAGAGGACCGGGGTGGACAGACCTCTGGTGTGCCAGTTGTCGTGCCAACGGCATCGCTGGGTAGCTATGTCTGGCAGAGATAACCGCTGAAAGCATCTAAGTGGGAAACTCGCCTCAAGATGAGATCCCTCATCCCGCTAAGGGAGTAAGGCCGCAGGAAGACTACCTGCTTGATAGGCGGCATGTGTAAGCGCAGTAATGCGTTCAGCTAAGCCGTACTAATGGCCGAGGGCTTTCTCTGTGGTGCGGAGAACTCGCAACTTTTCGGACTGCGCAATTGTTCAGTTGGTAAGCTTAACATCGTAAAAAAGTCTCTTGGTGATTGGAGCGACGGTGGTACACCCGGTCCCATCCCGAACCCGGTCGTTAAGCCCGTCAGCGCCGATGGTACTTGGGGGGCGACCCCCTGGGAGAGTAGGTCATTGCCAAGAGACTTTTTAATTTTAATTGACAGCTCATTTTTCTTATGATAGAATTCTTGTAAGGGCGTTCCCGGAGCTGCTCTTTTACTCGTTTCAACATCAACAGTAAGGAGAGAGCGTATCGGTTTATAAGACTGTTTTGGACTGAATGAGCATGTGATTGGCTCGGCTGTGTCCAGGAGCGCCTGCCGAGCCTTTTTATGTCGTCAGCTCGAGCGGGAACGATTTTCTGGATGAAAGGAGGTGAAACGCGTGACTTTTGTGACTTTGCGTCCGAACGAATCGCAAGATCAGTTGCTCAAGCGCTTCCGCAAGAAGGTCGCCAAAAGCGGCATTCTCAGCACGGTTCGCCGCAAGCGCTGGTTTGTTTCCAAGAGCGAGTTGCGCCGCATCCAGAAGAAGAAGTCCATTCGACGCATCAAGCGCCGCCAGTTCGTCGAATCGGAGTGAATTGCCCTGATTGGGAAGCGCAGGATGATCAGCAATTCTGGAGGTGAACATGGCAAAGGAAGAGGATAAAATCCAGGTGGAAGGGGTTGTGGTAGAAGCCCTGCCCGGGACGCAATTCAAAGTGCGCCTGGATAGCGGACACGAAGTGCTTGCCTATCTTTCGGGCAAGATGCGCAAGTATTACATCCGCATCTTGCTCGGCGATCGTGTCCGCGTGGAGATGTCGCCCTACGATCTCAGCCGCGGTCGCATTGTCTACCGGCACAAGAAATACGCCGAGGTGCCGGAAGCCGAGTTAGAATAATCGCCTGGGTGAATCGTTCTCTGGATTTATTTCCCACTCATCGGAATAGCGAGCGGGATGCCTGCATGTCGGGCATCCCGCTTTTGATTCCATGAGTCCGTTACAGCGGGTCTAGTACGAGCCAAGCACCATCAGGTAATTGGCTCGCTCGAAGGCTGCCGGATCTGCAACTGCTTTCTGGCTCATGCTGCCTTTCATCTGGCGCACCGAATCGTATTCGTGTTCGACCATCCAGTTTTGCAGGTCTTCCAGGATTTTGGCGGCATGGTTGATGCCATTGCGTAACAATGATGATGTAACCATTGCCACGCTTGCCCCTGCCATGACCGCTTTGATCAGGTCTTCGGCGCTGTGCACACCGCTGGTCAGGGCAAAATCAGCCTCGATGCGCCCATAAAGGATGGCAATCCAGCGCAGCGGCAGGCGCAGTTCATGCGAATTGCTCAGCACCAGGTTGGGGATGACTTCCAACTCTTCCAGATCGAAATCGGGCTGATAAAATCGGTTGAATAGCACCAACCCATCCGCGCCCGCCTCCACCAGGCGGCGGGCGAAGTGCGGCAGCGAGGTGAAGAAAGGGCTGAGCTTGACCGCCAGCGGGATTTTTACCCACTTGCGAATCTGACTCACCAGGGCGATGTACTGATCTTCTAGCTGAGCGGAGCTTACCTGCGGATCGCAGGCGATGTCGTACATGTTGAGTTCCAGGGCGTCGGCGCCAGCTTGCTCAATCTTTTGAGCGTAATCGGTCCAGCCTCCCGTGGTGACGCCGTTGAGACTGCCGATCACCGGGATTTTGACCGCCTGCTTGATCTTGTTCAGCGTTTTGAGGTAGCCTTCTGGTCCAATCGAATAGCTGGCGTAGTCTGGGAGATAGGTGAGCGCTTCGCCGAATGATTCCACGCCGCGACTCAGGTCTTCGTGCAGCTTTCGGCTTTCCCAGAGGATTTGCTCTTCGAATAGCGAGTACATCACAATTGCCGATACACCCGCCTGTTCGAGTTGAACGGCGGTCTCCGGCTTTTTCGAAAGGGGAGAGGCGGAAGCCACCAATGGGTTTTTCAGGGGTAAGCCGAGATAAGTCGTCGTCAGATCAACCATAGGATTATCCCTCAGTTAAATCGAGTTGCTCCAAGCCGGGTTCAGCTCCCTGCATGCCCGCCGTTGCCTTCCGGATCGCCATTGTATTGCATGGCAGCCATCTGCCGATACAATTGCCAACGCCTCTTCACATCTATCTGCGCCAACTGGACGAGCTGTTCGGCGCGTTGTTCATCTGCCTGCAAGAGCATGCGGTAGCGGGTTTCGTTGTACACGTATTGTTCCAAGGGGATGCTGGGCTCTTTAGAGTCGAGCGTGAGCGGGTTTTTCCCTTGAGCGATGAGATCGGGGTTGAAGCGATAGAGCGGCCAGGCTCCGGATTGGACAGCCAGTTTTTGCTGATCCAAACCCTTGCGCAGATCGTAGCCGTGCGCGATGCAGTGAGAGTAGGCAATGATCAGCGATGGGCCTTCGTAGGCGTCGGCTTCCAGGAAAGCGGTGAGGGTTTGCTGGTCGTTGGCGCCAAAGGCGACCCGGGCTACATAGACGTAGCCGTACGACATGGCGAGCATGCCCAGGTCTTTCTTGGGCAGAGCCTTGCCATTGGCGGCGAACTTGGCGACCGCCGCGCGCGGCGTAGATTTTGATGCCTGTCCGCCGGTGTTGGAGTACACCTCGGTGTCCAATACCAGCAGGTTGACGTTGCGCCCGGAAGCGAGCACATGATCCAAACCACCATAGCCGATGTCGTACGCCCAACCATCGCCGCCGATAATCCACACGCTTTTTCGCACCAGCACGTCGGCGATGCTGAGCAAATGGCGGGCGATGGGATCGTTCGAGCTCTCCAGGCGTTGCTTCAAGAGGGCAACCCGCTGGCGTTGTTCGTTGATCCCGGCTTCGGTGCTTTGATCGGCGTTGATGATCGCGGCAACAAGGTCTTCGCCGACCCAGGCAGCCACTTTGGGCAGCAGCTCATAAGCAAATTCCAATTGCTTATCCAGGGTGAGGCGCATGCCCAGACCGAACTCGGCGTTGTCTTCGAAGAGCGAGTTCGACCAGGCAGGACCTCGTCCTTCGCGATTCTTCGCCCAGGGGGTGGTGGGCAGGTTACCGCCGTAGATGGAGGAGCAGCCGGTGGCATTGGCGATCACGATGCGATCGCCAAATAGCTGGCTGAGCAACTTCAGATAGGGAGTTTCGCCGCAACCGGCGCAGGCACCTGAGAACTCGAAGAGCGGCTGCAAGAGTTGTGAGTTCTTCACAGTTCTGAGGCTGATCTGGGTGCGGTCCACTTCGGGCAGGGAGAGGAAGAAGTTCCAGTTTTGGTTTTCCCGTTCGCGAATCGGGGGCTGCATCGCCATATTGATGGCTTTGCGTCCCACCTGCGATTTGTCCTTAGCCGGGCAGACCTCCACGCACAAGCCGCAGCCGGTGCAATCTTCTGGCGAGACCGCCAGCGTGTATTTCATGCCCGGAAATTCTTTCCAGCGCGCCTCGGCAGAGCGCCAGGCTACAGGCGCATTTTCAAGGTAGATGGGGTCGTAGACTTTTTCGCGGATGACCGCATGCGGGCAGACGAAGCTGCACTTGCCGCATTGGATGCACAGGTCTGGCTCCCAAACGGGTATCTCCAACGAGATGTTGCGCTTTTCCCATTGGGTGGTGCCGGTGGGGAATGTGCCATCCACCGGGAAGACGCTCACCGGCAAATCGTCCCCTTCCAGCGCGATTATCTTTCCCAGGACTTCTTTAACGAACGGCGGCGCTTCCAGCGGCACTGGCGCGCGGCGTCTCAACTTGCTGGTGGCTTCTGCCGGAACTTTCACTTCGTGCAGGTTTGCCAGCGTCTTGTCGACTGCTTCGAAGTTGGCTCTGACCACCGCTTCACCGCGCTTGCCGTAGGTTTTTTCAATGGCATGCTTAATCTCGGCGATTGCCTGGTCGCGGGGCAGGACGCCGCTGATGGCGAAGAAGCAGGTCTGCATGATGGTATTGATGCGCGTACCCATCCCCGTCTGACGAGCGACATCGTAAGCGTCAATGACGTAAAAGCGCAGTTTTTTGTTGATGATGTCTTTCTGCACTTCAATGGGGAGCTGATCCCAGACTTCGTCCGATCCGTAGATGCTGTTCAGCAGGAAAACCCCGCCTGGGGCGGCGTACTTGAGCACATCGTAGCGCTCCAGGAAGGAGAACTGGTGGCAGGCGACGAACTGCGCCTGATTGATCAGATATGGGGCGCGGATGGGTTTGGGACCAAAGCGCAGGTGGGAAATGGTAACGCCGCCGGATTTCTTCGAGTCGTAGTAGAAGTATCCCTGGGCGTAATTATCTGTCTCCTCGCCGATGATCTTGATGGAGTTCTTGTTGGCGCCAACCGTTCCGTCAGCACCGATGCCCCAGAAGACGCAGCGGACGGTATCCGGCGACTCGATCGAGAACTTTGGATCGTAATCAATGCTGGTGTGAGTGACATCATCGAAAATGCCCACGGTGAAATGATTCTTCGGTTCAACCTTGAGCATCTCGTCGAAGACGCCTTTGACCATGGCGGGAGTGAACTCCTTGGAGGAGAGACCGTAACGCCCGCCGATCACGCGTGGGTAGGGACGGTTGGCAAACTGAGCATAAGGCACAGACCCTTCTGCCAGCCCTTCGTTGATCGCGGTGACCACGTCCAGGTAAAGGGGTTCGCCCGCCGCGCCTGCTTCTTTGGTGCGATCGAGGACTGCGATGACCCGTACCGTGGGCGGCAGAACTTCCAGGAAGTGCCTCACAGAGAAGGGGCGGTAGAGGCGCACTTTGAGAACGCCCACCTTTTCACCTTTATCGGCGAGGTAGAGGGCGGTTTCGCCGGCGGTCTCAGCGCCAGATCCCATGAGGACGATCACGCGCTCGGCGTCTGGAGCGCCAACATAGTCGAAGAGATGATATTGCCTGCCAACCAGGGCTGCGAATTTATCCATGGTTTTTTGGACGATCTCGGGGCAGGCAAGGTAATATGGATTGACGGCTTCGCGCCCCTGGAAGTAGTGGTCTGGGTTTTGAGCGGTTCCGCGCAGGACGGGATGATCGGGCGAGAGAGCACGTGCCCGGTGCGCCTGCACCCACGCGTCGTCAATCATCGCCCGCAAGTCTTCATCGGTGAGGCGCTCGATTTTATTGACCTCGTGCGAGGTGCGGAAACCGTCGAAGAAGTGCAGGAAAGGCACCCGCGCCTGAAGCGTGGCGGCATGGGCAATCAGGGCAATATCATGAGCTTCCTGCACAGAGTTGGAGGCGATCAGGGCGAAGCCGGTGCTGCGCGTTGCCATCACGTCCGAGTGGTCGCCGAAGATCGATAAGGCATGCACAGCCAACGAACGGGCTGAGACGTGGAACACGGTGCTGGTCAGCTCGCCGGCAATCTTGTACATATTGGGGATCATCAGCAGCAATCCCTGGGAGGCGGTAAAGGTGGTGGATAGGGCGCCGGTTTGCAAAGCGCCATGCACTGCGCCGGCGGCGCCGCCTTCGGATTGCATTTCGATCACCAGAGGCACAGTTCCCCAGATGTTGGTCTGCTTCATCGAAGACCATTCGTCTGCAAATTCGCCCATCGGAGAAGATGGCGTGATGGGATAGATAGCGATCACCTCGCTCAACTTATGAGCGACATAGGCTGTCGCTTCGTTGCCGTCAATGGTCACCATGGGTCTTTTCATCTTCAAAACTCCGCTTGTGTCCGGGTCGAGAAATCGCTCTTCCCGAGGTGTACGAGAAAGCTGGCTTTAGAAGTAGATTTTTGCATTTACAAAGTGTAGCCCCCAATGGGCTAAGTTCATAGTTATATAAAGCATATTAAAAACCTGTGAACTGTCACCCTTCGGATTGCATACTCTCATTTTTGCAAAGCCACTTGACCAGCGCGCTGGTGGGTTATACAATCATACCAATGCATCGGCAAAGATTCTGTGAGTGACCTGGTTGTGCTATACTCTGAATATGCAGACAGAGCGCCAAATATGGCAGACATGGGCACATAAGTTGCACTACTGGGGGTTAGCAGATTTGGCGATTTGGTTTTTAGAGGCGATTGGCCCGTTATCTTGGATTGGGGCTCAGGCGCTGTATTTCAGCCAGCCGCTGCTCGCTCGCTTGACGGCGCAGAGTCGCTTTGAGGCACTGGTGGAACTATTTGAAGAACCGGAAGACGCCCAAACTTTCATCGAGATGCTGCGTAAAGGTACATCCCCGTGAACTTCCCTGAACTCGTCGATGCCGATTTGCTCGGCTTAATATTTGTATTAATCTTCCTGGGGTTGCTCGTCTTCTTTCTGGTCTACGAGCGGGCGGGTAAGGGCAGGTTGTTGCGTCCTATCGGCGCTTTTGAGCGCTTCAAGCGGGAAATCGGGCTGGCGGTGGAAGCCGGAAAAAGGCTGCATGTCACCCTGGGGCGGGGCAGCCTTACCGGCGAGCAGGCGGGGTCGGCGCTGGTTGGCTTGCAGGTGTTAGAGCGCATCAGCCGCACGGCTTCAATCAGCGATCGGCCTCCGGTGGCAACCAGCGCCGATGGGTCTCTGACCATCCTTTCTCAGGATACAGAGCGCAGCGTGTTTCGCGAGATGGGCTATGAGGGGCAATATGATCCCACCGCCGGCAGGCTCAGCGGTCTGACTCCGTTTGCATACGCGGCGGGCACTATGCCGGTGATCTTCGACGAACAGGTGGCGGCTACTATTCTGGCAGGGCATTTTGGCAGCGAGGCGGCGTTGATTACCGATGCAGCCGACCATAGCGGTAGTTTGACGCTTGCTGGCAGCGACAATCTTAACGCGCAAGCGTTACTCTACGCTGCTTCTGACGAACCCCTGATCGGCGAAGAACTCTACGCGGCTGGCGCGTATTTGAAAGCCGGGGCTGCGCATCAAGCCAGTCTGCGGGCGCAGGACGTGATGCGCTGGCTGCTCGTATTGGCGATCCTGGCGGGGGCAGCGCTCAAATTGGTTGGCATCCTATGAAAATCTCTATTTCAGCCGCAATTGCAATCGCATTTGGGTGCGTTGTCCTGTTGGGCTACTTCCTGCCTGTCCCCCTGTTAGCTATGCTGAAAGATATTTTCTTGCAGTATGGGGCAATTCTGGCAGCGGTGGCGCTTTTCGTTGGACTGGCTAACCTGATTTCAGTGCACTGGCGCAGGGTGAAGCAGGGGGCTCGAGGCAGCTTTTACAGTCTGGTGTTGCTGTTGGCGATGGGAATCACCATCCTGGTAGTCGCATATATTGGGCCTACGGGAAGCTGGTCAATGTGGGTGTTCAACAATATTCAGCTTCCCATCGAGACCAGTTTGATGGCATTGGTGGTGGTGATTCTAGTCTTTGCCAGCATCCGGCTGGTGCGCCGGCGTCTGAACTGGTTTACCCTTTTATTCATCGGCACCGCGCTGCTTGTACTGCTGGGCAGCGCCCCGATTTTGGGGTTGGAGCTGCCCCTGCTGCACGGGTCTGGCAGCTTACGCACCATTCTCTCGCAAATTCCAGCCGCAGCAGGGGCGCGTGGTCTGCTCCTGGGCGTGGCGCTGGGTACGATTGCCACTGGCTTGCGCATCTTGATCGGCGCCGATCGTCCTTATAGTGGATAACCATGAGTGAAATCCGCTGTCCAATGTGTGGCAAGCCCAATCCCTCAGACATTGAGGTCTGCCAGTATTGCCAGGCGCGCTTAAAACCGCTGCTGGCTGGTTCCAGAGATGACGATTGGCGGCGGGACGTGCTGGGAGAAGAATTCACGGGGGACGATCCTGAGGTAGAACAGCAATTGGATGCGGGTGACGACCTGCCTGATTGGTTGAAGGATTTGCGTCCCCCTGATGAGGGTGCGCCTGAGGCTGAACCCGAGCAGACCTCTGATTGGGAAGAGGTGGGTTTCGCGCCCCCTGAAGAAGAAAAGGCTAAAGGTGAAGGGTTAGCATGGCTGACGGAGCTGCGCAAGAGCAGCGTTGAAGAGCAAGACTTGGCTTCTCCCAAGCCGCTATCAGATCGAGCGGCTTTTCCGGAGACACCTCCGGACTGGCTGGAAGATCTCGGTGGAAAGGCGCGGGAAGATTTGGAAGCAACGTCGGAAGGTGAATTGGCTCCCGATTGGTTGATCGAAATTGGGGAAAAGCAAAAGGCTCAAGAGGATGCGGGGCTGGTTGCGCTTGATCCATTTGAAGAAGAGAGTCTCCAGGCGGGGCAAGAGGAAGAACAAGCGGCAGAACCGGCTCGCGAGCGCCCTGCAATAGAGGCGGAAAAAGTCAGCCCGCGGGAAACAGGCAAAGGTATTGGAGAACAAGCTGGCGATATTGGGAGTGAGGTCGGAGCAGAAGTTGCTTTACCTGAATGGCTGCACGCCGTTCAACCGGCTGAGACCTCTGAACAAGCGGCGCCTCCAGAGAAGCAAGAGCTTCTGCCGGATGAGGTGCCTCCCTGGTTGTCTGACGAGGAAGGTGCTGGGAAGGTAGAAGCGTTTGTACCCGGTGAAGTCGAGGGCGCGCTAAACCTTTCACTGGATTGGTTGGAATCGGAACGTGAAGCTCTCGAATCGCCTGTGGAAGGTGAGGTTGCTGGATTAGAGTTTCCTTTGGCTTCTGAAGGCGAGAGCGCTTTAGAGGCTGAGAGAAGCGCTTTGCTGAGCAGCGCCATGCCAGACTGGCTCAGCGAAGCGCCAGAAATACCAGCTCCTGAACAGGTCGAGCAGAGCTCTGCAGAGGAAGCTGAACAACTGGCTCAGGCTGAGTTGCCAAGCTGGCTGAAAGCCATACGCCCGATTGAGGCGGCAACACTGGAGACTCCTCTGACGCCCGATATTGAGCGGCAAATTGAAGGAAGCGGTCCATTGGCGGGGTTGCGCAGCGTCCTTCCGGGGGACATCGACATTGGCGGACGGGCGCCTGCATACACGGTCAAGCTCCAGGTTTCAGAAAGCCAGAAAGCCCACGCGGCGTTAATCACCGAATTGATCCGCACGGAAGGGGAGCCGATGCAGCTCAAAGGGCATCGGACGCGGGGCTCTCAGCGTGTTTTCCTGATCGCCATCTTCGTTGTTTTGTTGCTGGGATTGATATGGCCTCTGGCAGGGGGGAGTCAGTTGGCGCCAATGCCGTATTTCAGCGAGGTCTACGAGGCGAGCAGTGCCATTAACAGCCTGGGGGTGGAGAAACCTCCCGTGTTGGTTGCGGTTGATTACGAACCCGGGTTATCCGGCGAGATGGAGGCTACTGCCAATGCGGTGATTGATCACTTGATGATCCGTGGGGCGTACCTGACCATGGTCTCGACCTCGCCAACTGGAGCGATGCTGACTGAACGCCTGACGCAAGGGGCTAACCAGCGCGGCGGGCATACGTATTCAGCGCCTGGACAGTACGCCAACCTGGGTTACCTGCCGGGAGGGGCGCTGGGGATTCGCGCCTTTGCAGAAGCCCCCCGCCGGCTGCTGCCCTTTGCTCAGGATGGCAGCGCGGTCTGGGATGCTGCGCCGCTTAGTGGCGTTCAGTCTGTGGCAGATTTTACGATGGCGCTGGTGCTGACAGATAACCCCTTGACTGCGCGGGTTTGGGTCGAGCAGGTGAAGCCGCTGATGGGCGCCAAGCCCCTGGTGATGGTTGTAAGTGCCCAGGTGGAACCGATTGTGCGCCCTTATTTCGAAGCTGAGCCCAAGATTGTAGATGGGATCGTTGCCGGTTTGCCCGGCGGCGCCTCATACGAGCAAATGTTTGGTCGGTTCAGCCTGGCGCGCGCCTATTGGGATGCTTATAGCATTGGAGTTGTGCTGATTGTTGCCATGGTGGTGGTCGGGGGAGCTGTTCAGTTGCTCTCCTACCTGCTTTCCAACCGCAAGCAGGCTGCCAGGGAGGCAAAGGAATGAACATTGCCCAGGTAAGCGCTGCCGAACTTGTCGGTACTTTGTTGGGTTTTGCGCTAACCTTGTTCGTCTTCAGTTACATCTTTGGGGATAATCCCCTGTTTCGGTTCACGATGTCTGTGTTTGTGGGTGTGGCTTCGGGTTATGCAGCGGTGGTTGTCTGGTACAAAGTCATCTGGGGACAATTGTTGCGCCCGTTGGTATTCGGCTCGCAAGCGGAGCGATTGTATTTGTTATTCCCGCTGTTTTTCAGCGCTCTCCTATTGCTGAAATTATCGCCGCGGTTGACGCGGCTCGGGAATCCGGCGCTGGCTTACCTGGTGGGGGTTGGCGTGGCAGCCGCAATTGGTGGCGCAATGGCAGGCACCATCTTCCCACAATTTACCGCTTCGATAAACCTGTTTGATTTAGATAGAATGAACCCGGATGAAAGTCTGCTGTGGCAGCTTTTCAGAGGCGGGATGGTTTTGCTTGGCACGCTGACCACCCTGGTGTATTTCCATTATGGCGCAAAGAGAGGTCTGGGAAGGGGTCCCGTCAGACCCGAATGGTTGGAATGGCTGGCGGTGATCGGGCAGGTTTTCATCGCCATCACCTTCGGCGCGCTGTTTGCCGGGGTATTTTCTGCAGCACTCCTGGCGCTGATCGAGCGCTTGAACTTCCTGATTGGTTTCATCACCTCGCTGTTCTGATGCGGTAATCCTGGATGAGCACTGCACGGGTAAACGCTGAATCGCTGCTTGCCATCGACGTGGGTGGGGTCAATACGCGCGCCATGTTATTCGATGACGTCGAGGGGCGCTACCGCTTTCTGGGCGTTGGGGTGGCGCCGACGACCGTGGGGGCGCCGTTCAAAGACGCCCTGGAAGGCATCCGCCGGGCGATCGATCGCTTGCAACAAATCACCGGGCGGATATTGGTGGACGAAGAAGAGCGAATCGTGATTCCCAGCATGCCCGATGGGACCGGAGTCGATACAGTCGCAGCTACAATCTCAGCCGGTCCGCCTTTGCGGGTGGTTGTTTTAGGCTTGCTGGAAGATATCTCAGTGGAGAGCGCCAGGCGCCTGGCAAAGACCACCTATGCCAGGGTTCTCGATTGCATCGGCTTGAACGACCTGCGCGATCTTGAAGCCAGGGTGGATGTCATCCTGCGGTTAAGACCGGACCTGGTGCTGGTTGCCGGTGGCACAGAGGGAGGCGCATCTCATTCGGTGCTCAAGCAGCTCGAAGCGGTTGGGCTGGCAAATTACCTGATGCCTGGTGATCAACGCGCCGAAGTGCTTTTCGTAGGCAATCAAGCCTTGCGGGAGGAGGTGAAGGCGGCAATCGGACATTTGGGACCGCTTCACTTTGCCCCTAATGTGCGCCCAAACCTGGAGACGGAACAGTTGGACCCCGCCCAGGTGAAACTGGCGGAGATCGCCCGGTCTATTCGCAAACGGCAGATCAAGGGAATCGAGGAGCTGGATAGCTGGGCAGGCGGGGGATTGTTGCCCACCGTCTCGGCATTCAGCCGCGTGATCCGCTTTTTGAGCAAGATGTACAGTTCCGAGAAAGGCGTGTTGGGTGTGGATGTGGGTGCCACCGCGGCTGCGGTTGCAATGGCATTCTCCGGTCAGCTCAAACAAGGAGTGTACCCTGAATTTGGCTTGGGGCGCGGCTTGGCAGAATTGCTGGAGTACTGCCCGCCGGAGCAGATCACGCGTTGGTTGCATCTGGATATCCCGCAAGGGTACGTTCAAGAATATATGTACACCAAGAGCCTGTATCCGGCTAGTGTACCGGCTACGTCGGAAGATCTGGCGATTGAACAGTCGCTGGCGCGTGAGGTCATCCGTCTGGCTGTGAACCGGACGCTCGAGGGGATGCCCGCCAGAGAAAATGGACCTGCACAAGACCTGCTGCCCTGGTTTGAACCGATCGTTGCCGGCGGATCGGTGCTGACGCGGGCGCCCAACCCGGCTCAAAGCCTGCTGACGCTGCTCGATGGCTTGCAACCAACCGGAATCACAACCCTGGTGCTCGACCAGAATCACCTGGCGCCAGCCTTAGGGGCTGCAGCAGCCGTGAATCCGGTTCTGGTCTCGCAGGTTCTGGCGTCCAGCACTTTTTTGAACCTCGGGACGGTGATCTGTCCGATTGGCAACGCCAGACCGGGCACGCCAGTGCTGCGGTTGCGCGTCACCTACGAAGGAGGCAGCGAGACCAGCCTGGAAATCAAGCAAGGGTCTTTGGAGATGATCCATCTGCCGATGGGGCAGCGGGCGCAGTTGCAGCTCCAACCGTTGCATCGCTTCGATGTGGGAATGGGCGGTTTTGGACGCGGGGGCAGTGTGCGCGTGATTGGCGGAGCGTTGGGTGTGGTGGTAGATGCGCGTGGACGCCCGCTTGAATTACCACCTGACCCCCATCGGCGTAGAGAGTTAATCAACAAATGGCGGTGGACGCTTGGCTGTTGAAACCAGTCTGGCATCAAGTATGCAACCCAACAAGATGCGGATTGGCAAGTCCAAGATGAGGTTCGTCGTATGAGTGCGCCCATCAGGCATATCTTACCGTTGACCACGATCCGTCGGGAACGCCTCCTGCCGGTGGCTGGAAGGGTGATCGTGCGTAAGGGGCAGAAAGTTGGCGCTACAGACGCAGTGGCAGAAACGCGGCTGACACCCGAACATCTGCTGTTGGATGTCCGGCGGGGATTGAAAGTATCGCAGGAGAAAGCCGATCGGGTGATTCAGTGCAAGATCGGTATGAAAGTGGCTGAAGGGGATATTCTGGCTGGTCCGGTGGGGCTGACGCGGCGGGTGATTCGCGCTCCTAAGAATGGTCGAGTGGTGCTGACGGGTGAGGGTCAGATCCTGCTGGAAATAGAAAACCCTCCCTATGAGTTAAGAGCCGGTTTTCCGGGCACAGTGATCGAACTGGTTGATGAACGTGGGGTGATCATTGAAGCCAGCGGCGCGTTGGTGCAGGGGGTGTGGGGCAATGGTCGGATCGATTTTGGTCTGATGTACGTGCTGGCGCACACGCCGGATGAGACGTTGACAGCCGACAAGCTGGATGTGAGTCATCGCGGTTCGATTGTTTTGGGCGGTTATTGTGATCAGCTTGAGGTCTTGAAAGTGGCTGGTGAATTGCCGGTTCGTGGTTTGGTCCTCGCCAGTATGAACGCCGCGCTGCTGAATGCGGCTTTGAGGGCGCGCTATCCGATCATCGTCCTGGACGGTTTTGGACATCTGCCGATGAATTCCGCGGCGTTCAAACTTTTGACCACCAACGAACGCAGAGAGGCAGCGTTGATTGCAGAGCCCTGGAATCCATATACTGGGGTGCGACCGGAGGTGTTTATTCCTTTGCCGGTGCAGGATGAATTGCCTTTCCCCCCGGAAACAGAGGAGTTTACTCCAGGCAAGCAGGTTTACAGCTTCCGGGCGCCATATGCGGGTAAAATTGGGGTAATTACCGAGGTGCTGGCTGGTACGACGGTTTTGCCCAACGGCCTGGCAACACAGGTTGCGCGGGTACAGCTTGAAAATGGTGAGAGCGTGTTGATACCCTTGGCGAATCTCGAGATATTGCTATAGGACCAATGGAAAACCCTTGCGGGTAGGGGATTTCACCAGGAGGAGAATGTCATGGCATTCGAGGATACGGATACAGAAGGTCAGGAATTTGAGGTGGAAGAGCAGGCTCCACCACCAGAAGAGACCAGCAACCGCACATTCATCATCGTTGCCGGGATACTGGGAGGCATCACTGTGCTGGCGTTGATTTGCATCGCCGTTTATGCCTTCTTGATCTTGCCGCGCCAGCGACAACAACGCGAGCAGGAGATCGCCAGACTCAACGCGCAGAACACTCAGGTCGCCCTGGCTTTGACCCAGACCGCCGCTGCTAAGGCATTTACAGCCACACCCACAGTGACGCCTGTGCCGCCTACGGCAACCAGGGCGGCTACTTCGACGCCGGTCGTGGCGGTGCCAACCGATACCGCCGTGATGACGGTTGACCCTCGCACTGCCACGGTTGCAGCACTGCTCACCCAGGCAGCCGCAGTCACGCCGCTGGCTCAGCCGACCTCGACCGCGCTGCCAACCACAGGATTTGCTGAAAATGTTGGCATTACCGGCATGTTGGGGTTGGCTGTCTTACTGATCGCAGTCATTTTCCTGGCGCGTCGGCTGCGACTATCGAGTTAAATGAGATGGATGAAGGAACTTACTGGTATCCTTCATCCATCCTTCTCATCCGCTTTGTTGCGTTTGCGGTCAGGTTACACTGGCTGCAACGCGCTCACCATAGTTCATCATCGCTTTGACCATTTCAGGGGTTCTCCCTTCGGCATAGACGCGCAACACCGGTTCGGTTCCTGAAGGGCGAATCAGCAGCCAGGAATCGTCCGCCAGGATGTATTTCACCCCATCAATCGTCGAAATTTGAACGACCGTCTCGCCGGCGATATCGGCTGGCGCTGAATCGAGCAGGTGTTGCTTCATTTGCTCCTTGGCAACCGGGCGCACCAGACGAAGATCGTTACGCTGGTAAAATGCCGGACCGACCTGACTGTGAATGTCATCCACCAGATCGGCAAGCGAGCTGCCGCTGACGGCAATGATTTCGATCAACAGCAGCCCCATCAGGATGCCATCGCCTTCGGGGATGTGGCCGCGGATCGAGATACCCCCTGACTCTTCGCCGCCGATCAAAACGTCTTCCTTCAGCATATAATCGGCGATATAGTTGAAGCCCACCGGTGTCTCGTACACGGGTAGATGATAGCGCTGCGCCAGGCGGTCGATCATACGGGTGGTGGAGACGGTGCGCACCACCGGACCGCGCCAGCCACGTCGTTCAACCAGGTGGCGTAAAGCCAGGGTCATAATGCGGTGAGGATCTACGAAATGGCCGCGTTCATCCATGGCACCGATTCGATCTGCGTCTCCGTCGGTGGCAATCCCAAAATTGCCCATGCTGGTGCCAATTGCCCCAGCCAGGGCGCCGAGATACTTGGCAATCGGTTCGGGATGCACTCCGCCGAAGCCGGGGTTCATCTCGCCGCGAATCTCGGTCACCTCGCAGCCAGTGCCCTGGAGGATGCTTTTCAGCACCCCGCGACCGGAGCCGTACATGGCGTCGACCACCAGGCGCTGCGGGTTTTCGGCAATAGCGTCGAAGTCGATCAGCTTGCGCAGATGCTCGAAGTAGTCTGGCAGGGGGTTGAAACGCTGAAGCAAACCGCTCTTGCGCGCCTGTTCGAAATCCATCAGATTTGGACCTCTGGCGCGCTCCTCGTTGTCGTTCAAGTACACTTCGACCCGCCGACATTGCTCGCTGAGGGCAGAACCTCCGTAGGCAGCTTTTAACTTTATCCCGTTATAGCGCGGCGCGTTGTGCGAGGCGGTGATCATTATCCCCGCCACCGCCCCCAGGTGGCGGACACTAAAAGAGATTGCCGGAGTGGGAGCGTCAGATTGGGCGAGGTGGACAGTGTAGCCGTTAGCTGCCATCACGCGCGCCACCTCGGCGGCGTAGCGGTCGGAGAGAAAACGCGTATCATAGCCCACAACCACCTCGCGCGTATCCGGGTTGCCCGCCAGAGAAACTCCTGCATGCCAGGTATCTGAGTTGATCGCGTCGGCGATTGCCTGGGTAACCATGCGCAGATTGTGAAAGGTGAAAGTATCGGAAATGACGGCACGCCAGCCATCGGTGCCAAAGTGGATTGGCATGTACCCTCTCCTCTTTTTATAAGATGTGTTTGCGATTTTATCACTTCTCGGCATGGGATGTGCACGGGCTTAAAAAGATGTTTGTAAACGCTTTGATCTTCAGCCGCTATGCACGAAGAGATTAGATCATGCTACAATCACAACATGGCTGATCCCGAGATTCCCAGGTATGCAGTGTTTCTGAAACAGCTATATCTGTTTCGCAGCCTGGATGAGGCTCATCTGGCGCATTTGGTGAACCGCTTGCAGCGTCTTGAGTTGCCAAAGGATGCGATCGTCGTGACGGAGGGGGAAGCTGAGAGCGATTTCTACATTGTTTACCAGGGAAAAGTCATGCGCAGCCGCCTGGAAGGAGAAGTCGAGGCGCGCCTGGGATATTTTGGACCTGGTGAGTATTTTGGCGAGGAGAGCCTGTTCGACCTGCCCAGCCCGGCGTCGGTGACGGTTGCTTCTGATGCAGCGGTCCTGTTGCGCATTGGGCGCGAGACGATGTTCGAATTGATCGCCGATTATCCGCAGGTCGGCGTGGATCTGAAGACCACCTGGGATAGCCGACACCTGGCGCAGGCGAAGGGCTTTGACTGGCTGGATCAAGACGAGGTGGTCTACCTGATCACCCGCAAGCATCGCTTCTTTTTACTGTTATCTCTTATCTTTCCGGCGCTGATCGGTGTGCTGGCGCTGTTTGCCCTGGTCTTTGGGTTGGCGAATACCGGTAACGCCTTTTCCGATCTGACACTCATCTTCGGGGTTGTGGGGCTGGCGTTTTCCGTCTTTCTGGCTGTCTGGAACGCGGTGGACTGGGGGAATGATTACTATATCCTGACCAATCAACGGGTGGTCTGGCTGGAGCGGGTGATACTCCTGTATTATAGTCGGCGCGAAGCCCCGCTTACGCAAATCCTGGCTGTGAATGTCACCAGTAGCTGGCTTGGCAGGGTACTTGGTTACGGCACCGTCGAAGTGCGCACGTTTACGGGTTCGATCCGCATGCGCAACGCCGATCAGCCCTATCGCTTTGCTACCTTTGTTGATAGCTTTCACGTGCGCGCCAAGGAGCTGCTCCGGCGTTATGAAGCGGAAGACAGCGAGAAAGCTCTGCGCCAGCGATTGCAGGCGCTGGCGCGCGGCGAAGCCGAGCGTGTGCTTGAAATCCCGGCGAAGGCGGAGCCGGCGAAACCTCCCAGGACAAGCACCCTGCGGGCAATTCTCGACACCTTCCTGCAGGTGCGTTTCATCGAAGGACCGGTGATTACCTATCGTAAACACTGGCTGGTGTTGCTGAAGAAGACCTGGCTGCCGCTGATCCTGGCGATATTTTTCACTGTGCTGGTGGTTTACCTTGCCAGGTCAGGCGTCTTTGGCGGCGTGATCCTTGCCCTGCTGTCTGGGTTGGTGTATCTGAGCCTGTTCATCTGGCTGCTCTATAATTACCTGGATTGGAGCAACGACATCTATCAGCTTACCCCCGATCAAATTCTGGATATCTCCCGCAAACCGCTTGGGGAGGAGATCAAGAAAAGCGCCCCATTGGATTCGATCCTCAGCCTGGAGCATACCCGCGAGGGCATCATCCAGTTGTTGTTCAACTACGGAAACGTGATCATCAGCGTGGGTACGACGCCTTTTATCTTCTATGGTGTGAAAAACCCCGACCAGGTTCAACAGGACATCATCTCCTATATCGAAAAACGCCGGCGCAGGAAGCAAGAAGACGAGGCAGCGCGCGAACGGGAGAGGTTGTTGGATTGGTTCAGCGCTTATCATCGTCAGGCTGAAACCTTAGAAGACTTTGAGAAAGACTCCGATTTCGATATATTTCCGGGGTAAAATGGTTGAGATTTTATGAAGAATGTCCGAAACGAGGATGTGTTCGATGTCGGTGCGTGAGATTGTCGTTCATCCAGCCCCTGTTTTGCGTAAAAAAGCCCGCAAGGTGACCGATTTTGGAGCGGAACTACAGCGGCTAATTGACGATATGGTGGAGACGATGCGGGCAGCGCCCGGGGTAGGACTGGCAGCTCCACAGGTGGATGTGCCATTACAGGTGATCGTCGTCGAATATGCTGAAAATGAAGACGCGCCACCGAAACTATACACGATGGTGAACCCGGAGATTGTTCGCTACTCAAGCGAGGTGGAAAGCGGCACCGAGGGATGTCTCTCGATACCCGGATTTGTGGGCGATGTGGAGCGCTCGGTTGCGGTCACCGTAAAAGGGATGAACCGGCGCGGTCAGCCGATGCGGGTAAAAGCTGAAGGCTGGCTTGCGCGCATCTTCCAGCACGAAATTGACCACTTGAACGGCGTTTTGTTCATTGATCGGGCGGAGAAGGTTTGGAAGCTCGAGGAGCAAACATCTCAAGTTGCCCCCGCTGATTGATGTACCTCACTTATCTCTCCCTCACCAATTTTCGCAATTTCGCCCGCCTGGACGTGGATATTCCCCAGGGGGCGGTTTTGCTTGTGGGGGCGAATGCGCAGGGTAAAACCAGTTTACTGGAGGCGGTGTACTATCTGGCGACGTTCAGCTCATACCATGCCAGCAGCGACCGGCAGTTGATCAACTTCCTGTCGGCTCAAGAGCCCCTGGCGGTCGCCCGGATTGTAGCGGAGTACCGCCTGTCGAACGCCACTGAAAAGCCGCAGCGCCTGGAAGTGCGCATCATTCAGGAGCAGAACGGTGCCAACGGTGAGGTGCGCGTGCGCAAGGAGGTTTTATTTAACGGGGTAAAGGGCAAAATCGGGGAGCTGGTGAGGGTATTTAGCGCGGTTATGTTCCTGCCGCAATCCTTGCGGGTGATCGAGGGCGCGCCTGAAGAGCGCCGGCGTTATCTAAACCTGACCCTTTCACAGGTGATCCCCGGCTATATGGATGCGCTCGCTCAGTATAACCATGCTCTGGCGCAACGCAACGCGCTACTGAAGCAGCTTGGGGAACGCGGCGGCGACCCGGATCAGCTCATCTATTGGGATGAACAACTCAGCGCTGCCGGGGCGCTGCTGATCCACGCCCGCTTGCAGGGGATTCGGGAGTTGGAGAAACTTGCCAGACCTATTCACCACCGCATGACTCGTGGTCAGGAAGTGTTACGCCTGGCGTATCTACCAGCCTACAACCCCTTGAAGCAGTTGCAGCGACAATACGCCTTGCCCCTTGAGCCTGGCATAGAAGGCGACGAGGTATCAATCGAGGCGATTCGACAAGGGTATCTGCGCGCTCTGGCGGACTTGCAGGCTGAGGAAATTGGACGAGGCATTACAACGATCGGTCCGCATCGGGACGACCTGCGCTTTATCAGCAATGGGATTGACCTGGGGACATACGGCTCGCGTGGTCAGACGCGGACAGCCATGCTGGCTCTCAAACTGGCGGAAGTGAGGTGGATGAAATCCAAGACCAATCAATGGCCAGTGCTGCTGCTGGATGAAGTGCTGGCAGAATTGGATCAGGAGCGGAGGGCAGATTTATTGGAACATTTGGGTGTTTGCGAGCAGACTCTTATGGCGACCACTGATCTACACTTGTTCCCCCGCGAGTTCGTCAATCAAGCCACAGTATGGCGGATTGAAGCCGGGCAAGTGCTGGAGGCGACCGATGAGCGTTGAACCCCTCCAATCCCTCGGCTCTGGCGGTTACGTGGCGCAAATCAACGTTTCACCGGGCGGCGTGCCCAAACTGCCGGTTCAAAGCGCCTATCTAAGCCGATCGGGATTGGAAGGCGATAGCCAGCGGAATACAGAAATCCATGGCGGTCCTGAGCAAGCGGTATGTCTGTATGCTTTGGAGCGCATCCAGGCGCTGCAAATGGAGGGGCATCCGATTTATCCCGGTGCAGCCGGCGAGAACCTGACCCTTGCCGGGCTGGATTGGTCCAATGTGAAGCCGGGCGTTAGGCTGCGCCTGGGTTCAACGGCGGTGATTGAAATCACGCGCTACACTTCGCCCTGCAAGACGATCGCCGCTGCGTTTGTGGATGGCAATTCGAATCGGATTTCTCAAAAGCTCTACCCGGGCTGGTCGCGCCTCTACGCTCGCGTGCTCAGCCCTGGTGTGCTGCATACTGGCGACCCGGTGCGTCTCGTATCGGATGGTGAATGGAGGGATGACCAGGCAGCTGTTCTATGTCGCGCTAGCTAACCCCAACGGCTTTTTCGTGGGTATGCCCGATCGCCTTGGGTAACGCGGCGGCGTCGTAGCCACTTTGTCCACCACAACCAGATATCGCTGATCGGCAACGCCTGGCAGGGTTACCGGCACCAGGCGACGCAAACGCCCCCCAAGGATATGGATCGCCTTTTCAGCAGCATGCGCTTCGGCTAGAGCGTTTTCGCCTTTCATCGCCAGCATCGCCCCGCCAACTGCAACCAGGGGAAGCAGGTACTCTGCCAGAGCCGGCATTTCGGCGACGGCGCGCGCCAGCGCCCAGTTGTAGCGCTCCCGATGTGCCGGCGATTGCCCCAGGACCTCAGCGCGCTGCTGTATCACCTCCACCCCAGACAGCCCCAGTATTTGTACCACATGGCGGCAAAAATCCGCTTTTTTGCCAACCGATTCCACCAGCGTAAGCTGCATGGCAGGGCAGACGATTTTGAGCGGTAATCCGGGAAATCCAGCGCCGGTGCCAACGTCGATCACCCGCTCCATGGGCGTGTTGCGCATCACCAGCAGGCAGGTGAGCGAATCCAGAAAATGCTTGATCCTCACCATCTCTGGGTCGCGGATGGCGGTCAGGTTATGGCGTTGATTCCACGCTAGCAGCTCTTGCTCATATAGTCGCAGCGCCGCGAGCTGCGCGGATGTCAGACGTAATCCCAGGAGTGCCTGAGCTGCCTCGGCAAGATCTTTCACAGAGACGATTATACCCGCTTGCCACATCTGCAGGCTTCGGCTACAATGTCGAAATCATGCGAATTTTGCAGCGGATGCTCTTCTTGTTCGTAATTCTGGCGGCGAGTTTGCTTCTGGCGCAAGAAGTGCGGGCAGATTCGATCCCGGATCGGGCGTATATCCGCGGCGTCAAGGGTCGCAAGCAAAGTTTCTCGCTCTCTTGTGAATCCAGGTCGGCGGTTGATCTGGCGGCGTATTGGGGGGTGCAGGTGGGAGAAAAGAAGTTCCTAATGAGTTTGCCACGCTCGACGAATCCCGATCAGGGGTTTGTTGGCAATCCGAACGATGCCTGGGGGAATATCCCGCCAGCTTCCTATGGCGTCCATGCTGAGCCGATAGCGGCGTTGTTGCGGGAGTATGGATTGCCGGCTGAGGCGCGACGGGGGATGAAATGGGTTGAACTGCAAGCCGAGGTGGCGGCTGGACGCCCGGCGATCGTCTGGGTCATCGGTCAGTTGTGGGGCGGCAATCCGGTGCGATATACGGCGCCGGATGGAAGCAGGACGATCGTGGCGCGCTATGAGCATACCATGCTCCTGGTTGGCTATGAACCCGGCAAGGTGTATTTGCTGGACGCTTACACCGGTTTGACCCAATCCTACCCATTGCGCACGTTCTTGAATTCCTGGAGGGTGCTGGGGCGGATGGCGGTCATCAGCGGCGCGCCGGCGACTGAAGCCTCTTCGGGCGAGGCGCCCCTTCCACCACAGCAAGGTCTGGCAAGCGTCTATCTACCGTTTGTGTTTGGCAGGCAAGCCGCTGCAACGCCCACGCTGGCGGCAGAAGCGCGTGTTGGCACCTACCGCGTGCGCCGCGGCGATTACCTGGCTGACGTGGCGCGCCGTTTTGGGGTGAGCTGGCGCCGCCTGGCGGATCACAATGGCATTGCCTATCCCTATCTTATTTATCCTGGGCAGGTTTTGAGGATTCCATAAACCCCGCGTATGCGGATTTGCGCGCTGATTATACGTGCGCGGGGATGTTCACTCCGGCGAGATCAGGCGCTGTTGTCTGGCGCGCCGCCGCCGGCGCCACAAGCGCACGCCCCAGACGATCAGGAATATTGGAACGCCGAACATCAAGGCAATTGCCAGCAACACCGGCAGGACCAGCAAGACCAGCCAGATCACCACGTCAACCAGCGCCTGCAGGGTGTTGATCAGCGTCTGAATTGCTTTGCGGGCGACGCCGCCGGGCTGCCAGCTGCCGATGGTGAGCGGCTGCACGGCTTCATTGGCGATCAGTTCAACGCTGATCGCAGAGAGGGCAGCCGATTGTTCGTAGTACTGCATCTGCCCTTTGATCACTTCGATCTGCTCTCGCACCCTCACCAGCTCGTTATACACGGAAAGCACATCTTCGGTATTGGCTGCCGACTCCATGATTTCGGTGAGCTGGGCTTCGGCGGCTTCCAGATTGCGCAGTCGGGAAGCCAGGTCTGTGTACTCGCTGGTCACGTCCTGACTGTTGATCGTTTCGTTGAGGGGCAAGCGGTCGCTCTCGGCGCGGATGCTCTGGATGGCTTCATCGAAGCGTTCCGCCGGGACGCGGATGGTGATGGAGGCGCGTGGCACTTCTCGACCGTTTTCGAGCTGGCTCTGGGAGAGCACCGCTGAGACGACATAGCCGCCCATCCGCTCGGCAAGCTTGCCGATGGCGTCCATCGAGGCGGCAGGGTCAGCAACCACGATGGACAGGTTGGCGTTGCGGATCACCATGCGCTCAACGGCAACGGGCTTAACGCTTTGTTCATAGGCGGAAGGTAGACCAGCTTCTTGCACAGCCACAGTTTCCACCACGCTTTTGCCAATCATCTCAACTTCAGCTGGCATCTCCATTGGCGCCACATACGCCGCCTCTTTTTTTTGAAGCGCGCTGGCGCAGGCTGAAACGAACGCCAACAGCAACGCAAGCAGCGTGACCACTCCAATTTGGGATAATGTGCGCCTGGTATTCATCGCTTTCCCTCCGTTCTTTTCTCTACTCCACCCTTAGACGGATGGAATCTTGGAAAAGTTCCGCTCACCAACCTGCCTGTAAGCGCAGGATGTGACGCTCGGGCAATCCCAGCGCTCTCATTCGCGCTTGCACCGCTGCGATGTCGTACTCCACGCGGTGATACTCCCAAATGCCTTCCTCGGGATAGTAGATGGCATAGGCGGCGCGAGGGTCGCGGTCGCGCGGCTGACCAACCGAGCCGGGGTTGACGATCACCCGCCCTTTGAGAACCAGGCGGGTGCTGGCGGAGGGTATGTAGACCTGCGCCAGGCTGCGCTCTTCTTTCAGGTGATACAGGATCGGCAGGTGGGTATGCCCCACAAAACAATAGGGCGTGTTGAAATATTCGAAGCAGCGGGTAGCGTTGTAGGTATCCAGCAGATATTCCCAAACTGGTTGACGCGGGCTGCCATGCACCAGGGTGACCTGTTCCAGCTCTTTCCGTTCAGGCAATTGGCTGAGGAAGATCAGGCTGCTTTCGGTCAGGGTGTTGCGCGTCCATTGCAGCGCCTGGCGCGCGTCCGGGTTGAACACAGCCGGATCAATCTGATCGAGGGCGGCGGCGTCATGGTTGCCCAGGATGCACTGAAGCCCGGGCAACCGGCGCACGGTTTCGATGCACTCGTTTGGATCGGGTCCATAGCCCACCAGGTCTCCCAGGCACCAGACAGCTTCAAATTCGCCAGCATTTTCCAGGACGCTTTCCAGGGCGGTGAGGTTAGCGTGGATGTCGGAGATAATCAGGATGCGCATTGGCTATATGGTAGCACAGAAGTTGCCGGGCGTGAAGCATCCCCGGCGCCGCCACGCTAACCCTTGGGCTGCCAGATTTGATAAAGCGCCAGATTACGGGTGTGCCCGTCCGAATAGAAGGTCGAGAGGATGGAAAAGCCGCAGCGCGCCGCCAGAGCTGCCAGCTCATCTTCGGAGAAGAGATGGACATACCGCAAGCCCAGACCCCCGCCGCGCCAGTCTAGTAAATAGTCGCCCGCCTCCACATCGCCATCGTTGAGCCCGATGGCAGACCAGGAAACAGTGCGGTTGCGCAGGCTAGGGCTGTTGAGAAACTGCCATTCGGAGTGCATGAATCGTCCGTGCGGTTGTAGCAGCCTGTGCACATGCTGAAGCAGCTCCTGGCGCAGGGTTTCGCCGGGTAGGTGGTGCATCACCGCGAAAGCCAGCACAAAATCGAAAGATGCCGGTTTGAGCAAGCTGGCGGTCTCGCCAGCGAATACACCGCCCCAGTCAGCCTGTCCCAGCTCAGCGAAGAGGAAGTGCGTTTGGGGGAGCTGCTGGCAGCGCTGGCGCGCCAGTTCGAGCATTTGCGGGCTGAAATCCAGACCGATGTATTCGCCCACATGCCCCAGACGGCGGAGTTCAGCCGCCAGGACGCCATTGCCGCACCCCAGATCGAGTATCCGCGATGTGGCTGGCAATTCTCGGAGGAGTTGGGCAACGCCGGGCTGCAGGCGGGCGCGCGTGCTGGAGAACTGGCGCGCAAAGGTCTGGTAAAATTGATGATTGAGATCAAGTAACCGGGCTGCTGTTGCCTGATTCATGAGGTTATTATATCGGTTCTACGACGACTCGTGCCGTGTTAAAACCGACCACCACATTGTCCCTGGGTGTTGGAATGAATAGCCGCGATTGGTATACCCTTCGTCAGCAGACACCTGAAAAACTCGCCCTGGCGCGCCAGGTGCTGGAGGAAGTGCGCGCCGGGCGCAGCGTGGCTGATGCGCTGCGGCGGCATCCGTTGCCCGATGGGGGTTACCTGGGAAAGCAGATGTTGGTGGCGGCGTATCGCGAGCTGTCTGAGCGCGGGGAGTTGCAGGCAGATGCGGAATTGCTGGCGCGCATCCGCATGAAGCCGATCAGGACGCTTTCGGGCGTTACCACGGTTACTGTGCTCACCAAACCGTATCCATGTCCGGGGAAATGCATTTTTTGCCCCGATGACGTGCGCATGCCCAAGAGTTACCTGCCGGACGAACCGGGGGCGCGGCGCGCCTTGGAGAACGAGTTTGATCCCTATCGGCAGGTGGCGACGCGCCTGGCTGCTTTAGAGGAAATTGGGCACCCGACCGATAAGGTCGAACTGCTGATCCTGGGCGGCACCTGGAGCGTTTACCGACGCGATTACCAGGAATGGTTCATCCGCCGCTGTTTCGATGCGCTGAACGGGGTTGAGGTTGGTTCGCTCGCTCAGGCGCAGCGCCTGAACGAAAACGCCCGCCATCGCAACGTGGGGCTTTCAGTGGAGACGCGCCCAGATTGGGTGGATGCCGAAGAGCTTGCTTGGTTGCGGCGACTTGGAGTAACCAAGATTCAGCTCGGCGCGCAAAGCATGGATGACACGATCCTCAAGCTAAACCGGCGTGGTCATAGCGTCGAGGATACGCGGCGGGCGGTGGCGTGGCTGCGGGCTTTTGGCTTCAAAATCGTCCTGCACTGGATGCCGAATTTGCTCGGCGCTACGCCGGAGACCGATCGAGCGGATTTTTCGCGATTGTGGGATAACCTCTGCCCGGATGAGATTAAAATTTACCCCAATCAGCTCCTGGAAAATACTGAGCTTTACACCATCTGGCAGGGTGGGGGCTTTCGACCGTACACGACGGAAGAGTTGATTGATTTGCTCGCCGATGTCAAAACCACCATCCCGCGTTACTGTCGGGTGAACCGCGTGGTGCGCGATATCCCCTCGACCTACGTGGTGGCAGGGAACAAACGCACCAGTCTGCGCCAGGATGTTCAGGATGAGTTACTTCGTCGCGGGCAGAGGTGCCAGTGCGTCCGTTGCCGCGAGGTGCGTGGGCAGAGGGTGGATGCGCGTTCCTTGCGCCTGGACGATCTGGTGTATCAAGCCGGGGCGGCTGAGGAGCATTTTCTCTCGTTTGTCACTCCAGATGACCGTCTGGTGGGGTTCTTGCGGCTCTCGTTACCGGGTCCAGACTCCCCCGATACCGGCTTAGAGGATTTACGCCAGGCAGCCATCATCCGCGAGGTGCATGTGTATGGGCAATCGTTGCGATTGGGCATGGCGCAGGATGGCGCAGCGCAACACAGCGGCTTGGGCACGCGCCTGATCCGACAGGCAGAGCAAATCGCTGCCGCCGCCGGCTTCCGCCGCCTGGCGGTGATTTCGGCGGTTGGCACTCGACGCTACTATTTGCGCCGCGGTTTTGAGCGCGGCGACACATATTTGATAAAAGACCTGACGACAATTCGGTCTTCTCCTGCTACGCCGTCACTTGATTGATCAGCAAGGCCTGTGACCCAACCCCTGGCGAGGTGAAATCGTGGATCTGTCCCGCTGGTTCTCCCTGATGTGGATTTTCATCAAAATCAATTTGTTGACCACCTCAGGCCCGGCTTCGGTTGGGCTGCTCTACAAAGAGGCAGTGGGGAAATTGATGAGCGAGAGCGAATTCATCGAATCGGTTGGCTTTTCCAGTGTCTTGCCCGGCAGCGATGCGTTGCAACTGGCAATGTTCGTGGGCTATACGGTTGGCGGGCTTTGGGGCGCGGTCGCCGCGCTGATTGGATCAATATTGCCGCCTACTGTCTTGATGTTGAGCGTGGTAGCCATCCTGCAGCGCCTGCGCGGCGAGGCATGGGTGGGTAACTTTGTGCGCGGACTTGGTCCTGCAGTGGCGGTGTTAATGGTATTGGTGGCATGGCAGATTTTCCGCGGCGACGCTGAAGGGACGAGCACCATTACGCTGTTGATTGCCGGTTTGAGCCTGGTGGCGTTGTTGCTCAAAGCCCCGCCGCCTCTGGTGCTGCTGGCTGCCGGTATCCTGGGGGTGATCTTTTACCGATGAACACAGAAGAACTTGCCTTGTTGCTTTGCACGAATGGTTCAAGCGTCACACAACCTGCGCTGGAATATGGGGTGTGGCTGGCTGGACTGCTTCACCTGCCTGTCAAATTGTTGGGCGTGGTGGAATCTCCGGAGCACACACAGCAGATCAACGCCTGGCTCGACACCATCGTAGGGAAACTCCGGGAAGCGGGGATTGATTTTGGGGTCTCGGTCGAGACCGGCGTTGCCGAGGAGGTGATTGCCGCACAAACTGCTGCGGGTCGTTATTTCACGGTGGTTGGTCCTTTTGGTCGTCCGGCATGGCAGCGGGTGATTAAAGGGCGCTCTATCCGTCGCATCCTGGAAAATGTGGTGACGCCGATCTTCTATGTGCGCGCCAGCCGGATGAAGATGGAGCGTATTTTGGTATGTACAGGAGGATTGGACCTAGCGGCTGGCGTTGAGCACCTGTGTTATTACCTGGCGAGACAAAGCGGGGCATGTGTTACCTTGTTGCATGTCGTGGAACCGGTTACGCTTCAATATCCTTTGGCGCAACAGGTGTATGCCCATCGCAAGGATCTGATTGATAGCGATACGCCGCAGGGGCGTAATCTACGCAATGCGGTGGAAGAAGGGCGGAATGCCGGGCTGGACATAGATTACAAAATTCGACAAGGGAACGTGGTTCGTGAAATTGTTGAGGAAGCGCGAGCAGGAGATTATGATCTGGTGGGGCTGGGCTCGCATTACAGCGCTCACAGCTTGCGCCATCTGTATTTGCCGAACGTGTCGGCTGAAGTCGCGGAGGCGCTGGTGTGTCCGATCTTGGTCGTACGTCAGGGGCATGAACTGATCCGATCCTAGTGATGTGCCGATAAAAATGGTGACACTCGACAGGATAGATGATGATAAGCGTCTCTTGCGTTCGTTTATGAATTCTGTCACAATATAAACTGTCTAACCGGCTAACTTCACCAGATTCAGAAAGGGAGATTGCATGAGCGCGATAAAAGATTTTCCTGGACTTCGCAAGTTCACGCCCATCAAGCTCAACCTGCGCACCCCGGTTCCTTCCGATATTGAGATCGCCCAGGAAGTCGAGTTGAAACCGATCGCCCAGGTTGCGGAAGAGGTGGGCCTGCTGCCTGACGAGATCGAGTTTTATGGTCCGTATAAGGCGAAAGTGAAGCTGGAAGTGCTGGAACGCCTGAAAGATGTGCCCGATGGCATCTACGTCGATGTGACGGCGATCACGCCCACACCCCTGGGGGAGGGGAAGACCACCACGACTATGGGGCTCAGCCAGGCGTTAGGCGCGCATCTGGGGAAGCGCGTCTTCACCTGCATCCGCCAGCCGAGCCAGGGACCGACGTTTGGCATCAAGGGAGGTGCAGCGGGGGGTGGCTACAGCCAGGTGGTGCCGATGGAGGATTTCAACCTGCATCTCACCGGCGACATCCACGCCATCACAGCAGCCAACAATTTGCTGGCGGCTGCGATCGATACACGAATGTTCCACGAAGCAAGCCAGACCGACGAACAGCTCTTCAACGCCCTCTGCCCGCCGAACAAAGAGGGAAAACGCAGATTCTCACCCACCATGCTGCGCCGGTTGAAGAAACTGGGGATTGATAAGACCGATCCGGATGAACTAACCCCCGAAGAACGGCGCAGGTTTGCCCGCCTTGACATTGACCCCGATAGTATCACTTTTCGGCGCGTGGTGGACACCAATGACCGCTTCCTGCGCTCGATCAGGATCGGTCTTGGACCTGAAGAAAAGGGCATGGTGCGAGATACCGGCTTCGATATCACCGTAGCCAGCGAGATTATGGCGATCCTGGCGCTGACCACCGACCTGGCGGACATGCGTGAACGCCTGGGGCGGATTGTGATCGGCACCAACAAAGCGGGCGAGGCAATCACCGCCGAAGACCTGGGTGTGGCAGGCGCCATGACGGTCTTGATGAAAGACGCCATCAAGCCCACCCTGATGCAGTCCCTGGAGGGCACGCCGGTCTTCGTCCATGCCGGACCTTTTGCCAACATTGCTCATGGCAACAGCTCGATTATTGCCGACCGGATTGCCCTGAAGCTGGCGGACTATGTAGTGACCGAGTCGGGTTTTGGCGCCGACATCGGCATGGAGAAGTTCTTTGATATCAAGTGTCGCTATTCCGGCTTGATCCCGAATGTTGTGGTGCTGGTGGCGACGGTGCGCGCCCTGAAGATGCACGGCGGCGGGCCAAAAGTGGTGGCGGGTAAGCCCTTGCACCCAGCTTATACCGATGAGAACCTGGATCTGCTACGCGCCGGACTGGGAAACATGCAGCATCACATCAAGAACGCCTTGCGCTTTGGTGTGCCGGTGGTGGTGGCGGTGAACTCCTTCGCCACCGATACCCAGGCTGAGGTGGAGTTGGTGCGGGAGGCTGCCCTGGAAGCTGGCGCGGAGGATTCGGTTGTCTGTACAAACTGGATGCATGGCGGTCTGGGGGCGGTCAAGCTGGCGGAAGCGGTCATCAAGGCGGCTGAAAAGCCCAGCAACTTCAAGTTCCTGTACCCGCTGGAGCTCTCCATCAAGGAGAAAATCGAGATCATCTGCAAGGAAATCTACGGTGCAGATGGGGTGGATTACCTGCCTGAAGCTGAAAAGAAGATCGAACTCTACACCCGCCTTGGCTTCGATAAACTGCCCCTGTGCATGGCAAAGACGCATTTGAGCCTGAGCCACGATCCAAATCTGAAGGGCGTACCCAAGGGATTTCGCATCCCCATACGCGACATCCGCGCCTCGGTTGGGGCAGGCTTCCTTTATCCGCTCCTGGGCGAGATGCGCACTATGCCCGGTCTGCCGACGCGGCCTGTATTCTACGACGTTGATCTGGATTTGGAGACCGGTCGGGTAGTGGGTTTGTTCTAACAACACCCGCCTTTTCACGATAACCTGTTAAAAACGTAAGGTTCTGGGCAGCGAGGGATGATCAGTCCCTCGCTGCTATTTACCCTATAAAACCGTAAGGTCTTAGCCCCGCAATTTGCTCTATAATCTTTGTTACGTGGTTGTCAATGCTTCAATTTCGGCACTATGAGCCTAAAGATGAATGCGCCTGTGGAAAGTAAGGAAGAAACGCACCTCGTGCGCCTGGTCTATGCTTTAAATGCAGCATCTGAGGCGTTGCAGCGTTCGATTCACTCGGAAGAAGAAGTCTTCCAGGCGGTCAGCGAGCAGATCAGAAAGTTGGGATTGCGCGGCGGCGTGAGTCTGCTTGATGAAAGCGGGACGCGCTTGAAGCTGCGCGTCCTCGCTTTGCCGGAAAATTTGAGAAACGCTTTAGAAAAGCTTGGCGGCTCTGCTGCGTACGGGTACGAATTCGAGACCGCCCGCGTGGAAGTCTATCAAAAGGTGATCGAGACCGGCGTCAGTCAATTCACCTCCAATAGCGCCGAGGTGATCTTGCAGTTATTGCCGGAGTCAGCCAAGCCGAATGCCGAGAAGGTGCTGAAACTGTTAGGCGCGCCGCCTGCCATCTACGCGCCTATCCGCAGTGGAGGAAAAATCATCGGCATACTGAACGTCGTTGGTGGATGGCTGACACCGCACATGATACCGGCAATTGAAGCCTTTGCCAATCAAACCGGCATTGCCATTGAACATGCGCATCTCTTCGAGCGCGCCGAGACAGAACGACGTCATCTACAATTGCTGTTTGATATCAGTCGCGAGCTGGTAAAGAGCCTCGATGCCTATGAGGTGCTGGACAGAGCGGTTGCAAGAACTTGTGCAGCCTTGAACGGGCTAGTGGGACAGGCTTTTCTCTACTCCCCGGAAGAAGAGCGCTTGAATCTGTGCGCGCTGCATGGTCGCCCAGCGATTCCTCGTGATGAGCTTCGCAGTCGGGTGAGTCTGCGCCTGGGCGAGGGATTGGCTGGCTGGGTGGCTCAGCACCGACAGGCTGTTGTGGTTGCCGATGTGTCCCTCGATCAACGCTGGCTGCAAGTTGATCCCATTGATGATGGTGTGCGCTCGGTGATCAGCGCTCCGATTGTCATGGGCGAGCAGTTGTTCGGGGTGATCTCTGTGCTACATCCGCAAATCGGTGCCTTTTCACAGGCTCATCTGGATTTGCTCCAGGCGATTAGTCGTGAGATCGGTCTGGCGCTTAGCCATGCCAGCCAATACGAGCAGTTGCAACGCCGTTTATCTGAGATCACTCTGATTCAGGATCTGGCGCAGATATTTAATCAAAGGCTTGACCTGCAGAATCTGCTGGATGAGGTGGTCTTGCAACTTGGGCAAAGATTTGGTTATCCGCGGGTGGATTTATACCTGGTTGGAGACAACCGGCTGGTGCAGCGGGCTCATTTTGGCAAAGAGCCGAAGCTGAAGACCATCCCGCTTGATCAGGGCATTCTGGGACGGGTGGCGCGCACGGGCGAGGCGGCGCTGGTGTTGGATGTCTCTCAGGATCCGGATTATCTTGCCTGCGTTGAGAATACTGTATCCGAACTGGCAGTGCCTATTTATAAAGGCAAAGTGGTTGTGGGGGTGATTAATATCGAGACGGACTGCGCGGGGCAATTGACCAACCAGGATAAAGAGCTGGTGCTGGTCTTGGCGGGTCAGATATCGATTGCCCTGGAGAATGCGGTGCTGTACGACCGCATCCGTCGTTACGCAGAGGATCTCGAGCGAACCGTCCGCCAGCGGACGGCTGAGTTGACAGAGCTATATGAACTGAGCCAGGAAATCGGCTACAACCTTTCCTATGAGCAGTTGATGCGCCTGCTTCTCAGCCATCTCCGCAACGCAATTCAAAGCGACCTGGTGGCAGGCGGACTCTATCTCGATAGATACTCCTACCAATTAGTAGAAACCGCCAGACCAATCGCCCCATCAGCGATGGAGGCTTTGCGTCACTTCTGGCAGAATATGCTCATGCAAGAACCTAATCTTAGCAGGGGCTGGGAGAGTGCCTCGTTGGAGGTGATCTCGGCTGGAGATTTCAACGCGCGCGCCAGACCCCTGAACCGGATCGGAGAATGGGTCTCTGCTCCAATGCGAATCGATAACGTTCTGGTGGGTGTGTTGATTGCCGGCTACGAGGATGGAAATGTATCTAACCAGGGGTGTGAGAGGCTGTTGATCACCTTTGCTCACCAGGCTGCTGCTGCGTTGCAGCGCGTTCAATCCATGCTGGCGGAGCAGCAAAAACGGCTGGAGCACCTGGTGGAACATCTGCCAATTGGCGTTTTGCTGCTGGATGATGACTTTCGTCTGCTGCTGGCAAACCCGCTCGGCAAGGCTTTTCTTTCAGTTTTGAAGGCTGGCAATGGCAACGGACGACTGGCGAGGCTTGGATCACTGCGTTTGACCGACTTGATCTCGCGTCACACCGACCTGCTACCGGTGGAGGTCGCCACCGAGGGACGCCCGCGGCGCATCTTTGAAGTGCAGATGCGCCCGATAAGGTCTGAAAAACGCCACTGGGTGTTGACCTTGCGGGAAGTCACCCAGGAGCGCGAGTTTCAAAATCAAATCCAGATGCAAGATCGCCTGGCTACGGTTGGGCAACTGGCGGCGGGGATTGCCCACGACTTCAACAACATCATGGCGGCGATCCTGGTCTATACTGATCTGCTGCGCAATGATGAGCAGATTTCCGCCGAGGCGCGCGACCGCCTGAATATCATCCAGCAGCAGGTTGAGCGCGCCTCCAGTCTGATCCGACAAATCCTGGATTTCAGCCGGCGCTCGGTGATGGAGCAGAGCACTCTGGACTTGCTGCCATTCCTGAAGGAGTTGGATAAAATGCTGCGGCGGGTGATGCCCGAGACGATTTCGCTCAGGCTCTCCTACCTGCCAGGTGAATATGTGGTGAAGGCAGATCCAACCCGCTTACAGCAAGCATTGGTGAACCTGGCTGTCAACGCCCGCGACGCCATGCCCGATGGTGGAACCCTTCAGTTTGAACTGGGCAAATTCCACCTGCTGCCCGGTGAAACGCCGCCCATAGCCGATATGCCGCCGGGAAACTGGATTCGAATTTCGGTGCGCGATAGCGGGATAGGCATCCCAGAAGAGAATATGGTACATATCTTCGAACCGTTTTTTACTACCAAGCCGGTTGGGCAGGGCACTGGCTTGGGTTTGGCGCAGGTGTATGGGATTGTCAGGCAGCATGAGGGTTTTATCGAAGTACATAGTCAACCTGGGGCAGGGACAGCCTTCAATATCTACCTGCCGGCGCAAACAGCGCTCGAAGCAGAAACTCCGCATCCGGAGCTCCAGGTTGAAGTCAATGGTGCGGGCAGGAAAGTGTTAGTTGTGGAGGACGACCCGACTACCTTGAAAGCCTTGCAAACCCTGCTGGAAGCCCGTCAATACCAGGTTCTCGCTGCGGCTAACGGCGCAAAGGCTCTGCGCGATTTTGAGGCAGAGATGGAAACAGTCGACTTGGTGATAAGCGACATCGTGATGCCTGAAATGGGAGGCTTGGCGCTCTATCGTATAACCTCTGAACGCTGGCCGCACATTCGCATGCTCTTTATCACTGGTCATCCACTGGATGGCGAAAGCCAGGCGTTGCTGGAAAAGGGAGAAGTAGCCTGGCTGCAGAAACCCTTTTCCATCCAGCAATTCAACCGAGCCATTCAGGCGCTGATGCAGGACAAACTACACCAGGCGATGTAACGCCAGCTATCTGGCGATCAGGGTGATGACCCAGGATAATATAAGTACGCCGGCGATCACAGCAAAGATGATCTGCTGAGTTCGCAGGCGGCGTTGTTCCCGTCGGTTCAGGTTCTTTTTCTTGTTAGCCATACAGATCTCCATACGATTGCAATTTCATAGGAAATAGTATACTCCGAACAGATCATCGGGACAGAGCTGCGATGGCTCACGCCAGGTGAGATTTGAGCGCTTCAGCCAGTTTGGGGGTTATGCCGGGCAGGGCGGTCAGTTCCTCGATCGAGGCGCGCTGAATCGCTTCGATGGATCCAAAGCGGTCGAGTAATTGCTTGCGTCGTGATGGTCCGATGCCGGGGACAGTTTCCAGACGGGAAGCCAAGCCGCGTTTTGTGCGCAGGTTGCGATGCGAGGTGATGGCAAAGCGGTGGGCTTCGTCGCGCACACGTTGGATCAGGTGAAGCGCCTGGGAATGGCGCGGCAGGAGCAGTGGCGCCGATCTACCGGGCAGGAAAAGTTCCTCGTGCTGTTTTGCCAGTCCTGCAACAGAGAACCGTCCGGATAAACCAAAGCGTTCCAGCACCGCCACTGCCCGCCCAAGCTGCCCCTTGCCGCCATCCACCAGCAGCAAATCGGGCAGCAAGGCAAACGCCGGATCGGGTTTCTTGCCGGGTGTTTCAGCGCTTTGCTGAGCAGCCAGCCAACGGTTAAAGCGGCGGGTGAGCACTTCTTCCATGCTGGCAAAGTCGTCTGGACCGGAGACGCTGCGGATTTTGAACTGGCGGTAAAGACTCTTCTTGGGCACGCCTTTTTCGAAGACCACCATGCTGCCAACCGCGGCGGTGCCCTGGGTGTTGGAAATATCGTAGCATTCGATGCGGTTGGGCGGCGCAGCAAGGGAGAAGGCTTGTTGGAGTTCAGCCAGCGCCTGTTCCTGACGGTGGGTATCTGCTTGCCATTGAGCCTTGAGCGCAGCCATGGTCTCTGCCGCGTTTTCGGCAGCCATTTGAATCAACTCTTGTTGCGGTCCCTGACGCGGTACCAGGATCTCCACCTTCTCGCCAGAACGCTTTTGGTTTAGCCACTGGCGGATGATCTGGGCTTCTTGCACTTCTTGCGGCAGGAGCACCTGCGGTGGGACGGTGGGCGTCTGATCATAGAATTGCTTGAGGAATTCGGTGAGCACGCTTGCGTCGGGGGCGTCTTCGGTGCCTTCCATCAGGAAGTACTCGCGCCCGATCAGCTTGCCGCCGCGGATGAAGAAGACCTGGATGCAGGCTTCTCCATCGGCGCGCGCCATGGCTACCACATCAGAATCGACGTAATCGCTGGAGATCACTTTCTGGCGCTCGACAATGGTCTCGATGGCGCGCAGCTGGTCGCGAATTACCGCGGCTTTTTCGAAGCGCAACTCTTCGGCTGCCTGTTGCATCTCCTTCTGCAGGCGGGCGACGATCGGCTCGCTGCGCCCGAGCAGAAACTGGCTCAGGTCATCGATCATCTGGCGGTAATCCGCCTGATCGATAGCGCCGATGCAAGGCGCAGCGCACAGCTTGATGTCGTAGTACAGGCAGGCGCGTTCGTCTTTGCCGGTAATCACCCGGTCGCAGGTCAGGTAAGGGAAGATGCGGCGCAATACATCCAAAGTCTGATGCACCGCCCAGACGCTGGTATACGGACCAAAGTAACGTGAGCCGTCCTGCAGGATCTGGCGCGTAACGGTTACCTTCGGATATGAGTCTGCCCAGGAGACTTTGATGTAGGGGTAGCGCTTGTCGTCTTTGAGGCGGACGTTGTAATGCGGGCGATGCTTCTTGATCAGATTCATCTCAAGGATCAGGGCTTCGAGCTCGGAATCCACCACGATCCAGTCGATGGAACGGATCTTACGCACGAGTTGCTGGGTTTTGCGATCGTGCCTGGCGCTGCTATGGAAGTAGGAACGGACGCGGTTGCGCAGGTTGACCGCTTTACCGACGTAAATTACCTTGCCCGCCTCGTCTTTCATCAGGTAGCAGCCGGGTCTGGCAGGCAGGGTTTCAAGGGTCGCCTCAAGCTGAGCAGGAATATTCATGGCAGGATAAATTTTAACATGAACGAGGCGCTATAATAGGCGCATGGATCAAGAAGCGCTGGAATATTCGGTTGGTCAGGCGTTGCGCCAGCGTGGATTGCGACTGGCAGTGGCGGAATCCTGCACCGGTGGATTAGTTGGACATCGGCTGACCAATGCGGTGGGGTCGTCGGATTATTTCCTGGGAGGCGTGATTGCATACGCCAATCAGGTCAAGGAGAGCATGCTTGGGGTGGAGCATGCAACCCTGTTGACTTACGGAGCGGTGAGCCAGGAGGCGGTGCTGGAGATGGCGCGTGGGGTGCGTCGGCGGCTGGGAGCGGATATCGGGCTGGCGGTGAGTGGGATTGCCGGTCCCGGAGGCGGCACGCCGGAAAAACCGGTTGGGCTGGTGTGGATTGGACTGAGCGCTGCGGATCAGGAAACCGCCCGGCGCTATCAGTTCGCCGGCGCTCGCCTGGCGGTGAAGGAACTGGCTGCCCAGAACGCCTTGTTATTGCTGGCGGAATATCTGGGGTTGCCCCAGAAGGGGGCGGTGAAGCCGGTTGATCTGCTGGAAGTCGAAGTGCACGCCCGTTACAGCTCCCAGGGAGAAGCGCTGCCCGTCCGCTTGAGCCTGGATGGCATCGGCTACCAGGTGGAGGCGCTGGGCAGACGCTGGAAAGACGCCCAGGGCGAGCATATCCTGGTTATGCTCGTCGGCGGCAAGACGCTGGAGTTGATCTACGACACTGGCAGCGGCCGTTGGTATGCCCGCCAAGCGGCTAAGGGCAAGCCTTTCGCCTGATTACCCCAGGCGAGCGCGCTCTTCGGCGACGATACCTTCATCCAGCTTGCGGAATAACGGCGCCGGCTGGCGCAGCGCCTGTCCTGGTGGAAGCTGGCTGGGTTGCCAGCGCCCGCCCGCCTGTGGGGGGCGATAGCGGAGTACATCATGCGTTCCCAGTCCATCCTGGCAGGTTGTCACATAGGATTCGCCGAAAAGAGGTTGTGAATATCCCAGATATGCGTGCAGGCGTTCACTGCTAAATGGCAGGAAGGGCGCCAGTAAGATTTTCAACGAATCGATCAGGCGCAGGGCAGTGTAGATGGTGGTGGCTGCGGCGATGCGGTCGCGCTTGATTTCGAACCAGGGGGCGGCAGCATCCAGGTATTTGTTGACCTCGCCTGCCAGGCGCATCGCCTCGAATAAAGCCACCCGCAAGTGCACCGCCTCCAATTGGTCACCCACGCTGGCAAAGCCGCCTTCGACCGTCGCCAGGATTTCACGGTCCAGGGGACGCAACTCCCCCGGCTCCGGGACGCGCCCCTCCCAATTCCGATAAGCAAAGGAAAGCACGCGATGAGCCAGGTTACCCCAGGTCGCCACCAGCTCGTTGTTGTTGCGGTTGAGAAAATCCTGCCAGTCCCAGTCGGCATCGCGGGTTTCGGGCATGTTGGCGGTCAGATAATACCGCAGGGGGTCGGGGTCGTAGCGGCTGAGGAAATCCAATCCCCAGATTGCCCAGTTGCGACTTCCGGAGATCTTTTGTCCTTCCAGGTTCAAGAATTCATTGGCGGGCACATCGTATGGAAGCACGAGCTGGGTTCCCTGCCGACCTTCGAATATTCTGCCAAACCACTCGCCGGCGCCGATAAGCTGTCCTGGCCAGATGACGGCGTGGAAGGGGATGTTGTCCTTACCGATGAAGTAGTAGGAGCGGGCGGCTGGGTTGTACCACCACTCGTGCCAGGCATCGGGGTTGTTTTCGATCTGTGACCATTCGATGGTAGCGGATAGGTAGCCGATGACAGCCTCAAACCAGACGTAAAGGCATTTGCCCTCCCAGCCTTCCACAGGGACGGGGATGCCCCAGTCCAGGTCGCGAGTGATAGCGCGCCCGTGCAAATCCTGGGCGAGTATCTGACCGAGCGACTGGCGCAGCACGTTGGGTCGCCAGTAGCTCTCCCGCTGGCGTAAGAATTCGACGATGGCGGGTTGCAGCTTGCCCAGGTCCAGGTAGAAATGCTCGGTCTGGCGCAGTTCGGGGGTCGAACCGTCGATCTTGGAGCGGGGGTTGATAATCTGCAAGGCGTCGAGCAGGTTTCCACACTGGTCGCACTGATCGCCGCGGGCGTTGGGGTAGCCGCAAATATAACAGGTGCCTTCGACGTAGCGGTCGGGGAGGAAGCGACCTTGAGTGGGGGCGTACCACTGCGGCTGGGTCTCGGTGTAGAGATAGCCGTTCTGGCGCAGCGCCAGGAAGATGGCTTGTGCGACCTTGAAGTGGTTTTCGGTGTGGGTGCTGGTGAAAAGGTCGTAACTCAACCCAAGCTTGCGAAAGAGTTCTAAAAAGCTGGCGTGGAATTTTTGATAGACCGCCAGCGGCGTGGTGCCTTCAGCGTCGGCGCGCACGGTGACCGGCGTGCCGTGCGCGTCGGAGCCGGAGACCATCAGCACCTGATTGCCCTTCAGGCGATGATAGCGCGTGAAAATATCGGCAGGCAGGTAGGAGCCGGTGATGTTGCCCACGTGAATCTGGGAGTTGGCATATGGCCAGGCAACGGCGACAAGGATGTTGGTGGACATTCAAACCTCCAGACGGATCAGACTAAAGAAACAGGCTGCCCTGGATCGGACAGCCTGTGATCGTTCACCTATGGCAGGGATCACGCCTCGCCCTGTACGGCTGTCCGGGGGCGTGCAAGCGTGAACATGGTGCACATGCTGGCTACCGGCAAAACGATGCAGGGGTTCATCGTGCGCTCCTCCACTGCTTGGATGCGGTAAGTCTAAATGGGGCGATGAGATTTGTCAATAGGGGATTGTCCGATGACTACAAGTATTCACGGAGATGACGGGCGCGATAGGGATGGCGCAGGCGGCGTAGCGCTTTGCCCTCGATCTGGCGAATGCGCTCGCGAGTGAGGCCGAACTTTGCCCCAACCTCTTCCAGGGTGTAGGGGTGGTTGTCATCCAGACCGAAACGCAAGCGCAGGATGCGCGCCTCGCGCGGCGAGAGGGTGGCAAGCACCTCTTCCACGCGCTCGCGCAGCATGGTCTGATAGACGATCTGTGTGGGCGAGGGGGAGATCTGGTCTTCGACGAACATGCCCAGCTCTGAGTCATCCTCGTCGCCGATGGGCGTCTCGAGCGAGAGCGGGATACGGGCGATCTGCAACATCCATTGCACTTTTTCGCAGGGCAACTTCAGTTCTTGAGCAAGCTCGCCTGCAGTTGGCGGGCGTCCTAATCTCTGTTCAAGCTGATGGGAGGTGCGCTTTAGCAGGCGGATGCGATCCGTCATGTGAACCGGCAAGCGGATGGTGCGACCCTGATCGGCGATGGCGCGGGTGATGGTCTGGCGAATCCACCAGGTGGCGTAGGTGGAGAAGCGGAATCCGCGGTGATGTTCGAACTTCTCCACGGCTTTCATCAAGCCAAGGTTGCCCTCCTGGATCAAATCGAGGAAGGGCACGCCATGACCGATGTAACGCTTGGCAATGCTGACCACCAGGCGCGTGTTAGCTTTGATGATATGCTCACGCGCCAGGCGCCCGTCTTCCACTAACGCCTCGAGTTCGCGTCGACGAGCGGTTTGCCCTCGACCGGAGAGGGTTGCCAGCTCCGCCTGGGCTTCTTTGCCGCGCTGTATGCGTTGCGCCAAAGCGAACTCTTCCTCCATGGTCAGAAGGGGTACGCGCGCCATCTCTTTCAGGTAAATCTCGACTGTATCTTCGATGGGCAACAGGTCAAGATTAGAAGAAGGTTCAAACTCTCCGATCAGCGCCTCACCCGCATCCGCCGCGCTCAGGGGCTCGTCGATATCGACGATCTCGATCCCAAGTCGGCGCAACTGGGCGATGATCTTGCTAGGCGGTTCGCGCATCTTTTCCCCCTGTGGATAGGTTTCCAGGATGTCTTCGGGTGTCAGGTATCCCTGCACATCGGCTTTGTCGAGTAGATCCCTCAGAATTTCGGCCTGTGAGCGTTGCGTGTTGAGGAGTGTCATGACCGTCTTTCCTGGGAGATTCTGGGCACGATGCTGGGAGAAAGATCAATCCTCTGGCGAAGGGATCGGTTTATAAACAGCAAAAGGCGAATCGGCTGGTTCCACGGTGTGTTCGCAAGCGGTTTCGTTCAGATTTTCCCCACATACCGGACAAAGCCCCTTACAGTCTGGGCTGCAGATGGGGCTGATAGGCACCTCCAGCAGCAGGTATTCGCGCACCAGCGGCGCAAGGTTGATATAACCACTTTCGGGCAGGATCAACTCGGAATCGGTGACCGATTGGCTGGAAAAGGCGTACAATTCGGTGAAATCGGCGTGCAGGTGCAAGTGGAAATTGCTCAGGCAGCGCACACATTCACCGGGTGTGGTAGCATTGATACTGACCTGGACGAGTAATCCCTGGGCAGTGCGGGTGATGTGAGCGTTGCCGATCAAGCCTTCCAGATCCAGGTCTGGTTCCAGGTGCAGGCTGGCAGATTCAAAAATAAAATCCCGGCTGTAACCAACGGTTTGCCCGATGAGGAAACCAACGTTCAGCCGGAGAAAGTTGGCGGATGGATGCACTGGCTGGTTGCCTTGTATTGTTCAGGATAAATCCTAAAAAATTATAGCACAGTAAAATTTCACAGTCAAGACATTCTAATATTTATGTAAGAATATGATAAATATGTAAAATATATTGCTATTGGAGGTAGATATGCGGCGGATACTGCTGGCGAGCAGCAATCCTGGCAAATTGGCGGAGTTGCAGTCTCTATTGGGCGACCTCGGTGTGGAACTGGTGCTGCCAGAGCATACAGGAATCCGGGTTGCGGTGGAGGAGAACGGTGAGAGCTATGCTGAAAATGCTGCTCTTAAAGCGTTGGCTTACGCGCGTCAGGCGGGGTTGGTGACGATTGCGGACGACACAGGGCTGGAAGTGGAGACGCTGGGAGGTCTGCCGGGGATTCGCTCAAAGCGTTTCACCCAAAAGCCGGACTCTAGCGATGCGGAAAGGCGCGCTTATCTGTTGGAGTTGCTGCGCGCTTTTCCGCGCCCCTGGAAGGCGCGCTTCTGCTGTACGCTGGCGCTTGCCACGCCAGCAGGGGAGGTCTTTTTCAGCGAAGGTGAGTGTGCCGGGGAGATCATCCCTGAGGAACGCGGCGAATTTGGCTTCGGCTATGATCCGATCTTCTACATCCCCGAACTGGGCAAGACCATGGCGGAATTGGCCATGGAAGAGAAGAACCGCATTTCCCATCGCGCCCGGGCGGTCTGGCAGGCGCGCCCGCGGCTGACAGAATTGATAAGCCGTGAAAGCTGAGGCATTGGCGCGTTCTTTTTTCGGTTATGATATTCGCATGCGGTCTAACCACTCGCCCAACCTGGTTGATTGGGTTGCAACATCGCTCCGCTGGCTGTTTCTGCTTGGTTTCAGCATCTCTCTGTCTATCGAGGGAAAACTTACCCTGGCGGCGCAGATCACCTTGCTGGTAGCCGCCGCATGGAACCTGAGCCTGACTTTTCTGGCGGCGTTCGAGCGGCGCATGCCAGGGCAACGTCACCTGAGCGTGGCAGGCGACGCGGTCATCGCAATCTTGCTCTATTACTTCAGCGGCATGCTGGAAGGCGAGCTGCTCTGGGTTGGCTTGCTGCCGATCACCTCGGCTGGAGAATATTTTCTGAGGCGCGGAGCGTTGCTGGCGGCGCTTGCCTTCTGGTGCATACAGGGTTTTCTCACCCTGTCTCAGGCAGACCCTTCAACCTCTGCCTTGGAACTGGCGCCTTTCGCCATAATCTACCTGTTATGGGGATTATTGATAGGTTGGTTGGGATGGGGGATGCGCCTCGAGTTGACTCGAGCGCAGGAACGGTTGTTATCGGCACAGAAGCAGGCAGAACGACTGGAGCGTGAGCGCAGCCATGCCCTGTACAAATTGATCTCAGCCCTGGGAGCAACATTGAATTATCAACGGGTGCTCGATACCGCGCTTGACCTGGGATATACCACGCTGGCGACGACCAATGGTGATAGTGAACGCATGGTCTGCGCGGTGCTGTTATTTGCCGATAATGGCTCAGCGAGGACTGAACTGAAAGTGGCTGCTTCTCGCCGCCTGCTGGCAGCCGATCGGCGCATGCTTTTACCAGGGACGCAAGGTTTGATCGGTCGGGCAATCGATGAGGGCGTCGCTCAACTGGGCAAAGCTGTGCCCAAAGATCCGGAGTTGAGCCGCCTGGTCGCTTTGCGCTCCTGCCAGAGCGCCTATTGCATCCCGCTGCGCATGGGGTTAGAAACTTATGGCGTGCTGCTCTTCGCCCATCCGGAGGAAGGTTACTTTACCCCGGAACGTTGCGAAATCCTGGACATTATCGGCAGGCAGGCGGTGATTGCCATGCAAAACGCCCGTCTGTACCGCGATCTGGAACAGGAAAAAGAGCGCATCATGGAGGTGCAGGAAGAAGCGCGCAAGAAACTGGCGCGCGACCTACATGATGGACCAACGCAATCGGTAGCCGCGCTGGCGATGCGAGTGAACTTCGCCCGGCGTTTGATGAGTAAGGACGCCGCTGCCGCAGCCGATGAGCTATACAAGGTGGAGGAGCTGGCGCGGCGTACCACCAAAGAGATCCGCCATATGCTCTTCACCCTGCGACCGTTGGTGCTGGAAACGCAGGGTCTGGTGGCTGCGCTCGAATCGATGGCAGAGAAAATGAAGGACACCTATAATCAGACGGTGGTGATCGATGCCGACGAGCAGGTGGTCTCTCAGTTGGAGATGGGGCGGCAGGGGGTGATTTTCTACATTGCTGAAGAGGCGGTCAACAATGCCCGCAAACACGCTCAGGCGGCGCATGTTTGGGTGCGGCTGAAATCTGCGGGCGAGGACATGGCGCTATTGGAGATCGAGGACGATGGGGTGGGTTTCGACGCGCAAGTGGTGGAAGAAGGGTACGAAAGCCGCGGCAGCCTGGGGATCGTCAACATGCGCGAGCGGGCGGAGCTGGTCAATGGCATACTGACGCTGGATACATCGCCGGGCAGAGGAACGCGAGTGCGGGTGCTCATACCGCTCACCGAAGAAGCTGCCGATCAGTTGCACAGAGGAAGGTAGTTGCTGGTGGGAGAGAGAATGCCGCTCTGGATGCGTTTTCTATTCATCCTGATCGGGATTGCGCTGCTTTTGTGGCTGCCGGTTGAGGAACGCGGGGTAGGCGGGGCGTTAGCCTTTGCTGCTGGCATCAGCTTTTTGGGAGGGCTTTCACTGCTTTGGAAATTTGAACATGCGACCAGCGAACGGCGCTCGTTTCGCCAATGGGTGCTGTACTACGGGGCGCTGGGGGCTGGTGGCGGGGTGATGGTCAGCCTGATCGCCATGCTGTTATTGGCGTTTAAGACCGGCATCCATGCCCACGGTTTGCCGGATTATACACCCGAGCAGGTAGCGGCGATTATACGGCAGACGCCAGCCTGGACGTTTGCGGGGCTGGCGCTCGGTTTGGCAGGGGCTGTTTTGCGCTGGAGAGGCGATGCCAGTCGCGGTGGATGAGCGGGTCGCCCTGTATTCGAGAATATATCGCAATGGCAGCGATGCTCCGCTGGTTTTGATTCACGGGGCGGGGGGCAGCCATCTCTCCTGGCCGCCGGAAATCCGGCGGCTGCGGGGGTTTACGGTCTATGCGATTGACCTGCCCGGGCATGGTAAAAGTCCGGGCTCGGGCTGTCGCTCTGTGGAGGCGTATGCCCTGGCGATAATTGCCTGGATGCAGGCGGTTGATCTGAAACAGGCTGTCTGCATTGGTCACTCGATGGGGGCGGCGGTGGCGCTCACGCTCGCCCTGCTCCAGCCTGAGCGGGTGCGGGCGCTGGTGCTATTGGGCAGCGCTGCCAGCCTGAAGGTTAATCCAACCTTGATCGAGCTGGCGTCAAGCGCTGCCACGTTTGCGCAAGCCGTGGAATTGATCGTGCGCTGGTCTTTCAGCAAGCAAGCGCCGGTGCGGCTGGTGGAGCTGGTTAGAAAGCGCATGGTTGCGACGCCCCCAGATGTATTGCTGGCAGACCTGTTGGCGTGCGACGCTTTTGATGCGACCTCGCAACTGAGCAAGGTGAAACAACCGGTGCTGGTCTTGTGTGGCTCAGATGATAAGATGACGCCCCTGCAAGCGGCACATTCGCTGGCAGAGGCGTTGCCCAATGCCCGCCTCCAACCAATCCTGCACGCGGGTCACATGCTAATGCTCGAGCGACCAGGCGAGGTGGCTGATTTACTGGCGAATTTCCTGGGCGGTTGATCGGGCTGGCTTGTCATTTTTCATTCCCCCAGGTATAATTTGATGCGCTGAAAGCGGGCGGTTAGCTCAGTTGGTTAGAGCGTTGCGTTGACATCGCAAAGGTCGTAGGTTCGAGTCCTATACCGCCCACACAGGATCTGCCGGGTTGACCGGCAGTTTGATTAATGAGCCGGATTGCCCCGCATGGATTGAACCCAAGACGGCAGGGATGGGATTGCCAAGCCGTTCAGGCTTGAGTATAATCAAACCATCCGCTGGCTGGCGCGATGACCGGGACGAGTAAACAGGAACACAGCCGCCAGAGAGTGGAGAGCGCAGGCTGAAACTCTCCATCGGCAAGTGCCTGTCGAAAACCACCCGCGAGCGAGACCCCCAAAGGCGCGGCTGAGGCAACCTCAGCGCCGTCGAGTAAGGCGAACGGATGACCTCGTTATCGGTCGCAGCGAGATGCTCCTGCAATGGGAGTAATCTGGGTGGAACCGCGTGAGTTATGCTCCCGCCCCAGAAGGGTGGGAGCATTGTATTAAGGTCAGGATGGATCAGTATCGCTTCGAGAAGAACATGGCGTTGTTGATGATGCAAAGATAAGCAACGAGAAATGGAGATGAAGATGAGCGCAAAAGGACAAGAGCGGTACGAGGAGAGTGACCTGTATTGCATCCGTCATTCGGCGGCGCATGTGATGGCGCAGGCAGTGCTGGAAATGTTCCCGGAAGCAAAATATACGATTGGCCCGCCGGTGGAGGATGGCTTCTATTATGATTTCGAATTGCCACGCCCGCTCACGCCTGAAGACCTGGAGAAAATCGAGGCGCGAATGCGTGAAATCATCGCCGGCAACCATCCTTTTGTCAAGCGGGTGATCTCCGCCGAGGAGGCGCGCCAGATCTTCAAAGATCAGCCTTACAAGCTGGAGCTGATCGAGGGCCTCGAACAGGGCGGGTTCGACGAGTATGGCAATCCGCTGGAAGTGAAACCGGAGATCTCCATATACACACACGGCAACTTTGTGGATCTGTGTCGAGGTCCGCACGTGGAGAACACCAGCCAGATCAATCCTGCAGCAATCAAGCTGATGAGCGTTGCCGGAGCCTACTGGCGCGGCGATGAGCGTAACCCAATGCTGCAACGCATCTATGGTACAGCCTGGCGTACTGCCCAGGAGTTGGAAGAATATCTGTGGCGCCTGGAAGAAGCCAAACGACGCGACCACCGTCGCCTGGGCAAAGAACTTGACCTGTTCAGCGTCAGCGATGAAGTAGGAGCGGGGCTGATCTTGTGGCACCCTAAAGGCGGCATGGTGCGCAAATTAGCCGAGGATTACTGCCGGGCGGAGCATGAGAAAGGCGGTTATCAATTTGTGTACTCGCCGCATATTGGCAAAGCAAATCTATGGGAGACCAGCGGTCACCTGGATTGGTACAAAGAGAATATGTACGCTCCTCTGGAAATTGAGGGACAGCAATACTACCTGAAACCGATGAACTGCCCGTTTCATGTGCAGATCTATAAGAGCAGCCTGCGCTCCTATCGCGACCTGCCGCTGCGTTTTGCGGAGTGGGGGACGGTATATCGTTACGAGCGCGGCGGCGTACTCCACGGGTTGCTGCGGGTGCGAGGGTTTACTCAGGATGACGCCCATCTCTTTTGCCGACCTGATCAAATGCCAGAGGAGATTGACCGGGTGCTGGAATTCAGCCTGAAGATTCTGCGGGCGTTTGGCTTCACTGAGTTTCAGGCGTATCTCTCCACCCGCAATCCGCAAAAGGCTGCTGGCACGCCAGAGCAGTGGGAACCGCCAACCGAAGCCCTGCGCCAGGCGCTGATCCGCGCCGGAGTGCCCTATCAAATTGACGAAGGCGAAGCCACTTTCTACGGTCCAAAGATTGACATAAAAGTCAAGGATGCGCTGAAACGCGAGTGGCAGTTGAGCACCATCCAGTTCGACTTCACCCTGCCCGAGCGCTTCAACCTGACTTACATCGGCGAAGATGGGCAAGAGCATCGTCCATACATGATTCATCGGGCGCTGCTGGGCTCGATGGAGCGCTTCATGGGCGTGCTGATCGAGCACTTCGGGGGGGCGTTTCCAGCATGGCTGGCGCCGGTGCAGGCGGTGCTGATTCCGATTGCCGATCGCCACCTGTCTTATGCCCGTCAGGTGGCAGATAAGCTTTCAGCAAGCGGGTTGCGGGTGCAGGTGGACGACCGCAATGAACGCATGAACGCTAAGATTCGCGATGCGCAAATGCAGAAAATCCCCTACATGCTGGTGGTCGGAGACCGGGAGATGGAGCAAGGGATGGTGGCATTGCGCTTACGCTCAGGCGAGAATCCGGGTCCTACGACGCTTGAGGCTTTCTTGCAGCGCGTGCAACAAGACCTGCAGATCAGGAAATAGCTTGAAATGTGGGGCGATTGGTTGACGATTTGGCGATAAATATGGTATCATGCGAGCCACTGGCGCAGCGCCAGTATTTAATTGAGTGCTTAGAAGGAGTACCGTATCAGCGCTGAGAATTTTCGCGTCAATGAAGCCATTCGCGCTCCCGAAGTCCGTCTGATCGGCCCAAAAGGCGAAAACCTGGGTGTGGTGTCCATCGCCGAAGCCCAGCGCATCGCCCGCGAAGCCGAGCTGGACCTGGTTGAGGTAGCGCCCACCGCCGAGCCGCCCGTCTGCCGGGTGATGGATTTTGGGAAGTTCATCTACGAACGCACCAAGAAGGAACGGGAAGCCCGCAAGGCGCAGACGAAAATCGAGGTCAAGGAGATCCGCCTGCGCCCGAAAACCAACGAACATCATCGCGATCTCAAGGTGCGGGATGCGCGCCGCTGGTTGGAAGCCGGGATGAAGGTCAAAGTGCGCATCCGCTTTCGGGGACGAGAAATCACCTATCCGGAGATCGCTCTCAATGACCTGAAAGAGATCGCCGAGGAGCTGTCAGAGCTGGCGGTGATCGAGCAGGCGCCGGCTCTGGAAGGGCGAACGATGCTGATGGTGCTGGCGCCAAGCAAAGGACAAAAGAAGAAGTAAAGCGCTGTGTTGCTTGAGATGATGGCGGATTAAAAAACTACGGGGCGGCGCGGGCGTCGCCCCGTAAACCGCTGATGGAATTATGAAAGGAGCAAGACCGTGCCGCGAAAGCAGACACCTGGCAAGTATAAGATCAAGACCCATAAGGCGACCGCGAAGCGGTTTCGCCTTACCGGGACAGGGAAGCTGGTGCGCACCAAAGGCGGCAAGAGCCACCTGCGCCGACGCACGCCCAAACGCACCAAGCGCCTGTTCGATGAGATGATTCCGGTCAAGGGGCGCGGGATCGTCAAGCGCGTCAAACGCCTGGCGCCCTATCTGGAGAAGTAAACCCGCCCTGCGGGGTGATATCGGTTTCAGGATTGATATTGCGACCGTTGGGTGCATGCAACTGGCTGGGAGGCTGAACCGCCGGCGCCCAGGGGATCGCAGGAGAGAATTGAATGGCGAGAGTTAAAACCGGCCCTTATCGCCGGCAACATCACAAGAAAGTTTTGAAATTCACCAAAGGTCAGTTCGGCACGCGCTCGCGCCTGTTCCGCAGGGCGAACGAGGCGATGCTCAAGAGCCTGTGGTACGCCTATCGCGATCGCCGCACGCGCAAGCGCGATCTGCGCCGGCTGTGGATTGCGCGCATCAACGCTGCAGCAAGGAAAAATGGCGTCACCTACAGCAGCCTGATGCATCGCCTGAAAGCCAGCCAGATACTGCTCAACCGCAAGATGCTGGCTGATCTGGCTGTGCGCGACCCGCAGGCGTTCACCGCTGTGGTCAACAAAGCCCTGAATCGCTAGGTCTATTCTGATTTAATGTCGTTGGCGGGACAGATCGTCCCGCCGTTTTGGCTTAGGGGGGTTGTAGTATAATGCCAATATTTGGAGGTCTGATGTCTGATCGTGACGATCGAACAATTACGCCGTTTCAGGGCGGATTTTTCCAGGGTATGTCCAGCCGCATCAAGCTCATCATCCGGCTGATGGCGGATCGGCGGGTGAACCCGCTGTTGAAATTGCTGCCGGTTGGGGCTCTGCTCTATCTGGCGATCCCAGATCTGGCGATTGGACCGGTGGATGATGCTTTGCTGATCTGGCTGGGCACATTCTTATTTGTTGAGCTCTGCCCTCCCGATGTGGTGCAGGAACACATGGAGCGCCTGGAGCGTGAAATGCGCGCTGTGCGCCGGGAAACCGGGATCGCCGAACAATCCATACGAGAGGAAGACATCATCGACGCCGAGTACTGGGAGGAGAAGAAAACTATCGAGTGACGCGCTTATTGCTCCTGGTGGTTGTGCTTGCGCTGACCGCCTGCACGGTCAGCCGCCAGTCCGCCTTACCTACTGCCTCATTGCAGCCAACGCCCACCGCCACTGAAGCGATGCCAACCGCCTCGGCGGCTCATACAGCCAATCCTGTTCTTCCAGCTGAACCCGTAAGCACGCCCACAGCCGAAATAGCGCCGACCAGTACGGCAACTGCGCCCTCCACTTTTCCTGACCCCCAATCGGCAAGCTGGCGCCTGATCGTCGATAACCTGGAGCGGCCGGTAGCGGTGGTTGACGCCGGCGATGGTTCGGACAGGCTATTCATCGTTGAGCAAGCAGGTGTAATTCGCATTTTTCAGGGCGGGGAACTGCTGGCGCAGCCTTTCCTGGATATCCGCCAGCGCGTGGGCAGCCGCGGCAACGAGCAGGGTTTGTTGGGGTTGGCATTCCATCCGGCGTATGCTGCAAACGGGTTCTTCTACGTCAATTACACCAATCGGAATGGCGATACGGTGATCGCCCGTTTTTCGGTCACGCCAGATAATGTGAACCGGGCAGATGCGCAAAGCGAGAAGCTGCTGCTGAAGGTTGACCAGCCATATGCCAACCACAATGGGGGAGCGGTGGTTTTTGGACCGGATGGATACCTGTATCTCGGCTTGGGCGATGGCGGTTCAGGCGGCGACCCGCAAGGGAACGCCCAATCTCTCCACACCCATTTGGGTAAAATCCTGCGCCTGGATGTGGACGGGGGCGATCCGTATGCCGTTCCGGCTGGCAATATGTCTGGCGATGCTCTGCCTGAGATCTGGGCATATGGATTGCGCAATCCGTGGCGCTTCTCGTTCGACCGGCTGAACGGCGATCTCTATATCGCCGATGTGGGACAAAACGCCTGGGAAGAAGTTAATTTCCTGGCGGCGGGTAGTCCTGCTGGAGCCAATTTCGGCTGGGATTATCGCGAAGGGTTCCATCCCTACGAAGGTCAAGCGCCGGCGAGCCGGATCCTGATCGAGCCGGTGGTGGAATATGACCATTCCCAGGGTTGTTCGGTGACGGGCGGATATGTCTATCGCGGTGAGCGCCTGCCCGCCTGGAATGGAGTCTACCTCTACGGCGACTATTGCAGTGGCTTGATCTGGGGGCTGCTGCGCGATCAGGATGGTGCCTGGCAGACGCGCATTTTGTTCGAGACAGACGCCAACATCAGTTCGTTTGGCGAGGATGCCCATGGGGAACTGTATCTGGTTGATTTGCAAGGCGGCGTTTATCAACTGAAACCCAACCCATAGGATTAGTGGAAGATGCTGAAACGTGTCTGGGTTGTGGGAATCGCTCTCCTGCTAGCGGCGTGTTCCGGCGCCGGCGCCTCGACCAGCCCGACCACCGCGCTGGTGAGCGAGACAGCTCCTGCCAGTCTCACAGCAAGCCCTTTTCTCCCCGTTTTAAGTCCAACGCTGACCGTTACACCGCTTCCGGTCGTTACCACCCCCGCCGCAACGGAAACCGCCAGCGCTACGCCCTTGCCGCCAATCCGCTTTGCGGTGATTGGAGATTATGGCGGGGGCGGTCAACCTGAAGCCGACGTGGCAAACCTTGTGCATGGCTGGCAGGTAGATTTCGTCATCACCACGGGCGATAACAATTATCCGGATGGAGCGGCGGAGACGATAGACGACCATATTGGACGCTTCTACCACGATTTCATCGCTCCCTATGTAGGCAAGTTTGGCGAAGGCGCCGACGTCAATCGCTTCTTCCCCACCCTGGGCAACCATGATTGGAACACCGACGCCGCGCGACCGTATCTGGATTACTTCACCCTGCCGGGCAACGAGCGCTACTACGAATTCACCTGGGGACCAGTGCATTTCTTCGCTCTGGACAGTGATTCACGCGAGCCAGATGGGGTGGGGAAAAGCTCTTCTCAGGCTGATTGGCTGCGGAATGCCCTCTCCAACTCTCAGGCAGTTTGGAAGGTGGTGTATTTCCACCATGCGCCGTACTCCTCAGGGCTGCATGGACCAACCGAATGGGCGCAATGGCCTTACGCCGACTGGGGAGCTGACGCAGTGCTGACAGGACATGACCATACCTATGAACGTCTGCTGATAGACGGGATACCCTACTTCGTCAATGGGCTGGGGGGCGGCTCGATCTACCCCTTCGAAGACGTGCATCCTGGCAGTCAGGTGCGCTATAACGCCGATTACGGCGCAATGCTGGTAGAAGCCGATGCCCGCAGGATGGTTTTGCAGTTCTTCAATCGGCAGGGTGTGTTGATCGACAACTGGAGCATTACGAAGTAAAGTATATTATGACGCAAATTGTCCAATTTTTAAGGAAGACACCCTTGACAGGTGCAAACCAGGCGTGGTAGACTTGCGCCGTTCTCAGGAAATTTTAATGCAGAAAGGATCAGCCTACTACATGAGTGTTCCTCTCACCTATATCTTGGGGATGCGCAGCGCCGTTTTCTGTGGTGATGCTGTTGCACCTTCGCGGAGTGCGCCTGTTGATCGGTAGAGGCTGATTTCCATCGTTTTTTTCAGCCACGGGTGCGCTCCCCCCGTGGCTTTTTATTTCGTGCGGCTGTCTGATTGAGCCACGGGTGTTTCCGTGGCTTTTTCTTTATTGGAGGCAGAAATGTCTGAAGCGATTTATGTCAACAATGTGTACAAAGTGTTTGGCAAGTCGAATAAGCCGATCTGGATGCGCCTGCGGGTGAACATGTCGGGCAAGAATGGCGGGAAGTCGTCGTTCTCATCAGGCAACACCACACCCAAGAGCAGCGTCGCTCATTCGCAGCGAGTGGTGGCAGTCGATCACCTCTCCTTTTCGGTTGCTGAAGGTGAGATATTCGGCGTACTTGGACCGAACGGCTCCGGCAAATCGACGTTGATCCGCCTGATCTCGACCTTGCTGCTACCGGATGGCGGTGATATTCAGGTGTTCGGTTATGACGTGGTGAAACAGCCCATGCAGGTGCAGCGTCTGATCAACCGTGTTTCGGTGGAGGCGAGTTTCTTCAAGAAGCTCTCGCCGATGGAAAATCTGGTCTACGGAGCCAGACTGTATGGGATGAGCGGTAGCGAGATCCGCCGGCGAGTGGAGGAGATACTCGGGCGATTGGGTTTGGAGCGGCGTTCGATCCACGCGCCGATGGAGCAGATGTCGCGTGGGATGCAGCAGAAGGTAGCGATTGCGCGCGCGCTGCTCTCACGACCGCGGCTGCTCTTGCTGGATGAGCCAACAACCGGCCTGGATCCTCGCTCCAAGCGCGAAGTGCAGACGGTTATTCGTGAGCTCAATCAGCAGCACGGCACCACGATCCTGCTCACCACCCACGACATGCTCGAGGCTGATCAGCTCTGCGAGCGCATCGCCATCATCGACGGCGGCAGGATCGTGGCGCTGGATACGCCGCAGGCGTTGAAGGGCGCGATTGGCAGCAATGGTCATGAACCAACCCTGGAGGACGTCTTCATCGAGCTGACCGGCAAAGAGCTGGTTAAGGAAGACGAAGCAGAATGAACAAGGAGGTTGAAATGTCAGTCTTGGTGCACGAACTCAAAGCCACTTACGCCTTTGTGGAACGCAACGCTAACCTGATCAAACGCTACTGGTCTTGGGAGCTGGTCTGGTTGGTATATTCCATCGCCAACAGCCTCTCGGTGAGTTTCATCGGGCTGGGGATGGAGCGCCTGGACGGCGGGCAAGCGATAAATGGGCGCTACCTGGTGCTCTATCTGGTTGTCGGGACGCTGGTGTGGCGCTACCTGTCGATGATCTTCTACTGGATCACTGACATCATTGGAATGGAGCGTTGGGAAGGCACGATTGAGTACACCTTGATGGCGCCGATCCGCCGCCTGACGCACATGGCAGGGCAGACGTTGTTTGCTGTCGTGTACAGCCTGCTGTTCACCGGCGTGATCTTGCTGCTGACGGTGTTGCTGTTCGAGATCGACATGCGCAACGCCAACCTGTTGGGCGGGGCGATCATGCTGATCGCCGGGTCGCTCTCGTTCATCGGGGTGGGCATCATGGGATCAATCTTGCCGATGTTGTTTCCGGAGCGCGGCAGCCAGATGACGCACGTAATTATCGCTTTGCTGCTGCTGGTTTCCGGCGTTTATTACCCGGTTGAGGTGTTGCCTGGCGTGCTGCAGAAGCTGGCTGTCTTCAGCCCGGCGACCTATGTACTGGATGGGACGCGCGAGGCGCTTCTGAACGGCATCCCGTCGCTGCAGCTCTGGCAATACATCTGGCCGACCCTTTTGATGGGCACGCTGGCTATCCCAATCGGGCTTTGGATTTTCAAGCAGGCAGAACTTTACGCCAAACGCACAGGCAAGCTGCACCGCAACGGTTGAGGCAGGCTGATGCTGATTCTCTGGCGTCTGCGGTTCAACCCGGCGGGCTTGTGTGGGTTGCGGGAGGTTGACATGATTACGATAGACATGGTCGATGAGCGAACCTCAACGACCAGAGAAACAGAACGTTGGATAGAATCTTCAGCCTGGAACAGGCAAATCGGCGGTTATGATTCAGCATATGAGGCGGCACGCGAGATTCATGCGCGCATGATGCGGCAAGCTGAGCAGGAACGGCGAATCGCATGGGGGCAGCCGCTGCGGCTGGCAAACGTCGGCTGGATGGCAGCAGCGCGCCGGATAGCCCAGGTGATCATCGCCTGGTTCTGATGACGGGCAGGTCAATGGAGGCTGAACCGCGATGAGTGAAGAGATCAATCCGGGAGACGAGGGTGATTCCACCCAGGCTTCCCCATACGCAACGGCAGCAGTGGTTGCGGTCGTGCCGCCTGCAGCCAAAGCGCCATTGTTGAACCGGACTTTGATCGTGTTCATGTTCAGCATGGTGCTGGCGAACATCGCCGGGCACATGTACGAACCGCTGCTGCCGCTCTACCTGAAAAGCCTGAACGCCAATGTGGTGCAGGTGGGTTTATTTTTCACCCTCTCTCGCATCATCCCGCTGGCTTTGCAGATTCTGGGCGGCTGGTTATCCGATGCTCTGGGGCGGCTGCGCAGCATTGCTCTAGGCAGTTTGGCAGGCGTGCTCTCCTATGTGGGGATGATCCTCGCGCCCACCTGGCAGTGGGTGCTGATCGGCGAGGGGCTGGCGGCGATGACCCGTTCGCTGGTTGGACCGAGTTTCGGTGCGTTCATCGCCGAGCAATCCACCACCGAAAACCGCGCCCGTGTCTATGGCATAACAGAGGGCATCTTTATGGTGGTGGCGGTGATCGGACCGCCGCTTGGGGGCTGGCTGGCGGACCATTATGGCTTCAAGATCATGCTCCTGGGCGCGGGGGCTCTCTACACCTTTGCCACCGTCATCCGCGTGGGCATGGCGCGCGTTGCCGCCCGCGGCAGCGAAGCCCATCCCGAAAAACTAAGCCTGGCTGGCTTGCGTTCGAAGTTGGGGATGATGTTGGGTCTGGCACTGGCGGGTGGGCTGGTCACGTGGATTCTTGTGACCGATGGGGTGCGCGACGTGGCTTATTCGCTCTCATTCAACCTGTTGCCGGTGTACCTGAAGGATTTTGGCGGTCTATCGATTCAGCAGATTGGCTGGCTTGAATCGATCTTCGGCGTTTGCATGATGTTGATCACCTTCCCCGCCGGCTGGCTGGCAGACAGCAAGGGCGAGCGAACGGGTATTGTGTTGGGATTCGCACTCCAGTTTTTTGCGCTGATGGCGTTCATCCGCGTGACAGGATTTTGGGGTTTTGCAGCCGCCTGGGCGTTGCTGGGGTTGGGCGTGGGGTTGATGTCGCCAGCTTACCAGTCGTTGATCAGCAAAGCGGTGCCGGAGCAGATGCGTGGCACGGCTTTTGGGCTGTTCAATACCAGTCTGGGGGTGGTATCGTTGCCGGCGCCGGCAATTGGAGCGCAGCTTTGGCAGCGCTTTAGCCCGAAAGTCCCGTTTCTGATCACCGGTTGGCTGGCGCTGGTTGCGATCGTACCCGTCTGGCTGAAGTTCAAGCGCCCGCGCCTCGATCAAGAGGAGACGGGAGAGAATTAGGCTGGCAGGCGATTCTAGCCCTGGGCGGCGCTCTCAGCCTGGATGGTAGAGTGGTTTTCCGCCTCCTCAAGCGCTGTACGGCTTACCAGAAAGCCATGCTGAGAATATAATAGGGCAAAACAGCCTGCCTGGGCTCTCTCAGGGGGGCGCAAGGAAGGATTTTGCAACGGTGATTCAAGCTATTCTATTTGACCTGGGCGGGGTATTGTTGCGCACAGAAGACCCACTGCCGCGTCAGCGCCTGGCGGCTCGCTTCGGCATGACCCCGGCGGAGCTTTACGCGTTGGTTTTCGACAGCGAAAGCGCCCGCCTGGCGCTGCTGGGAAAAATCAGCACAACGGAGCATTGGCAAACGGTGCAGCGAGCCTTAGGAGTTACAGATGCCGAAATGCCAGCGGTGCAGGCAGAATTTTGGGCGGGCGACCGCCTGGACTACGAACTGATCGCCGCCCTGCGCGCCTGGCGCGAGCGTTACAAGACCGCCCTGCTGAGCAACGCCTGGGATAACGTGCGCCAGGTCATCGAGCAGACCTGGCAGATCGGCGATGCATTCGATGAAATGTTCATCTCAGCCGAACTTGGCATGGTAAAGCCGGATGTGCGCATTTATCAGTATGCCATCGAGAGCCTGGGTGTGCGCCCTGAAGAAGCGGTTTTTGTGGATGATTTCATCGAGAACATCGAGAGCGCCCGCGCCTTTGGTTTGCAGACGATCCATTTTCGTAACAGCCAGCTTGCCCGCCAGGAGCTGCTTCGCTTGCTGGATGGTCAGCGTGGTGCTGGTTTGAACGTTGACCGACCGTCCCGCTTATGACATGGCGGACAAAATGGAGGCTCTCTGTTTTGGAGTGAACCATGCAACTGACATCTTTGACAATTTCCGAAGCCAGTCGGCTGATCGAGAGCCGCCAACTTTCACCGGTCGAGCTGACCCAGGCGCACCTGGAGCGGATTGAAAAGCTCGATCCCCGGTTGAATTGCTTCATCACGACCACGCCTGAGATCGCCCTGGATATGGCGCGGCGGGCGGAGAGCGAGATTCAAGCTGGCGGTTGGAGGGGCGATTTGCATGGCATCCCTTTGGCATTAAAGGACCTTTTCGAGACCAGGGGCATCCGCACTACGGCAGGCTCGAAGTTCTTTGCCGATTATCTTCCGTTGGAAGACGCGCATGTCGTCCACAGGCTTTACCAGGCGGGGGCGATCCTGCTGGGAAAATTGAACATGCATGAGATTGCCCTGGGTGTGACCAACGTCAACCCTCATTATGGACCCTGCCGTAACCCCTGGGACATAGAACGCTCCCCAGGCGGCTCGTCGGGCGGGTCAGCGGCGGCGCTGGCAGCCAGCCTGTGCATGGGCTCCTTGGGCACAGATACCGGCGGGTCGATACGTATCCCTGCTTCGTTATGCAGTGTGGTGGGCATGAAACCCACCAACGGCAGGGTCAGCCTGAGGGGCGTCATCCCTTTGAGTTGGAACCTGGATCATGTCGGACCAATGGCGCGCTGCGTTCGGGATGTCGCCCTGCTGTTGCAGGTGGTTGCTGGCTATGATGCGCAGGATGCCTACTCAGCGCCGGTGCCGGTTGGGGACTACCTGGCTGAACTGGAAGCCGGGGTGCGCGGCTGGCGGGTGGCTCTGGCGATGGATGAGTATGTACTCGCTGAGACCGATCCCGAAATACAAAACGGCGTTCGCGCTGCTGCTGAGGTCTTCCGCCAGTTAGGGGCGCGGGTCGAAACTATCGAGCTGCCGCAGGCGTTAGAGGCTGCCCGCGCCAACCGCCTGATGACCACCAGCGATGCTGCCGCGTTCCATCGCCAGCGCCTGCAAGAAGCGCCGCAAGATTTCGGCGAGGATGTATTGCTCCGCCTGCAGTCGGGAGCTGCTTTCACATCCACTGAATATAGCCTGGCGCGCCATCTGCAAAGCCTGCTGCGCCGCCGATACGATGAACTCCTGAGCACATATGACATCCTGCTCACCCCAACCACCCCATTGGCAGCCCCGGTGATCCGGCTCGGTCCGGATGCTATTGAGCAAGCGCGTCAGCTCACCCGTTTTACCTCTCCTTTTAACCTGACCGGCTTGCCGGCGCTCTCGCTGCCGTGTGGCTTTACTTCAATGGGATTGCCGTATGGCTTGCAAATCGTCGCCCGCTCCTGGGGGGAGGCAGTCGTACTGCGGGCAGGCTATGCTTACGAACAGGCAACCGAGTGGCATCAGAGAAAGCCCGAACTGAATTGAAACCGCCGTTCACCCTTGGCGTCCTGGCTGACACCCACATTCCGGATCGTCGCCGATCTCTGAATCCGCTGGTATTTGAGCTTTTTCAAGAAACCGGCGTGGCTTCTATCCTGCACGCTGGCGACGTTTCTACGCCGGGCGTGCTGCGCCGTTTGGAACAGATCGCTCCGGTGTATGCGGTGCGCGGCAATCGCGACTGGGTGGCGCTGCGCCGCTTGCCTTGGGCGCTGCGGCTTCAGTTCGCCGAGGTGAAGATCGGACTGACGCATGGGCATGGTCTCGTCTGGGATTACCTGAGAGACCGCCTGGAATACATGCGGCGCGGTTACCGGCTGGAATTGTTTCAACCGCGCTTGCTAGCGGCGTTCCCCGATGTGGACGTGATTGTCTTCGGGCATACTCACCGGGCGCTCAACCATTATGTGGATGGGAAGCTGGTCTTCAACCCTGGATCGCCGCATTTCCCCGATTTGAAGGGCGACCCACCCAGCGTGGGGTTGCTGCATATCGGGCGAGACGGAAAAGTGGTGGGGGAGATCAGGGCGCTCGACCTCTAATCCGCTGGTTTACGCCGCTTGATTGGAGCATTGGGGTTCAGGATTGGCTCGAATTGTGCTCGTAAACGGGCACATTCCATTTTCGGTATTTGGGAATGCGCCCACGTACGACCGCATCGAAGAGTTCACGCAGTTGGGTCACCACTGGTCCCATCTTGCCCTCGCCGATGGGGTGATGATCCAGGCGGGTGATGGCGACGATCTGAGCGGCGGTGCCGGTCATGAACAGTTCATCGCACAGGTAAGCCTCGGTGCGGTCAATGGGGCGCTCGATGACCGGCAGCCCCAGCTCCTGTTGAGCCAGCTCGATCACCGTGCGTCGCGTAATGCCTTCCAGGATGTTCTCGGTGATTGGCGGCGTCAAAATGGCGCCCTCCTTGACCAGGAAGACGTTCATGGCGCTGCCTTCGGAGATATGACCGTCCTGGGTCAGCACCAGCGCCTCGTCGAAACCGGACAGCGCGGCGTCTGATTTGATCAATGCTGAGTTGGCGTATGCGCCGCTGATCTTGCCGCGCGCCGGAATGGCGTTGTCATCCACGCGCCGCCAGGAGGAGATGGTGGCGTGAGCATTGGTGTCGTTGGTGACGTAGCGGTCGAAAGGCACCGCCACGATAGACAGTTCATCGTGCAACCCATGTAGCTTCACGCCGATGATCTCGTCGGTCTTGAAAGCCAGCGGTCGGATGTAGACATCCCGCCGGTAGCCGTCGGCGCGCAGCAGATCCAGGGTGATCTGGGTAAGGCTCTCGGGCGTGTGGTTTAATTCCATGCGCATCAGCCGGGCAGAGTTTAGAAAGCGCCGATAGTGATCCAACGGACGGAAGACGAAGAGCTGTCCTTCTTCAGGGTTCCAGTAGCCGCGCATGCCGCCAAAGACCGCTGTGCCGTAATTGAGCGCATGCGTCAATACTCCAACCCTGGCTTCACTATAGGGGACGATCTGACCTCTAAAGTAGGCGTGAATGGGCAGTTCCATGGGTGTTTCCTCCTCTGAATCTGTCCGGCTCCAGACTTGCAACGCTGAATTGCGATTGACACGCGCCTGGATTATAACTGTCAAACTGCAAAATAGGTTTGCTTTTTATTCCGTTCGGTGTATACTGATATGGATTATCCCCATTTGGCTCGTTTCAGGACTCGAGCATGTTTTAGCAGCTAATCGGAGGGCAATCATGAAACGCGCGGTTAGCATCAGTATTGGCTCGTCTAAACGCGACAAGTCGGTAGAGATAGAGTTGCTTGGGGAGAAGGTGATTATCGAGCGCATTGGGACGGATGGCGACATGGAAAAAGCCGCCCGTCTCTATCAAGAGTTAGATGGGAAAGTGGACGCCTTCGGCGTCGGCGGCGCCGACCTGGGGGTGATGGTGGCAGACCGTTGGTATCCGCTGTATTCTGTGCAACCCATGGTTCGGTTTATCAAAGAAACGCCGGTCGTGGACGGCGCGGGGCTGAAGAACACCCTGGAAAACCGTCTGGCGGCAGTGATCGAGGCGAAGATTGGCGATTACATCGAGAAGATGGGTCGAAAGGCGTTCATCACCCTGGGCGTTGACCGCTGGGGGATGACGAAATCCTTCCTCGACGCCGGCTATGAATGCATCTTCGGCGATCTGATGTTTGGCTTGAACCTGCCTTTTGCCGTGCGCAGCGAAAAGGCTCTCAAGCGCCTGGCGGCGCTGATGATGCCGATTGCTGGCAGGCTGCCTTTTGAATGGGTGTATCCCACCGGCGAGAAACAGGAGAAGCGCGTTCCTAAGTGGGAGCGCTACTATCAGTGGGGCACAGTCATCGCCGGGGATTGTCACTATATCAAGCGCCATATGCCAGACCGCCTGGAGGGAAAGGTGATTGCCACCAATACCACCACGCCAGCCGACATAGAATTGTTCCGCCAGGCGGGGGTGAAGTATGTGGTGACTTCAACACCGGTGCTTGAGGGCAGGTCGTTTGGGACTAATATGATGGAGGCGGCGCTGATCGCTGTTTCCGGAAAGCGGCGCAAGCTGGAGCGCCATGAGCTGGAGCAGATGCTCGACCAACTTGGTTTCGAACCTCAACTACAGGAGTTGAACTGAGATGGACGCACTGATCACAGCCGGTGGGATACCCCAACCGAGAGAACCATTGTATGAGTACACGCGCGGCGCACCGAAAGCCATGCTGGAAATCGTTGGCAAGCCGATGATTCAGTGGGTGCTGGATGCCGTGGAGGGCGCCAGCACCATCGAGCGCGCGGTTGTGATCGGCTTGTCGCCGGAAGAACGGTTATCCAGCACGAAGGTCGCCGCATACCTGCCGAACGCGGGCGGCATGGTTGCCAATATCCGCGCTGGCGTGGCAAAATTGGTGGAACTGAATCCGAATGTGACCCACGTGCTGTTGATCTCTTCCGATATCCCCACGATCACCGCCGAGATGATCGATTGGGTGGTACGCACGGCGATGGAGACCGATCACGAAGCGTATTACAACGTGGTCACTCGCCAGACAATGGAAGCGCGTTTCCCGGGTTCCAGGCGTTCGTACACCCGGCTGCGGGACGTGGAGGTGTGCGGGGGGGATATGAACATGATCAAGGTCAGCCTGGTAACCCAGCAAAACGAGCTCTGGGATAAACTGGTGGCGGCGCGCAAGAATGTGTTCAAACAGGCAGCGCTGATCGGCTATGATACGCTTTTCCTGCTGTTGTTCCGCCTGGTATCGTTGGATGGAGCGGTGAAGCGAGCCAGCCAGCGCTTGAACGTGCGCGGCAGGGCAATTGTTTGCCCCTACGCCGAAATCGGCATGGATGTCGATAAACCCCATCAGCTTGAGCTGGTGCGGGAAGATCTGAAAAAACGCCTTTCAGCTTGAAAAATCTGCTGGAATTGGATGCGCGCCTGTCTGAGAGGCTGCGCGTGGCAGAAAAACCCGGGTTGCGGCGCATTGTAGCTGCGCTGCTGGCGCATTCCGGCGATTCGTGGTTTTGGTTGCTAGGGCTGGCTCTGGTCTGGGGGTTTGGCTCGCCTTATTGGCGGGCGCGCGCCCTGGCGTTCGGGGTCGGCATCGCTGTAACTGCGGCAATCGTGATGACGATCAAATTCACGGTGAGGCGCCGCCGCCCGGAGGGGGAGTGGGGCAGTATATACCGGCGCACCGACCCACATTCGTTCCCGTCCGGGCATGCAGCGCGAGCGGCAATGCTGAGCGTGATGGGCTTTGGATTGTGCCCGCTGTGGTTGGGAATGGTGTTGCTCGCCTGGGCGTTGGGCGTGATGTTGGCGCGGGTGGCGATGGGGGTGCATTACCTCTCGGATGTCGTGGCTGGTGGCTTGCTGGGTAGTGTGATCGGTTATTTGTTTTTATTGCTTACCGGCGCGTGGGTTTGAGTCATACCCCGCCAGCCAGTTGTTGCTTAAGGCTTTCGATAGCCTCCACGGGCGAAGGGTCAACCTGGTAAGCCATGGCGAGGTAATAAGCCGTGTAATCGCCGAAGTGCAATGCCGTCCACAGGTGCGCCAATCGGCTGTCGCCTGTGGCGAAATACACATCGGTGCTGATTCCGCTCAACATCAGGATTTTGCGGGTCAAATCCGAGCGTTGGCGATTGCGGGGGTGGTCGGAAGGCGCCTGGAGAAAAAGCACTGCCAGGCGGTTGAAGGTCTCCTGGGGATTGAGACATCCGGCGAGCAGGTTGTGGTCGGCTTCTGGAAGCGCCTCGAATTGCCCCCAGGCTTTGGCAAGCTCATTGATCTGTGTCTTCCAGCGGCGCGCCACAGGCGCCAGGACGTCTGAGCCGATCACCGCTACCAGACGCCCAACCAGTTGCCCTGCCAGGCGTTTTGCCGGGTTATGGACGTCTGGCACGTCTGCGCGCAGATGGTTTTGAGCGGTCTTCATGGCAGCCACAGCGCCTTTCAACTCGGATTCGGGATTTGCAATCAACCCCAGGTGGTGAAGAACCGCCAGGAGCAACCCGAAGGAAAAGCCAACCGCGGCGCGCGGCTGCCCGGTATGCTCGAAGCGCCAGATGGGTATCCCGGCGGCTTCTGCCGCGCTAGTCAGAGCGCCGCCGCGGCTGATGGCAAGGGAGCGGCAGCCCCGCTGGATGGCGTGTTGCAGCGCGTCCAGCACTTCTTCGGTGTTGCCGGAGTGCGAGGAGGCGATCACCAGCGTATCTGCGCCTCGCGCCCAGGCTGGCAATCCATAATCTCGATGGACATAGATCGGTATCGGACAGAAGGGGGCAACATAAGCCGCCAGCAGGTCGCCGCCGATGGCGGAACCACCCATGCCGGCGATGAGCACCTGTCGGATGTTATCCCAGGCGGGTAGCGGGGCGTCCAGTCCCAGCTCCCAGGCGTGCTGAAGTTGCTCGGGTAAGGCGTCAATGTGGGCGAGCATTTGCCCGGTATCGAGGGTCTGAAAGGCAGCGGTATCATTCAGGTTCATGGATCAGTTCCTCGTTGCTTTGGAATGTGCCGGTTTTTCCATTACACGGCGGTATATCTGCCGTCGCGGCCAGCCAGATGAGGTTGCCAGCCGGGCGGCGATTCGGGTGGGAGGATGCTGTTGTGCAAGCATCTCTTCAATAGCCTGGTCAAGCTGCGCTTCGCTCCAGCGTTCGCCGGCGGGTCGGGATCCGGCAACGACCAGGGTAATTTCGCCAAAAACCTGGCTTTCTGCGAAGCGGGCGCGCGCCGCGGCGATGTCGCCGCGGAAGATCTCTTCATGCAGCTTGGTCAGTTCGCGGGCGACGGCAATCTGGCGATTGCCCAACACTTCTTGAAGGTCGCGCAGGGCAGCTGCAAGGCGGTGAGGGGTTTCCAGCAGGATCAGGGTGTATGGCTCGCTGGCAACCCGCGCGAGCAGGCGGCGGCGCTCGGAAGCTTTGTGCGGGAGGTAGCCGAGGTACAAGAAGGTGTCGGTCGGCAGACCGGAGGCAACCAGGGCGGCGATCGGCGCGGCAGGACCCGGGATGGGGCTGACGGGAAAACCGCGCTCCAGGGCGGCGCGCACCAGCTCGTAGCCTGGATCGTTTAAGGCTGGCGTGCCGGCGTCGGAGACCAGGGCGACGTCGCCCTGCTCCAGAACGGCAAGAATTTGTTTCAACCGCGCTGGGAAACTATGAGCGTGGTAGCTGAGGGTGCGGGTGTGAATATCGAAATGTGAGAGCAGTTTGCGCGTCTGTCGCGTATCCTCGGCGGCGATCAGGCGCACCTCTCTCAGAATGCGCAGGGCGCGTGGGCTGATGTCTTCCAGATTGCCTATTGGAGTAGCGACCAGGTAAAGTGTCCCCACGAGAACGCGATCCTTCACGGGAGAGCCCAGGTGAGGATGTCCAGCGTTACAGCGTTGGAGTCGGGGCTGAAGCTGACCAGGCGCGCAAACCCCGGCAAGCCCTGATCGGTGCGATAGCACAGATAGCTGACGGCGGGGGTATTTTCCAGGATGATCGGTGTGCTGGTCATGGGTGCGGTCATGCAGATTTCCCGGCTGGGTTGGGTTGTGCCGTATACTCCGATGATGGCGTTGTTCTGAGGCGCCAGCAGGTGTTGCCCGCCTGGGTCGAGTTGATGCGCCAGGTCTATGCCGCTGCTGTTTATCTGGGCGGTATCCAGGTCAACGCCATCGTTGAGTGATAGGTTTACCGTACCGCTGACCACCGTTACGGGCGTGGCGGTTGGCGTATTGACTGGCGGGGTTGTGGCGGTTGGGGTGATGGTTGTGGTGGTGGTACGCGTCGGCGTGACCGCCACAACAATGCGCACCCAAAAAGGCGCGCTGCCGTTTGGACCCAGACCGAAGAGAACGTTCGAGGCGTTGCGCAGTTTCCAGTTCCCCTGATATTTCCCCGGGGCGCTTGGGGCGACCATGTCCACGGCGATGTCAACGGTTTGACCGGGAGCTACCTCTCCGGCAAGGGGCTGGCTGACCGGCGCGCCCATTTGCTCTCCGGAGAAAAATACCACGGAATAGTCTCTCGTCCAGGTGCAGGTGCCGGCGTTTTGCAGGCGCCAGATTTTGGTAAATGCCTGATTGGGTTGCAAGATGGTGTCGTCTGGAATGGTTACATCAATTGGATTTCCGGGAGCGATCAGGTCGCAGGAGGGCACTGCCGTGGAAGCTTTGGGCGGCGTTGGCGAAATCAACGCTGTGGCAGGGGTGGGCGGCATAGACGGCGTGAGCGTGGCAACCAGGCTGGGGGTAGCCGTAACAGGCGGCTGGGTGGGGCTCAGCGCCGCTATTTCGGTCAGGCGCGCCTGGACCGTCTGGTATGCCTGGGTGACGCTGATCTCTGTGGTGAGCGGCGTCTCAGCCTGAGGCAGGTTACACCCTGCCAGGGCAATCAAGGCGCCGATCGAGAGCATCAGCGCGATTATTCTGAGCATGGGATAGTGATTCATGTGCTTCTTGCCCTGGTACGGTTATATGCCAGGCGACTCCTCTTGCTCTGGCTGAATTAGAATCAGGGCTTTCATCTTACGCGCCAGGATGCGTCGGGGAAGCAATACGCGGCGACCGCAGCGCAGGCATTCGATGCCAATATCAGCCCCCAGGCGGACGACTTTCCAATCGTAACTGCCGCATGGATGGGGCTTGCGCAGGCGCACGCGATCTTCCAGGTGTAATTCTGGCAGCATATGGGGGATTATAACATGATGAATCCGTTCGGACTGGCAGGGGGCGAATGGTATAATCTGCCCGTTAGAGAGTGCCCCCATGCTTACAACCAATCTTGTCCCCTCGATGCTGATCTCACATCTCTTTGTGTTGGTGACCGCCTTTTCTGTGCACGAGTTCGCCCACGCCTGGACGGCGAATTTTTTCGGCGACGACACGCCTCGCAGGAACGGGCGTTTGACACTCAACCCGCTTTCGCACCTTGACCCGATTGGCTCACTCCTGTTGCTGGTGGCGGGCTTTGGTTGGGCAAAACCGGTGCCTGTCAATCCCTATGCCTTGCAGCGTCGCTCTCCGGCTGCCATGATGTGGGTCTCGTTGGCAGGTCCGCTTTCAAACCTGCTGCTGGCGGGGTTGGCTGCCATCCCGTTTCGGCTGGGTTGGGTGTCGCTGATGGACGCACAACTGGCGATGATGACCAGGGGCGAGCACATCCTGCCCACCATCTCTCAACTCTTGTATGTGTTCATCCAGGTAAACCTGTTCCTGATGCTGTTCAACCTGATCCCGCTGGCGCCGTTGGATGGGGAGAAAATTGCCGAGCACCTCTTCCCGCCTTCCTGGACGCGGGTTTTAGATGCCGTGCGACCGCTCGGTCCGATGATCCTGTTGGCGGTTGCCTTTCTTGGCGTGCTGAACTACCTGATTATCCCCCCTTTGCGCCTGTTGATGGGGCTTCTGATCGGATGAGCGTTGCGGAGATCATGTATCGCGCCCGCCAGTTTTCGAGCGCCCAACGCGCGGCGCCCTCGGCGTGGGGGATGGAAGCAACCCCACGCTGGCTAAACCCGGCGCAGATGGCTCGGCTTGGGCAGATACAACCAACCGCGCAGGCGCACAGCTTGTCGTTGAGGATGCAACTTGAATCTCAACTCAGCGATATACCCGCTGCTATGCAGCAGGATTTGATGGTTGCACGACCTCGACAAGATCTGCAAGCCGTTGCGCTTTTGGGAGCAGGTGCTGATCATGCTGGCTAAAGCTTTCTCCTGCGGCGGTAGTGGGTTGCGGACGCGATGAAACGGGCGGTTGGCGACGAGCGTTCGCGCTGGCGTGCAAACACCTGGAGTGAGGGGCAGCGATGCTTGCTCAAGCTGGCGCTTCATCCCTAACGGTCGAACTGATTCGCAGGCATCAGAACTTTGGCGGTGGGAATCCGGTAGATATAACAGAAATCTTATTGCACAGGTTTCAGGCGGCAGACGGAAACTCTTGAGGGAAGAAGATGGCGATCAAGATGACGATTATCGGTCTGGGTCAAATCGGCGCCTCGATCGGGATGGCGTTAGCCGATCGAAAGGACCTGCTGGTGCGCGTTGGGCATGACAGTGAACCGACGGTCGCCCGCCGAGCCCAAAAGCTGGGGGCGGTGGATCAGATAGAGATCAACCTGCCCAGGTCGGTGGAAAACGCCAGCATCGTCTTGCTATGCATCCCAATTGACCAGATTCCCGAAACGTTACAGGTAATTGCTCCCGATTTGAAAGAAGGCTGCGTTGTGCTGGACACCGCGCCGGTCAAAGCCATCGTCGCCAGGTGGGCTGATGAGCTGTTGCCAGAGCGTTGCTATTACATCGGTCTGACACCGGTTGTCAATCCTGCCTATCTGATGCAAGAGGCGTCTGGTCTCGACGCCGCCCACCCCGACCTGTTCCGGGATGGGATGATGGCGATCGTCTCATCTTCTCGGTCGAGTTCGGAAGCGATCAAACTGGCGGCGGACCTTACGCGCTTGATCGGAGCAACGCCGATGTTCTTCGATTCGACCGAGATTGATAGCCTGATGGCAGCGATTCATCAGTTGCCGCTGTTGCTCGCAGCCGCGTTATTGAACGCAACCGTCGACCAGCCCGGATGGGTTGAGGCGCGCAAGGTGACCGGCAGCCCCTATGCGCGGGTGACCGCGCCATTCCAGTACTGGACAGGTTCAAGCGGGGTCGCCAGCTCGATGGTGCACAACCGCCAGAATGTGTTGCGTGTGCTCGATAACCTCAACTACTACCTGCAGGCGTTGCGGGCTGAAATCGAGGACGGTGATCAGGAAGGGCTGGCTGCTGCCTTGGAGCGTGCCAGCCATGCGCGGCAGACGTGGTGGCGGCAACGCCAGGAAGCCAACTGGGCGCTGCAGGAGCTGGAAACCACGCAAGAGTTGCCTACCAGTTCTCAAGTTTTGGGGCGTCTGATCGGGTTGGGTCGCCGACGGCGCTCGGGGGCTTAGGCAATCTCAACGGATCAAGACCGATCATCAACCAACGGGATCAGAAGAGGCTGAATATGTCCGAGAAAATCCGATGGATAGAGGATGAACTGGCGAATCTGAAGGAAAGCGGTTTGTACAACCGCATCCGCACCATCGCGTCGCCGCAGGGCGCCTGGCTGATCGTGGATGGTCAGCGTGTGTTGAATTTTTGTTCCAACAACTATCTGGGGCTGGCAAATCACCCGCGGCTGGTGGAAGCTGCCCGGCAGGCGTTGGAGATGTATGGGGTGGGTCCGGCTGCGGTGCGCAGCATTGCCGGCACACTTGATCTGCACCTGCGTCTGGAGCAGCGCCTGGCAGCTTTCAAAGGCGTAGAAGCAGCCATCACGTTTCAATCTGGCTTCAACGCCAATCTGGCGGCAATCCCTGCCCTGGTGGGCAAAGCCGATGTCATCTTCTCCGATGAGCTCAACCATGCAAGCATTATCGATGGTTGCCGGCTTTCGGGGGCTCAAATCATCCGTTATACCCATTGCGATCCATCCGACCTGGAGCGCGCCCTGGCAGCAAGCCGCTCGAACTTCCCCCGCGCCCTGGTGGTGACGGATGGGGTCTTCAGCATGGACGGCGATATCGCCCCATTGGACAAAATCTACGAGGTTGCGCGGCAGTATCAGGCGATTCTCATGGTGGACGACGCCCATGGGGAGGGTGTGTTGGGTCGCGGCGGTCGCGGCATCGTTGACCATTTCGGATTGCATGGCAAGGTGGACATCGAGGTGGGTACGCTCTCCAAAGCCTTTGGCGTGGTGGGCGGTGTGGTGGCAGGCAATGCCCTGGTGGTGGAATGGTTGCGGCAGCGCGGCAGACCATTTCTCTTCTCCTCCGCGATGACCGCCCCCGACACGGCTGCCTGCCTGGCAGCGGTGGACATCCTCGAGGAGTCGAGCGAGCTGGTTGACCGCTTGTGGGAGAATACCCGCTATTTCAAGTCCGAGATGCAGCGCTTGGGCTTCGATATCGGTCAGAGCGTGACGCCCATCACCCCCGTCATGCTCGGTGAAGCCCCGCTGGCGCAACAATTCAGCCGCGAGCTGTTCGAGGCGGGTGTGTTCGCTATGGCGATTGGCTTTCCCACCGTGCCACGCGGCAAAGCCCGCATCCGGGTGATGATCTCGGCAGCCCATACCCGCGAGGACCTGGATGTGGGGCTTGCGGCGTTTGCCCGGGTGGGTAAGTCCTTGGGCGTGATCGCCTGAGCCAGGCGGGTGAATAACCTGGGCTGGCAAGCGCGCCAGCCCGGCAAATGGATTGCAGGCAATCAGGAGGCTGATGAGAAAGCCAGCGGCTTAGGGGAGTTCAATGAAAGGGTCGAAGACCGGGTTGGTGCCAGCCCAGATGCAACTGGGTTTACCCAACAGGTTGCACTCCGCGGCGCGCGAGCAGCGGTGCGCCAACACTCTTGGCGGCTGGTCTGGAAGCCACTCGGGTGGATAGACCACCTGCACCTCCAAGGCGGCTTCTGCGGCGGCGTGCTGGCAATACAGCACCTTGATCCTTTCCCAGCGTCGCATGGTCATCTATACTCTCCTTTGGCATAGCCAGCTATGTTGTTACAAGTATAACGGAACGACATTTGCGCCAAAAGTGTCAGTTGTCATGCGAATACCTGATAAACTTCGTCAGAATGAAATAGCGTTCACAGAGCCTTCAATCCGGAGTAGTTTGTCCAAATACGCGGGAATTGATTGACAAGCAGGTATCTGTGCGTATAATTTCAGGGTACTTACGTGGATTGAACCCTGGAAGGAAGGAGGTGGTTAGCAGCAGAAGCGATCAACGTGAAAGAGAGATTGATTCGGACGAACATCTAAACAGATCGATGAACGGAGGAGAAAATGAAACACAAATCGTTTTACCTGCTTGGGGTGGTTGTGTTGCTGCTGAGCATGGTTCTGGCAGCCTGCGCGCAAAAGCCCGTAGCCACGACGGTGGCGCCCCCACCCCCCACCGAAGCGCCGACGGAAGCGCCACCGCCAACCGAAGCTCCGCCGCCGACTGAAGTTCCGCCGACCGAAGCGCCTCCCGCCTATGAAGGCATGAAGTACGAGGCGCCCAACTGCGATTACGGCGGCTTGCTCAAGTCTATCGAAGCGGTGGATGAACTGACCGTCAAGTTCACCTTCTGCGTTCCCGACCCGGCTTTCCCCGCCAAGGCAGCCTTCTCTGCCTTCCAGATCTATCCCGCCGAATACCTGGAAGCCACTGGCGGCGGCGGTGAGTTAGTTGAGAAGCCCATCGGTACTGGTCCGTATGTGCTTGAGTCCTGGAACCGCGGTGAGAGCGTGATCCTGAAGCGCTTCGAAGATTACTGGGGAGAGAAAGCCAAAGCCCCGACTGCCATCTTCCGCTGGAGCCAGGAAGCCCCTCAGAAGTTGATCGAATTGCAGGCGGGCACGGTGGATGGGATCGATAACGTCGCTCCGGACGACATCGAAAACGTGCAGAACGATCCGAACCTGAAGCTTGTCCCGCGCGCCCCATTTAACATCTTCTACGTTGGCTTCAATAATACCTATCCGCCATTTGACAACGAGCTGGTGCGCCAGGCAATTGCCATGGCAATCGACCGCCAGCGCATTGTGGACACCTTCTACCCACCCGGCTCGAGCGTGGCTGATCAGTTCCTGCCGGAGGGCTTGCTCGCCCGACCAACGGACTCCAAGTGGTACGACTTCGACCCGGTGAAAGCCAAAGAGCTGCTCGCCCAGGCTGGCTACCCCGATGGGTTCAAGAGCACTCTGAAGTACCGCAACGTGTTCCGCGGCTACCTGCCTGAACCGCCGGTCGTCGCCCAGGACATTGCCGCCCAATTGAAGGAAAACCTGAACATTGATCTCGAGATCATCGAGATGGAGTCGGGCGCCTTCATCGACGCTGCCAACGCTGGTCAGTTGGAAGGGTTGCACCTGCTGGGCTGGACTGGCGACTACCCAGACCCGACCAACTTCTACGATTTCCACTTCGGAGCTGGCGCGACCGATCAGTTCGGCGCCAAGTTCGACGATATCACCAGCCGGTTGGCGAAAGCCGCTGCCCTGGGTGATGAAGAAGCCCGCCGGGCGATTTACACGGAAGTGAACGAGTTGATCAAACAACACGTGCCCATGATCCCGATTGCCCACGGCGCTTCGGCTGCTGCTTACAAGGCGACAGTCGAAGGGGCGCACGCCAGCCCGCTGGGCAACGAGAGCCTGGAAGTGATGTACGTCCCCGGTCAGGACACGTTCACCTTCATGCAGAATGCTGAACCGATCGGTCTGTACTGCGCTGACGAGACCGACGGTGAGTCGCTGCGCGTCTGCGAGCAGGTGCTCGAGTCGCTGCTGGCGTACGAGGTCGGCGGCGTCGAGGTCGTCCCCTCACTGGCGACCGAGTACTCCTCCAATGAGGATGCAACCGAGTGGACCTTCAAGCTGCGCGAGGGAGTGAAGTTCCACGATGGCTCCACCCTGGATGCCAATGACGTGGTGCTCTCCTGGGTGGTGCAGTGGGACGCCGCACACCCGTTGCACAAGGGCCGCGTGGGCGACTTCGCCTACTTCTCTGGTCTGTTTGGCGCGTTCTTGAACGCTCCTTCTGAATAAACTACTATACAGGAGAGGATGGGGCGGCGCTGCAGCCCCATCCTCTCCGCCGCTTGTGGTTGTTCCAACCAGAATCCAATGCTCCAATACATCGCTCGCCGTCTGGTTTCTGCCCTGCCTGTCTTATTGGGAATCTTATTTATCACTTTTGCCCTGGCGCGATTGCTACCGGGAGATCCGTGCCGGGCGGCGCTGGGCGAACGCGCCACCGACCAGGTGTGCGACGCCTTTGAAAAGCGCTACGGGCTGGATAAACCCATCCCGATTCAGTTCTGGATCTATTTTAAAGATGTGCTGCGCGGCGACCTGGGCATGTCTTTTCGCCAGGGGCGACCGACAATGGAAATCCTGGTAGAGCGCCTTCCCACCACCATTGAGTTGGCGTTTGCGGCGATGATCTTTGCCACGTTGCTCGGAATCCCCCTGGGCATCATCTCCGCCTACTGGCGCAATTCCCCAATTGATGTTGGGACGATGCTCATGGCAAATATAGGCGTATCGATGCCTGTCTTTGTCCTGGGTTTGCTATTGGAATATATCTTTGCCATTATTTTCAAAGATACGCCACTCTGGCTGCCGCCTTCAGGTCGGTTGTCGTCAGGGGTGACTTTGCCATCGCTCACCGAGACCTGGGGGCTTGTGAACGTCTCTCCTGGCTTGAACAGTTTGCTGACCTTCTTTTCGCGCCTGTATATTTTCAACGCCTTAATTACGGGCAATTGGAAGGTTTTGAATGACGCTTTCCGCCATCTTATTCTGCCGGCAATGGCGGTGGGCACGATTCCTCTGGCAATCGTCGCCCGCATGACGCGTTCCAGCATCCTGGACGTGATGGGGTTGGATTACATCCGCACTGCGCGCGCCAAAGGCTTGCGCATGCCCGGCGTGGTGCTCAAGCACGCCTTTCGCAACGCCTTGCTGCCGATCGTGACCATCATCGGGCTTTCGTTGGGCGGTTTGCTCAGCGGCGCGGTGCTGACCGAAACGGTTTTCAATTTACCTGGCGTGGGGCGGACAATGTTCGAGTCGATCACCGCCCGCGATTATACGGTGGTGCAGGGATTCACCCTGGTGATCGCGGTGATCTATGTGACTGTAAACCTGATCGTTGACGTGCTCTATGCGTTTCTCGATCCGAGGATTCGTTTGGGTTGAGCCATGAAAAATCTCGGCGATGTGGAAGGACCAGCCAGGTTAGAGACCTCTGCTCCTAGCAGGTTGCGGTCAACCATTCGCACCTTGCTGCGCAATCGTTCTGCTGTGCTTGGGCTGACGATCCTTTCAATCCTGACTTTTGTGGCGATCTTTGCGCCTTTTTTGACGAAATACGATCCGGTGAAACCCCTGATCGGGATCGAAAAGGTGGAGAAGCGCGCTCCGCCGTGCATTCACCTGCTGGGCTGCCCCAAAGATCAGCCGCAGCACCTCTTCGGCATTGACGGGAACGTGCGTGATGTATTCACACGCGTGCTTTACGGCGCCCGTCTCTCGCTGATTATTGGCTTTTCGACGGTTACCTTTGCTATCGTCATCGGCACCATCCTGGGGTTGATTAGCGGCTATCTGGGAGGGTGGGTGGACAACGTTATCATGCGCATCATGGATGTGTTGCTGGCGTTTCCAAGCCTGCTCCTGGCGATCGCCATCGTGACGGTGCTTGGCACAGGGTTGATCAACGCCCTGATTGCGATTGGGATCGTCTCCATTCCCACCTACGCCCGGGTGACGCGCGCCAGTGTGTTGCTGCTGAAGGAGATGGATTTTGTCACCGCCTCGCGCGCCCTGGGCGCTGACCACCTGAGCATCATGCTGCGCCACATCTTGCCCAACACGCTTACTCCGCTGATCGTATATGGCACTCTGGGGATTGCTACCGCCATCCTGGACGCGGCAGCGCTCTCTTTCCTCGGGTTGGGCGCGCAACACCCCACGCCGGAGTGGGGGCTGATGGTGGGGCAGGAGTATAAAAATGTCTTTAATGCCCCTCATCTGACCTTCTTCCCGGGCATTGCCTTGATGTTAGTGGTGTTGTCCTTCAACCTTTTGGGCGACGGACTGCGCGACGCCCTTGACCCACGCCTGGCTCGCATACGCGGCGGCTGATCTCATGTATTCGTAAACTTCTCTGTCATTGCGCAGCCTGACCAGCGTTGGCTGGTCAGGACATTTTTGTTAGGCGCTCAGCCTTTGACATTCTGCGCTCCCCCGACTAAAATGGAAGCGCAGGGACTAAAGCCGCTCCCTGGGGAGGGTGGATGAGCGCCTGGCCTGGTAAAACCGTCATTGGCTTGACGGGTAATATTGCGACGGGCAAGAGCGTGATCCGCAAAATGCTGGAGCACATGGGGGCGTATGGCATCGACGCGGACGCGCTCGGGCACCGTGCCATTGCCCGGGACGCCCCCGGTTACCAGCTTGTGTTGAACACATTTGGGCGATGGATTCTGGCAGCGGATGGACAGATCGATCGCACCAAGCTGGCGCGCATTGTCTTTACCGATCCCGAAGCGCTGGCGCGCCTTGAAGCCATTGTCCATCCGCTGGTCTCTCAGGCTATTGATTTATTGGTGCGCCGCTCTCGGCATAAGGTGATTGTGATCGAAGCCATCAAACTGCTGGAATCCGGACTGGCAGCCAAATGTGACCAGGTGTGGGTTGCACACGCTTCCCCGAAGGTGCAGCTTGCCCGGCTGATGCAGAAGCGTGGGATGAACGAAGCTGCGGCGCGCCAACGCATCGCTGCCCAGCCTCCCCAGGAGCAAAAGATCGCGGCGGCGGATGTGGTGATCCGCAACGATGGCTCCTTCGATGAAACGTGGGAGCAGGTGGTCGCAGCCTGGCGCAGACTGTTCCCAGGGGAAGAAGATGCGGCGGCAGTCCAGGAATGGGCAGCGGTTGGTGAGCTCTCTGTTCAGCGGGCGGTTCCCCGCCAGGCGGAGGAGATTGCAGCGTTCATCAACAGCGTCGGCAATCATGATCCTCGCCTCAGCCGCGAAGATGTGATGGCGGCTTTTGGCGAGAAGGCGTTTCTTCTGCTGAAAGCGGATGAGAAACTGGTTGGTCTGGCAGGATGGCAGGTAGAAAACCTGGTGTCGCGCGCCAGCGATATCTATCTGGCGCCGGACATCCCGCCCGCCCGGGCATTCCGCGCGTTGATGGAAGAGATCGAACGGGCGGCGCGCCTGCTCCAATGCGAGATTGCGCTGGTGTTCCTGCTGCCTTCGCAGGCTCAGCGCCAGGATATCTGGCGCAGCCTGGGGTACCAGCCGCGCACCATTCAAAGCCTGGGGGTGCGCGTCTGGCAAGAAGCAGCGATGGAGTCGATGAAAGCCGGGACGATCATGTATTTCAAACAACTCCGCAAGGATTTGGTATTGCGACCCGTGTGAGATGGGATTTCGCCCGAACCTCAGTCCTGGCAGGTTCAGTCGGATCGCTCAGCAGAACAAGCGGTTGAGATCGCTGCGGGCAAATTCGACCGCAGCCTGGAGTCCTGAAAGGTGCCTGAGCTGTTTAATACCCTGATCAGTAATCTCGAGCTGATCTACGGACGGCTGAACTGGTTGAACCTGGTTGACCTGATGTTGGTGACCATGGTTTTTTTTGGGATTCTGTTGCTGTTGCGCGATACGCAGGCGATGGTGCTGTTGCGCGGCATCTTGTTGTTAATCGTCCTGATCAGCCTCTTGACCACTCTGGAGGTGTTGCCGGCATTCTCCTGGTTGGTGCGCAACACTTTGCCAGCGCTGTTGCTGGCAATCCCGGTGATTTTCGCGCCAGAGATACGGCGCACCCTGGAGCGGCTTGGCAGAGCGGGCAGCCTGTTGCCATCAGGCATCCCAGCGCCCGACCTCCAGGAAGCGATCACCGCGGTGGTCTCGGCGACTGCCAGGCTGTCTGACCGCCGTCACGGGGCTTTGATCGTGATGCAGCGTAGCGATAGCCTGGAGGAATATGTGAAAACTGGCGTATTGATTAAGGCTCATGTGACGCCGGAATTGCTGCTGCAGATCTTCTACCCCAACACGCCGTTGCACGATGGGGCAGTGATCATCTCTGGCGCGAAGTTAGTGGCTGCTTCATGTGTTATGCCGCTCTCCTCCAGCGGGGTGCTGACACATTCCCCCGATCGGCAGATGGGGCTGCGCCACAGGGCTGCATTGGGCATCTCCGAGGTTACCGACGCGGTGGCGGTGGTGGTGTCTGAGGAGACGGGGTATATCTCAGTTGTGCATGCTGGTCGGATGATTCGCCGCCTGGATAGCGAGCGCCTGGAAAATATCCTGCGCGCGTTCTACCGCCCATATGAGCGGCGCAAGGGAGTGAGAGGCTGGCTGGAGCGTCTCGTCTTACGTAATCCGTCCGAAGCACGTGAGGATCGATAAGTGCTGCACTGGATCGCCAAATATCTCAAGACCTTCTTGCTGGCGTTTGTCCTGGCTCTGGTGGTTTGGATATCTGCCATCCTGGCGACAGACCCCAATGAAGAGAGCATCTATCCCCGCCCGATCACGGTTCGAATCGTAGGATTGCCGTCAGATATGCTGGTGGTAAAGTCTAGCGCGTTGGAAACGCAACTGACGCTGATCGCCCCGCGCTCGATCTGGAACAGGCTTCAGGTGAACGAGGACTTACTGAGCGCCTGGATTGATCTCTCGAATTATGGGGCAGGTGAACATGTCGTGCCGATCCAAACTCAAGTGCGGATTGAGCCAGCGCGTATATCAAAGCTCGAGCCGGCTGAAGTGCGGGTGGTGCTTGAACCTTTGGTATCCACCACTTTCAACATCAGATTGGATGTGGTGGGTGAACCTGCGCTGGGCTATCGTGAAGGCACGCCCAGGCTGGAGCCAGCCCAGGTTACTGTGAGCGGGCCGCAGTCACGTGTTTCTCAGGTGACAGAAGTCCGGGCGGTGCTGGATATCGCCGGAGCCGACGGTTCGATTAGTAAGGATATAACCTTGCGGGCTTATGATGAGGCGGGGAATCAGGTGAGCGGCGTTACGTTGCAGCCGCCCTCAGTTAGTGTGCGCCAGCCGATTACCCTGCTGGGGGGGTATCGCAATGTGGTCGTCAAAGTTGTAACCGTCGGACAGGTGGAAGATGGCTACTGGCTGACAAATGTTTCAGTCACCCCACCCAATGTGACGGTGTTTTCTGCCGACCCGCAATTGGTCAACTCCCTGCCCGGTTATGTGGAGACCAATCCGCTCGATCTGACCGGCTTGAACGATGATGTTGACATTCGCGCCACGCTCAACCTTCCCGAAGGTGTGTCGCTAGCCGGCGAGGAAAGCGTCTTGGTGCGCCTCAGCATAGCCGCTCTGGAAGGCAGCCTGCCGATTTCCTTGCCCATCGAGGTGGTAGGGTTATCGCCGGAAGACCAGGCAATCGTCTCGCCAGAGATGGTTGACTTGCTCCTGGTAGGACCATTGCCAATCCTCAACAACCTGAACCCGGCTAGCATTCGGATTTCTGTGAATGTATCCAATCTGGAACATGGCATATACCAACTTGCCCCCGTGGTGGATTTATTGCCTAACCAGATAGAGGTGGCTTCGATACTGCCTGAGGTGGTTGAGGTGGTCATCGGACCAGCGCCGACGCCGACGACAACATCGCCAGCCTCTCGAGCTCCTGGGGTGACGCCCACACCTGTGAGAACTCCAACACCCTGAAGCGGGAAGGAAAATATGGCTAGACCGGTAGTCGCCTTGGTTGGACGCCCCAATGTAGGGAAAAGCACGCTGTTCAACCGCCTGGCGGAAGAACGGCTGGCGGTGGTGGATGAAACCCCCGGCACCACTAGGGATCGCCTGGTTGCGCGGGCGAATTGGGCTGGTTATTCCTTCGACGTGGTGGATACCGGTGGAATTGACCCTGCCTCAATCGGGGGAAAATCCAAGGGGCAGCCGCTGTCTGTTGGTTCGGCGGATTATATCGAGCAGATTCGTCGGCAGGCTGAGGTGGCGATTCGCGAAGCCGATGCCGTGCTGTTTATCACCGATGCCGAAAGCGGCGTCACCCCCGCCGACGTGGAAGTGGCGCAGATGTTGCGCCGGGCGCAACGCGAGCAGGGCGGCAAACGTGTCCCGCCGATATTGTTGGTGGTGAACAAAGCCGATAGCGAATCCAGACGCCAGCAGGCGCTCCAGTTCTATGAGCTGGGCTTGGGAGAACCCTTCCCAATCTCAGCCTTGCACGGCACGGGCACCGGCGACATGCTCGATGCTCTGGTGGCAGAGTTGCCCCCTCAGGCTGAGGAACCCGAGGACGATTCGGTTAAGATCGCCATTGTTGGCAAGCCAAACGTGGGTAAATCCAGCCTGCTGAACCGCCTGGTGGGAGAGGAACGCGTGATCGTCAGCCCGATCGCCGGCACAACCCGCGACGCCATTGACACGCCGATCCTGTTTCAGGGTTTGCGGGTAACGCTGATTGACACGGCTGGCATACGCAAGCGTGGGCGGATTGAGCCAGGCGTGGAAAAGTACAGCGTGTTGCGGGCGCTTCGCGCCATCGAACGCTCAGATGTTTGTTTGCTAATCATCGACGCGGTGGATGGGTTGTCTGCGCAAGACGCCCATATCGCGGGTTTCATCCTCGATGCCTGGAAAAGCGCGGTGGTGATTGTCAACAAGTGGGATGCCGTTCCCAAAGATGCCACTACCATGGAGAACTTCACTCGATTGGTGCGCAGTGAATTGAACTTCATGGACTACGTGCCGGTATTGTTCATCTCAGCCCTGACGGGGCAGAGGGTGGATCAGGTTTTGCCGATGGCGCTACGCGTCCAGGAAGAGCGGTTGGTGCGCCTGCCCACATCGCGGGTGAATCAATTGCTCCAGCAGGCGCAGGATGAACACCCTGCCCCGTCGCACGCCGGACGCCAATTGAAGATCTACTACGGCGCTCAGGTGCGGAATGACCCTCCAACTTTCCTGTTGCATGTCAACGATCCCAAGCTTGCCCATTTTACCTACCTTCGCTATCTCGAGAACAAAATTCGCCAGGCGCATGGATTCCTGGGAACACCCATCCGCATCATTCTGCGCGCCCGCTCCTAGCTTTTGCCCCCAATCCGCAGAAATTCTGCGCTCTGCCACGGCGGATATAAAGCCAGAACCCCACCTTGAACCCGGGATGTGATCCGGGAAGATTATTTACACGAGAAGCAGTATAATCCGTCTACGTATGATAGAGAACGATTTGCATGGGTTTCGGAGCGAGAGTGCGCCAGATTCAGAGGCTCCTGAGAAGAAAAAGTCGGGTTTCAAGCGTTTCATCCTGGACTTGCTGGAAACCCTCATCCTCTCATTGCTGCTCTTTCTGGTGATCAACAGCGTTTCGGCGCGCATCCGCGTGGATGGCTCGAGCATGGAACCGACCTTGCATAACGGCGAATTTTTGATCGTCAACAAACTGGCTTATAAACTGGGTTCTCCTCAAATTGGGGATGTGGTGGTCTTTCATTTCCCGGGTAATCCCGAGCAGGAGTACATCAAGCGCGTCATTGGTTTGCCGGGAGATCAGGTGGTTATTCAAAACGGTCGGGTAATGGTGAACGGTAAGGTACTGCAGGAAGACTATATTGCCGCGCCCCCGGCTTACGAAACCAGTTGGCAGGTTCCAGAAGATGCGTTATTTGTGCTGGGCGATAATCGCAATAACTCGTCGGATTCCCATAGCTGGGGACCGGTTCCCATGGATCAGGTGGTAGGGAAAGCCGTTTTTGTATACTGGCCTCCGCAGGAATGGGGGTTGGTGGATCATATCAAACCTGCTCTTGTGTCAGAGTGAGTTACAATTAATTCTATGAACATCAATGAGCTGCTGAAAACGGCGCAGGAATACCTGAACGAACCTCCACCGCGCCCGGAGACGCCCCCTGCGCCGGCAGGCAAAGAGATCGCCCGCTGGATTGATCATACCCTGCTCAAAGCGGATGCCACGCTGGATCAGGTGACACAACTGTGCCATGAGGCGGCAACCTATCAATTTGCTGCCGTATGTATCAATCCGGCTTATGTGCCAGTCGCAGCCCGACTCTTAGCGGGCAGCGGCGTCCAGGTTTGCACTGTGGTGGGCTTCCCGTTGGGCGCCACCTTGACAACGGTGAAGGTGCTGGAGACAATGGCGTGTCTGGATGCGGGCGCGACCGAGATTGATATGGTACTATCCATCGGCGCGTTGAAGAGCCAGGCTTACGGGCAGGTGGTTGACGATGTGCGCGCCGTGGCAGAAACGGTGCATAATCGCGGCGCGATCGTGAAGGTCATTCTCGAGACGGCGTTGCTGAGCCGGTTGGAGAAGATCATCGCCTGTTTGCTCTGCAAAGAAGCTGGCGCGGATTTTGTGAAGACTTCAACCGGATTTTCCACTGGCGGGGCAACGCCAGAAGATGTAGAATTAATGTGGCGCACTGTTGGTCCGGCTATCAAGGTGAAAGCGGCTGGTGGGATTCGCTCGTATGCAGACGCGATCGCCATGATCCAGGCGGGCGCATCCAGGATTGGCGCCAGCGCCGGTGTGCGTATCGTTCAGGAGGCAGGAGACGTGAGATGAGTGAACAATACAATCGCGCTTCAGAGGGTATGCCGCGGGGATTGTGTCCTGAATGTATGGCGGGTGTCTTACGCTTGAAGCACATCACCTATTTCACCTGGTTGAATGATGAGCTGATCACAGTGCCCAATTTCCCGGCGCTGGTGTGCGATGTTTGCGGGCGAAGAGAATATGATCAGCGGGCGATTAAGTGGCTGAATGCCCTGCTCACCCCACAAACCGGGCGGCGTACGCCGCGCAAGAACATCCCTCCCCACACAGATTCTCTGCAACCATAAAGATCGCTCTGACACCGAGAGTAAAAAACTGGTGAAGCAAAGTTTCACCAGTTTTGTTTTTTACCGGCAGGGTCGGTATCGCGTTTAGGAAAATTGATGAGGCTTCAAATACGGAGCAGCCAGCAGTAAAGCAGCCAGGGTTTTGGCATCGCGCAGTTCGGACTGGTAAGCCGGGTCGTATGCCTGTGCGATCGGGATCGGCACAACCTGGATGAATTCGTCTTCGTCAGCCGGAAGCGGCGCGGAGCTCAAATCGGTTGCGAGGTAAATGACCAGAGATTCGGTTGAATAGCCTGGGGCGATGAAGAACTCGCCAAGCAGGCGCAATTGCTCGGCTTGCATGCCCGTCTCTTCGCGCAACTCGCGACGGGCGCTGATCTCGGCTGGCTCGTTGGCTTCGGTAACGCCCGCTGGCAGTTCCAAAATCTCCTCGCCAACCGCATGGCGATACTGACGGATAAACAGGATATTTCCCGCAGCATCTACCGGCACCAACACCACTGCCGGTGGGTGTTCGACGATGTCAATTTGCATGCTTCTGCCATTCGGCAGTCGCACCTGGTCGAGGCGAATATCGAAGACTTTGCCGTGGTATATAGTGTGGGATTGGATCAATTCTGGTTTCATCAGGGGTTGCCGTAACAGTCAGAAGGGAGTAGCCAGGGATTACGCCTGGCTACTTTCCCAAATAAAGGGCTACGTTGGGATTTGCCGATCAGGGGATGTATAGCTCCTGACCGGCTTTAATCGTATACGGAGCGCTCAGGTTGTTGGCAAAAGCAATGGCGAATGGATCAACGTCGCCATACTTGCAGGCGATGGAGTAGATCGTATCGCCCGCGGCGACCGTGTAGGTATCCGGATGTTCTTTCAAAGCGCGGTTGCCGGGGAAGGTGTTGCCGGATTTCGGTATTTTCAACACTGTGCCTGGAGGGAAGGTGCCGCCGGCGCTCAGCCCACTCAGGCGCAGCATTTCATCCGGGTTGACGTTGAAGCGACGGGCGATGCAGTATGGATACTCCCCGCCTTTCAGCGTATACGTGGAAGGCAGCCCAGGAGTTGGGGTGGGTACAACGATCTGAGGTTGGGCAGTTGGCTCAGGCGTCGCTGGGGCAGGGCTGGTAGCCTCGGCTTGAGTGACCTCCGGCGTGACCTGCGGCGGCTGGATAGTCAGTTCGAGCGTCGGTTGCGGCGCAACTGTGCCCCCCATCATGGCAATCGCGGTCTGGGTGGCTAATTGTTCGAGTTGAGCCATCACATCTTCGGTGCCGCCGGGTACGGGAAATTCGGCTTCGGTAGCGCCAGGCGCTTCAGTGGCGGGGCGTGTAGAGGCGGGTCTGACGCATCCTGCCAGCGCAAGGATGATGATGAGCAAAGAGGTAGTGGCAAGCAGGATATTCAATTTCTTGTTCATCGGTTCTCTCCTAAGAGGTTGGTCCATCCAATCCAGGCGATGGGGTCTTGCAGTGTACGTTGCAAGATAAGTGCCAGCCCCAGATTTGCAATGATGGTAGCACAATCTAGATTAAGCGTCAAGCGTTTTGCAAAAATGGTTGGCGTCTCCGCCTCAGAGGGTAAGACTCCTGTCACAGCATAAACGATTTGGGGCTGTTGTCGTGTTCGACAGATTGGGACTTGGTTGAGCCGCGGGCTTCTTCTCAATCCCAGCATATCACGACCAATTCAGCCGGGCCGTGTACGCCGATGGTGAGCGACATCTCGATATCGGCGGTGCGCGAGGGACCGGTAATCAGCACCGCCGATGATGCGGCGCGCGCCTGCGGTAGGGAGAGCGCCTCTGCCACGCTTTCTACAATTTGGTGTGCATCGAGCAGGACGATATGTAAGCGCGGCAATAAGGAAACAGCCAGCGGCGCTCCAGGTTGCTCTGCCAGCAAGAGCGAGCCGGTTTCGGCAATCGCAGCCAGGGCGCCGGTGATGCCGGCGGCAGCATCAGGGTCGGGGTGATGGCTGATTTGAATGCCCAGTGGCGGGATTTGCTCCAGTGCGCCGGTCGGGAGCAACTCCGCCTCCCAGGCAAGGAGCGAATCGATACCTCGCTCCTGCAAACAGGTAGCCAGACAATCTGGTAGATCGGCGCGTTGGCAGCGGATGAATGTCCCTCCGACCTGGCGCAACTCATCGGCAAAGCGCTCCAGCTGATCAGTCGTGGATTCAACGACTGACGGCGGGTTCTTTTCTTGCTCAGGCTGGGCGCGCTTGGGGCGATCGTGCTCCTCCTGAGCGCGGCTGGCGTTGAGGCTGGGGAAACGATCTCTAAAGGGGCGGCTTGCAGGACGGGGAAAGTCTTTGCTGTATCCCCAACCGGTGAAAGCTGGCAGGCGCATCCATTGGTCGCTGGTCAGCAGGCGGCTGAGTGCGCCAGCAACGCGCTGCGCCAAGTCATATCGCCCTGGGTTGGTTGCCGCCCAGGTGAACAGGCGCAGGGCAGTTTGCAGGACAAATGGAGCATTGGCAGCTCGCGGTTGGCGTTCTCCAGCAGCCTGCCAGCCGGCGCGGACGCGCAGCAGCAGGCTGGGCAGATCGATGTCCACCGGGCAAGCTTCTTTGCAGGCGCCGCACAGGCTGGAGGCGCGCGCCAGATGCCCGAAGTCCGATCGACCAAACAGCCCAGGCATGAGCGCCGCGCCCATCGGACCGCTGTAGGGGGCGTTCTCTCCATGCGCGCCGACATAGGCGTGACCGCCAATTTCGCGAAAAACCGGGCAGATGTTCAAGCATGCCCCGCAGCGAATGCAATAAAGAATTTCACGCAGAGGGGAGTTACGCAGCCGCTGACGCCCGTTGTCCAACAAGATCAGGTGACGTTGGGTTGGCGTGCCGCTGGGTATGATTGAAGGCTGGCGAATCAGGCTGGTGTAAACGCTCAGCTTCTGACCGGTGGCGGAGCGCGGCAGCAGGCGCAGCATCAAAGCCAGGTCCTGGCGCGTCGGCAGCAGGCGCTCGATGCCCATCAAGGCGATGTGCAGGCGCGGCAGGGTCACAACCATGCGCCCGTTGCCCTCGTTTGTTACCAGACACAGGGTGCCGTCTTCAGCGACGCCGAAATTAACACCCGAGATGCCCAGGTCAGATTCCAGGAAGACTTTGCGCAGCGTCTGACGCGCTGCCTGCACCAGCGCCGGGATTTCGTCGGTATAGGGGATGCCGAGTTTTTCCTGGAACGTCTTGCCCACCTCCTGACGGCGCAAATGCACCGCCGGGGTGATGATGTGGGCAGGATGCTCACCGCGCAACTGGACGATGAATTCACCAAGGTCGGTCTCAACCACACGGATGCCGCGCTTTTCCAGCGCCTGGTTCAGGTGTATCTCTTCGCTGACCATGCTCTTGGACTTGGCAACCAGACGAGCCTGATTTTTTTTGCAGATTTGCAGCACCTGCTCCACAGCCTGCTCTGCACTGGTTGCGTGGTGGACCTGGATTCCGTTTGCCTGCGCCTGCGCGGTGAACTGTTCCAGATAATGATCCAGATGGGCGATGACCTCGGCGCGCACCAGGTGCGCCTGCTGGCGCAGCGCGTCCCACTCGGCACCGAAACGCTGCAGAGCCTCCTGGCGGGCGTGGGCGCGCCGCTCGGCGTTGGCATCCAGCGCTTGCTGCAACTGGCTATTGGCGAGGGATTGGCGGATGCTGCGACGAAAGGGTGTGGTCATGCTGTTTTGGATTGCTGTTTGTCTGGCTTGAAGGGGATTTGATTGAACGTGCCGGTCTCATCAAGCACCTGGGCGATATGGAACACGCGCGTTGGCAGCCGACGGCGGTGCAACCCCCCGTTGATATGCATGATGCAACCTGTATCGCAGGCGACGACAACGTCAGCCCCGCTGGTTAGAATATTGTGTATCTTGCGCTCCAGCATGGCAGTCGAGAGTTCGGGATGTTCCACCGAGAAGACCCCTCCAAAACCGCAGCATTCTTGAGCCGCGGGCAACTCGATGACCCTGGCTTTCGGGATGGTTTGCAAGAGCAGGCGCGGTTGTCGGTCGACATGCAGCTCGCGCAATAAATGGCAGGAGGCATGATAGGCAATTGTGCCAGGAAATGCAGCCCTGAGGGCGGTAATTCCCAGTTTATCAACCAGGAATTCGGTCAGTTCGTAGGTGCGTTCAGCCAGGTTTTGGACGCGCGGCAGCCATTGCGGGTCATCGGCAAATAACTCCGCGTATCTATGGCGGATCATCGCCGCGCAGGAGCCCGAAGGGACGACCAGCGCGCCGCGGGTAGCTTCGAAAACGCGGATGGTGTGTTCAGCCATACGCCGCGCTTCGTGGCGCATTCCGGCGTTAAAAGCTGGTTGACCGCAGCAGGTTTGACCAGAGGGAAATTCCACGCTCACGCCGCAGCGCTGGAGCACACGCACCACCGATTCCCCCACCTCGGGATAGAGTGTGTCGATCAGGCAGGTGATGAAAAGCTGGACGTTTTCTGCCATACCATCACTTGTAGGTATTGTATCGCCACAGGCGGCTGGCGGCAAGTTGCAGATGGCATCTCTGTACTGGAGGGCGCAAGAAAACGCCTTGCATGTTCAGCGGTTATGGTAATATTGATTTTCATGGTTTCAAGATTATCAAAGGGAGAGCAATAGATTTTCAGCCTTGGCATTGATCCGGAAGCATCATGCCGGCTGATGAAAGACGAGATAAAAGCAATATTATGGAGACGTTTCGCACAACTATACCCAATCACTTCAGCTTACCGCGCCGCATTCAGCGTTTAGGTGAGCTGGCATATAACCTGTGGTGGAGTTGGCATTACGATGCCCAGCGTTTGTTCTCGAGGATTGACCGAGAGTTGTGGGAACAAACGCAACACAACCCGGTGCTGTTCCTGCGCAAGGTGGAGCGTGCCCGTCTGAACGCGGTCTTGAACAACCGCAGCTATCTTGAGTTCTATGACCGCATGCTGGAGGAATTCGACGCTTATATGCGGGAGCAGGATACGTGGTATGTGCGCACCTACCCGGAATTGCGCCATCGTCCGATTGCTTATTTTTCCATGGAGTACGGCTTGCATGAGATCTTTCCGATCTATGCTGGCGGATTGGGTGTGCTTTCCGGGGATCATGTGAAAGAAGCCAGCGACCTTGGAATGCCGTTTGTGGCGGTGGGTTTGTATTATTCCGAGGGTTACTTCAAGCAGCGCATTACGGAAGATGGCTGGCAGGAGGCGCACTATACTGCGCACGCGCTGGAAGATCTACCAATCATGAACGTGGTGGATGAGAGTAATCAACCGGTGCGCATTACTATCGAGCTGCCCGGGCGGGAGGTGATCGCTAAAGTGTGGGAAATTCACGTCGGACGCGTCCCGCTCTATCTGCTCGACACCAATGTCCCGGAGAATACCCCAGCCGACCGAGCACTCTCAGCGCGCCTCTATAGCAGCGACCCGGAAGTGCGCATTTCCCAGGAAATTTTGCTGGGGATCGGGGGGTTGCGCGCCCTGCGCCGCCTGGGATACAACCCCGGCATCTGGCACATGAATGAGGGGCATTCCGCTTTCCTCGTCCTGGAGCGCATCCGTGAGATGGTCGAGGCAGGCTATCCATTCGAACAGGCAGCCGATATGGTGCGCTCTTCGAATGTATTTACCACCCACACACCTGTACCCGCCGGAAATGACGAGTTCCCTTTGTGGCTGGTTGACAAATTTTTCTCGCACATGTGGCCTGAGCTAGGTTTGACGCGCGAGCAGTTTGTGGACATCGCTCGCCATTCAGTTGCTTGGGGGGATACATTCAGCATGCCGGTGTTGGCGCTGCGCTTCTCCCATGGGCGCAATGCGGTGTCCGAGTTGCACGGAAAGGTGACGCGCCAGATGTGGCGCTTTATCTGGCCAGAGCGGCGGGTGGATGAGGTGCCAATCGGGCACGTGACCAACGGCATCCACGTGGATACCTGGCTGGCGCGCCGCCTTGGTCATCTCTATGACCGCTACCTGGGATCGGATTGGCGCGAGCACATGGACGATCCCGAGATATGGGAGCAGGTGCTGAACATTCCAGATGAGCAACTCTGGACGGTGCGCAGACACTTGAAGAGGAAACTGGTATCCTACCTCATCGAGCGGGCGCGCGCCAGCTGGCGGCGCGGCAATACGCACCCGATTCAGACGATTGCGGCAGGCGCTCTGCTCGATCCCTACGCGCTGACGATCGGATTTGCGCGCCGCTTTGCCCCATATAAGCGCGCCAACCTGATCTTGTACGACATGGAACGCCTGATGGAACTGATCAACCGCCCGGGGATGCCAGTGCAGATTATCTTCGCTGGCAAGTCGCATCCGGATCATGAAGCGGGAAAGCTATTGATTCAGGAAGTGTATCGAGCGGTGAAGCGCTACCAGGCTGGCGGACGTTTGGTGTTTCTGGAAGATTATGATATGAATCTGGCGCGATACCTGGTGCAGGGAGTGGATGTCTGGTTGAATACGCCGCGCCGCCCGAACGAGGCTTCTGGCACATCCGGTCAAAAGGCGGCTCTAAACGGCGTGTTAAACTTCTCTGCGCTGGATGGCTGGTGGCGTGAGGGATATAACGGCAAAAATGGGTGGGCGATTGGCGAGGATGTTGATATTGCCGACCCCGACCAGCAAGACCGGGCTGACGCGCAGAGCCTGTACGAGACGCTGGAGAATGAGATTGTACCTTTGTATTACCAGGATCAGACCACGGATGGGCTTCCGCAGGAGTGGCTGGCGCGCATGAAAGAGTCGATTCGCACCCTGGCGCCGATGTTCAACACCCGGCGCATGGTCAAAGAATACATCAGCCAGCTATACCTGCCGGCGATGACAGCTCAGAAGCGACCAGAAAGGGCGTGAAGCATGAACGCATTTCTGCTTTCACCAACTGCTTGGCTGACAGCCTTGCTGATCTTCGCCCTGCGCGTATCAGACATGAGTCTGGATACCATGCGCGTCTTGATGGTGATGCGCGGCAGGAAAGGTCTGGCATGGGGGCTCGGCTTCTTTCAGTCGGCGATCTTTGTCCTGGCGATCAGTTCCGTGCTGACCAACCTGGATAACCCGCTGAATGTGGTTGGATACGCGGCGGGTTTTGCCACGGGCAACGTGCTGGGGATGTTTATTGAAGAACGCCTGGCGATCGGTCATGTCCACCTGACCATCGTCAGTTCGCGCCGGGGGAGCGCCATAGCCGAAAGCCTGCGCGCCCAGGGTTACGCGGTCACCGAAGTGCCGGCGCGCGGCAAGGATGGTACGGTGTCCTTGCTCAATTGCAACGTGTTGCGCAGAAATGTCGATGCGGTGCGGGGGATCGTCAACCAGGTTGACCCAGACGCTTTCATCACTGCTGAGGAAGTGCGTCCGGTGCGGCGTGGCTATTGGCGGGCTTAGCGAGTCGTTTCAGGGAGAATCTTTCAAAGACATCCCCTGCCTGATTTGCCCCAACAGTTGTAGATACTGTCCAGAATTCGCCGGCTTCAGCGCCAGGATGGCTTCGATGGCTTGAATGGCGCCAGCCTTATCCCCCCTTCGAAGCAGGATTTCGCCAATCTCGTCGAGCTGCGCGATTGCCTCTGCTGTGCGTCCCATCTGGCGGTAGAACTCTGCCAGCCGGCGGCGCACAGTGGTCATTCCAGGGGCTTCATTGACCAGATTTTCTAGAAATGTGACGATTCTGTCTTGTTGCCCTTGCCGGTTCAGGTAGTTAATATAATTATCCATCTCGGAAAGCGCCTTGGCTTCTTGCCCCAGGTGGAAATTGATGGTCACCAAGCTGAAGCGCGCTTTTTCCTCGTCAGGTTTTAGCATGCAAATTTGTTCATAAGCCTCCAGCGCACGACGCCAATCCAGGCTCTGCATGGAGATATCTGCCAGGCGATGCAGGATTTGCACAGCCAAAGCCGGGTCCAGGTGGTGCAACTGGCTGACGCGCATGGCTTCAGCCAGGGTTTTGCGCGCCATTTCCAGGTCAGCCTGACTGTAATAGAGCTCAGCCAGGTTGATTTGCTCCCTGACCGCTTCCTCCGCCTGCCCTGTGGCGATTAATTGGGAGATGAGGTTGCGCCTGGCGGTAAAATCGTGCGGGGCGATTTCGATGATCTTGCGGTAATACTCTACTGCGCGCCGGGCTTCGCCGCGCGAGCTGTAAGACTTGGCGACCGCGGTGTATTTTTCCACGGCTTCGGGGACCTGATTCTGTTCGAGGAGTATATCGCCCATCAAAGCGTGTAGGGGTAAATATGTGGGCGCATATTGCAAGGCGTGGAAGGCTTCTTCCATGGCGCTGCGTTGATGTCCAGCCTGAGCCAGCTCATGGATGCGCGCCAGGGCTTCGACAACCAGGCTGCTGCGTGATTCGGTAATCATGTCTGCCAGTGGGATGATCTCACCGTCATGGGCGCGGCTTGAGAGTTGTTCGCGGGCTCGGGCGAGTTGGGTGCGCCAATCGTTGCGGTTCAGGAGCTCAGCGATATTCTCACAGACCTTCTTATGATAGGTTTGATCAGCGATTTGGGTTAACGATTCAACAATTGGGTCGTAGATTTGCAATAATTCCCTTGCCTGGGCTTGTGGAACCACGGCGGCGTCTGCCAGGCTCAACGATTTCATAAACTGCACAGCGGCTTCTTTAGTCTTGCCGAGTTGAAACAGGATGCGCGCTGCCAGGAAGCGCGCCCCCAGCGCATAATCTGGATGGTGAACGGCGTGTTGCAGCATCCTCAAGGCGCTCTCCATGCGCCCGTTTTCGTAGTGCAGCAAGCCCAGGTCGAAGAAGGCGGCAGGGTGATCCAGACCGATTTCGATAGCGCGTTCCAGTTCCCTGGCTGCCAGGCTGGTCTCGCCGCGGCTTTGCAGCTCGATCAACTGGCTCAGATAATACACAAGCCGTTGCGGGTCGGTCTGTTCGGGCGCCCTGGCTTCCGAGCCGCGGGTAATTGCCTGGATGCCCTTGCGAGGCGTTTGACCGGTCTTTTGAGCTTCATGATTTTCAAAGAGCAGGTTTGCCAGGTCTGACAAAGCGCGCTGGCGGGCTTCGCTGATCGGATCCAGCTCGGCTTTGAGGGCGGTTTCCTCGGCTGGCGCCTCGAGCTGGGGCGTCTGTTGCAGGTCAGGAGGCGGCGCCTGCTGCTTCAGCCGCCCAGGTCTCGGCAATGGTTTGCGTTCTTTGAGAGCTGCCAGCGCATCCAGCGCCTGGGTGCTGCTGGGCATCAATTGCAACGCGTAATTGACAGCCTGCAAAGCGCGGTCAATCTGGTTGGCTTGCTGGAAAAGACTGGCGATGATCAAAATCTCGGCAACCGCTTCTTCTTTATTGCCCATCCGCTCATACACTAGCGCCAACCGCATGTGGGCTTTTTGATGATCTGGATTCAGGCGGGTGACGAATTTCCAGTTGTCAATGGCTTTTTGGACATCGCGATTTTTAAGTTGCATCTCAGCGGCTTGCATGGCGGCTGCCTGTGCATGCTCCGGTTTTCCCAATTTTTCATAAATTTGGGCGAGTTTTTCCACCGGCAAGGGATCGTTGGGGCTGAGCTGGTTGGCGCGCAGGTAACAACGCAAAGCGTTGGGATATTCTTTCAGTTCATACAGCGCCAATCCGAGGTTGGTAAGCGCCCCCAAATGATCTGGAAATTCTTCCAGCGCCTGGCGGTAGAAACTGGCTGCTCGATCCCATTGTTGATCCCAGGCTGCCGAATGTCCCATATTCATCGCTTGTTGGAATACGTCTTCACGTCCAGCCATTCTTTCTCCCTACCGTATAGACCAAGAAGAGCTGCTGCGCATTTCAATGTTCTGCGGCGCTGATCGGCTGCATCTCTCCCCAATTCAATCCCTGACGGGCTTCGGTAGCCAGAGGGATGCTCAAGCGGTACGCCTCGCTCATTACTTTTTGAGTAACGGCAGCGCTGGCGAGAATCTCATCCTCGGGGCATTCGAGCACCAACTCGTCATGCACCTGCAGGAGCATCTGCCCGGAGAGACCCGCCTGACGCAGGGCAGGGGTGACGCGCAGCATGGCGATCTTCATGATATCAGCGGCTGTCCCCTGGATGGGGGCGTTGATTGCCTCCCTCTCTTCGCGGTTACGCACATTGCGATTGGTCTGGTCTTTGAGACCGGGGAAGTATCGCCGACGCCCGAGCAGGGTTTCCACATAACCTTGTTCGGCAGCGCGACGTCGCGTTTCATCGAGATAGCGTTTTACACCCGGGAACTGGCGGAAGTAAGCCTCCATGAATTCCTCAGCTTCAGCCAGGGTGAGCTCGGTAGTGCGCGTCAAGCCGAAGGCGCTCATGCCATAGATCAATCCGAAGTTAATGGCTTTGGCGCGACGGCGTTGTTCTTTGGTTACCGCTTCCAGTGGGACGCCGAAGATGGCAGCGGCGGTCGCGGCGTGAATATCCTGCCCGGCGCGGAACGCTGCCAGCATCGCTTGATCTTCAGCCATATGGGCAACGATGCGCAGTTCAACCTGGGAGTAGTCCACAGAAAGCAGTAGATGACCCGGCGCAGCCACAAAAGCGCGCCGCACCTGGCGACCCAGGTCGGTGCGAATGGGGATGTTTTGCAGGTTGGGGTCCGAAGAAGCGATCCTGCCGGTGACAGAGCCGGTTTGGTTGTAGGAGGTGTGTACGCGCCCCGTGCGTGGGTTGACCTGTTGCGGCAGGGCGTCCAGGTAGGTGGACTTGAGTTTGGAAAGCTCGCGATACTCGAGGATCAAATCCACCACGGGGTGTTTACCGCTCAGCGACTCTAAGATGCCCGCCGCCGTGGAATAGAAGCCGGTTGAGGTGCGTTGAGAACGGTCTGGGGGCTCGATCTTGAGCCGGTCAAATAGCACCTCAGAGAGTTGTTGCGGCGAGTTGAGGTTGAAAGCGATCCCGACCTGCTCCTGAATCTGCCTTTCGATCTGGTTCATCTGTTGCCCCAAATCGTCGGACATGCGGGCGAGAAAATCGGTGTCCAGGGTGATGCCGGCGATTTCCATATCCGCCAGCACCGGGATCAAAGGCATCTCGATCTCCTGGAACAGGCGCATGCCCTGTCTCTGTTCCAGCTCTTTTTGTAACAGGGGGAGCAGGCGAAAGACAATCGCCGCATCTGTGCCGGCGTAGGCAGCAACATCCGCAATAGGCACTTCTGCCATGCTGATCTGCTTTGCGCCCTTGCCGATCAACGCTTCGATTTCGGTCATTTGATAACCCAACCGCACCCAGGCAAGGTTTTTCAAGCCCAGGTTGCGTGAGGCGGGGTTGATCACCCATTCAGCGATCATGCTGTCGAAGCTCAGGGGTGCAACTCTCAGACCGTGCCGCGCCAGGACGACGAAATCGTACTTCAGGTTGTGTCCGATTTTGGGAATGCGGGGGTTTGTCAAAGCGGGTGTGAGCGCCTGAATGACCTCCGTCAATGGTAGCTGCGGGGTTTGGTCATTGGTGTGACCGACCGGGATGTAATATCCCAAATCGCCGTCAACAGCCAGAGCCAACCCTACCAGATCGGCGCGCATCTGATCGGTGGAGGTGGTTTCGGTGTCGAAGGAGATCTGGGCGGCGCTCTCTAGGCGGTTGACCAGCTCAGCCAGCGCTTCGGGGCGGTTGACAATCCGATGCTCAATCCTGCCGGGTTTGGTCTGAACCACTGTTTCGGTTGTGGGCGCCTGCGGGAACAACGGGAGTTGCTGACCCTTAGCTGACGTCAGGATGCCGTAGGTTTGCATCAGATTGCGCAAGCGGCTCATCAGCGAGCGGAATTCGAGCTCGCGGAATACCGCTTCAATCTCAGCCGGATCGAAGCGCTGCGGGCGCGCCTGCTCCAGGTCGATATGCAAAGGCAGATCGGTGACAATTTGCGCCAGCTTGCGACTCAAATACGCCTGTTCGCGCCCGTTTTCCAGTTTGGTGCGCAGGTTGCCGCTGATCTTATCCAGGTTGGCGTAGATTCCATCCAGGGTATCATAGGTGCGCAGCAGGGATATAGCTGTCTTTTCGCCGACTCCGCTGACGCCCGGGATATTGTCCGAGGTATCGCCGACCAGGGCTTTGAAATCCACCACCTGATCGGGTCTGACACCCAGATAAGCCACCACGTCTTCGGGCATGTAGTCGCGCGCCTCAGCCAGCGTTTTGCCAGGCAAATTCACTATCACCCGTGGCTGAACCAGTTGCAGCAGGTCGCGATCGCCGGTGAAGATCTTTACCCCCAAGCCTTCCTGCACCGCCCAGCGGGCAACGCTGCCCAGCACATCGTCTGCCTCGTAGTTCTCCATTTCCAGGCGCGGGATGTTGAACGCGTCCACCAATTGCCGGATGCGTTCGATTTGCGGATGCAAATCATCCGGCATCTTTGCCCGAGTTCCTTTATAATCTGGGTAGATTTCGTCTCGAAAGGTTTTACCGGTGTCAAAAGCCACTGCCAGGTATTCTGGGCGTTCTTGCTCCAGAATGCGCAGCAGGACGCTGGTGAAGCCGAAAACGCCAGCGGTTGGCTCGCCTTTGCTGGTGGTAAAACCGCTCGGCGCGCCCCTCATCAGGGCAAAATATGCGCGGTAGGCCAGGGCATGGCCGTCGATCAGGTACAGAGTTGGGGGCATGGACTGTTTTTTAGAGTGTAACACGGGCTGCGAACGGCTGCAAGGAATCACTCTGTGCACTTTTGATAAGCCACGCGCCTGGCAGGTGGTTGACAAGTATTCCTGAACATGATATTTTGTTGAAAAGGATGGGAAAGCTCAGGCGGTTATCGGCGCTCTGCTGGGTGCTCCTGCTTACGTTGGCAGGGGCTGTAGTATCGCCTCAGCCGGTTGAGGCGGATCAGCCAGCGCGGGAGACGACCCTGCTGGTCTCCTACACGCAAAGCGAGTGGTGGCTGCTGCGTTGGAACAGCAACGTAATCGTTTGCGCAATCCTGGTCGATCATGAGGGCTATCCGACGGGGAAGGAAATTTATAAGGCTTGTGGCAATCAGGTCTTCAGTGAATGGCAATCCACTCCCCCCTGCTATGAACTTTCCGATGGGAAGGGCGATGTCTCCAACTGTTCTGGGTTGTACCTTCATCTGGTTTCGACTACACCGAAGCAGAAAGAGATAAAAGTACAGTTACCGAAGCCAAAAGTGTGGATCAATTTAGTGGGTTGCGACCCAGTTCCTCCGGAGCATTATTGCGCCAAGTTGCCCGCGCTGCACTTCAGCGGCGAAGAGCCTTTGCCCAATGAGCGCATCATTGCCATCAACGGTGTCTATAACGACATGCCGTTCTCCTGCGAAGGCGATTCTTGCACGATCCCGTTGCGGGTGACGCCTCCCCAAGGCACAACTCTGGAATTTTGGGCTGATTCCAGTTTTGGCGATTCAAGCGAGGTTTTCACCGCCATCGTGCGCGTGGTGGAGAGCGGTGTGGCGTTCGCCGATAGCCAGAGCGGTTATTACGTGGATGTGCTGAGCAGGCAATGGAGTGGAAAGCCGATTGCATCCTGCGCTCAGACCTGGGCTGCTTTCCCACCGGTAGGGCAGCCGCCTGTCTGGCTCTCGACTCCAAAAGATGAGGAACTCCTGGCTAGCGATGGGCCATATTATTACCTGGCAGGCAGGCTGATCAGTCAGGGGGTGGTTGACGCCTCCAGATGTCCTTCAGGTGGTTTGCTTGCCAACGGTTACGCCAACGCCTGCGGTCTGGAAGCGGCACGCTCCTATGTGGAGCAATGGCAAAACCAGTTCGATAGGCGGATCATCGAAGTGGCGGAACAGACGGGCGTCCCTGCCACCATACTGAAGCGACTGTTCGCCCAGGAAAGCCAGTTCTGGCCCGGCGAATTTCGCGTGCCGTATGAATTTGGGCTGGGTCAGATCACCGATCAGGGAGCAGACGCGGTGCTGTTATGGGACGAGGAGTTCTATGAGCAGTTCTGCCCGCTTGTGCTGGCGGAAGAAACCTGCGCCCGTGGGTATCTGCACCTGAAAGCCAACGAACAGGCGTTGCTGCGCGGCGCTTACGCCGCCCAGGCGCGCGCCGATTGCCCTACCTGCCCGGCTGGGATCAACTTGATGAACGTACAGTACAGCATAGACCTGTTTGCGCAGGCTTTGCAGGCGAGTTGCGATCAGGTGGCGCAAATTGTATTCAATGCGACCGGCGAGCTTCCAGGTAAAGTGAGCAGCTTCGAGGATTTGTGGCGGTTTACGGTGGCGAATTATCACGCCGGTCCGGGCTGCCTGTCATACGCCATCCATACTGCCTGGCAAGCAAACCCCTCTCGCTTGCTATGGGATGAGGTGGCGACGCGTTTCACGCCCGCCTGTCAGGGGGTTGTGCCTTACGTGGGCGAGATCACCCGTTGAAGGCGGGTGGTGTCGTAATCGCCCGGCTCAGCGCGAGACGCTGACCACGGCGCGCATCAAATCCAGCAGTTCTTCCCATTCTTCGCGAAAAAAATGCAGGGTGACGTTGTTTAGCTCCAGGTGGTAGGTCACTTCGCCATCTGGCTCCTGGGCGCGCCAGGCGATGTAGGTATCGGTCTCGGCGATCACATCGGTTTCGGGCTGTGGGGATTCTTTCGCCATCGCTATTTTCTCCTGGTTGATCGAATAGACTGCCGTTCTTGAGAGAGCATCTGCTTCAGTTGAGCCGGTGTTTTACGGAGCAGGGAGCACATACCAGGGGTTGACGAATCCCCCCTGATAGCGGACTTCAAAGTGGAGATGGGCGCCGGTGGAGTTGCCAGTGCTGCCCGCATAACCGATGATACCGCCCTGTCCAACGCTGCGCCCACAGGAGGCGGCAATCTGGTTCATGTGAGCGTAGAGCGTCTGATAGCCGTTGCCGTGGTCAATGACCACAGTATAGCCATAGCCGCCGGTTGCCCAACCGGCGAAGACCACCACGCCGCTATCGGCGGCATATACCGGCGCGCCCTCGCCAGCCGCAATGTCGATGCCCAAATGCCCTGACCAGTAATCATTGCCGGACAGATAGTGGTTGCCAGCAGGCCAGATGAAAGCCCCCGAGCCGTAGGCGCCCTCATAACTGCCCTCGCAGGCGCCAGCTCCATATACAGATTTGGAAACCCCTGCCTGGCCGCGTGGGATGACCGGTATGATCCATTGGCGGAACTCGCGGTGACCGCCCGGAACCATCACCCACGTGCCGGGTTCGAATGTGGGGTTGGTCAAGTCGGCGTGGTTGCCTGGCCATCCCAGGATGTCTTCCACTTTGGCTTCGAAGCGCCCGGCGACCGATTCGACCGTATCTCCCTGCTGCCATTTATAGTAGACGCCGTCGACCGGGGGGATGTTGAGTTGCATCCCCAGCGAGATCATATCTGGATTGTCGTTCAGCAGGTCGTAATTCGCCCACAGCAGCGTCTCCGGTTTGATGTTGAAAGCGGCGGCGATCTCGAACACCGAGTCGCCCGCGGTCACGGTGTAGGTGCGAACTTCTACAGAAGGGCGTTCGGGTATCTTGGTATGCGGCAGGGCGCGACGGGAGAGCCCCGCAATGGACGACGACTGTCGAATGCCAGGCAGGTGTGAAGGTGTGATATTTTCTTGCCGGGGTTGAGTGGGAGCCTGAGCGACAGCGACGGGCAAGTTCCCACTGGGACGGGTTTGTGAACCAGTCAGCCTCTGCCAGCCCAGGTAGGCAGCGAGGCACACCGCCGCCAGGGCGGCGATCCAGGCAATCCAAGCCGCCAGACGTTCGCCCGACGACGCCTGTTTGTGTGGCGTATTACCGACCACAGAGGCGGGCATACAGCTCAGTTGTCCTCGGTGAGGGTCTCCAGGAATTCCTGGTTATTTGCTGTGCGCGCCAGGCGTTGCAAGATGGCTTCGGTAGCCGTGGCAGGGTCGAGACCGGCGCCATGCGGCGGTGGGGTGATCATTTGATCGTACATGCGGCGCATCAGCCAGACGCGCGGGGTGACATCTGGTCCCAACAACAGCTCTTCGCGGCGGGTCGAGGAGCGTTCGATATCAATGGCGGGGAAAACGCGGCGCTCCTGCAGGCGGCGCGAGAGGTGCAATTCCATATTGCCGGTGCCTTTGAACTCTTCGTACACCACGTCATCCATGCGCGAGCCGGTATCCACCAGGCAGGTGGCGATGATGGTTAGCGAGCCGCCTTCCTCAATGTTACGGGCGGCGCCAAAGAAACGCTTGGGTGGGTAAAGAGCCGATGGGTCAATACCGCCGGAGAGCGTGCGCCCAGATGGGGTTACAACCAGGTTATAGGCGCGCGCCAGGCGCGTGATCGAATCCAGCAGGATGACCACGTGGCGCCCCACCTCCACCAGGCGCTTGGCGCGCTCCAGGACGATCTCAGCCACGCGCACGTGCGAGGTAACCGGCTCATCGAAGGTTGATGAGATCACCTCTGCATCAACAGAGCGGTCCATGTCGGTCACTTCCTCAGGGCGCTCGCCGATCAAGGCGACCATCAAATGCACTTCGGGGTATTTGGTCGAGATGGAGTTGGCGATCTGCTTCAAGATGGTGGTCTTGCCGGCTTTGGGCGGCGAAACGATCAAGCCGCGCTGACCGCGTCCGATAGGGGTGACCAGGTTGATCAAACGGGTGGCGAGGGTGTGCCGATCGGTCTCGAGATCGAATCGCGTGTCGGGGAAGATCGGCGTCAGCGATTCGAAGGTTGGGCGATGTCTGGCTTCTTCCGGGTCTATGCCGTTGACGCTTTCTACCTTCAGCAATCCGTAATGTTTCTCCGACTCGCGCGGTGGGCGCACATGACCGATTATCAGATCGCCGGTGCGCAGGTTGTAGCGCCGAATTTGCGATTGAGAGACATACACGTCATAAGGTCCGGGCTGGTAGTGTCCAGAGCGCAGGAAACCGATGCCCTCGCTCATGATCTCGAGGATGCCGCCGCGCAGCTCCAGTCCTTCTTGTTCCGCCTCTGCCTGCTGAATGCGCAGGATCAGATCTTCTTTCTTCAAGCGGTTGGCATTGGGGACATTCAGGTCTTTTGCCCGCTGGCGCAATGCCATCAGGGGGGTGTTTTCCAGTTCAATGACTTTCATGTGTGCTGAATCCAGAGTGAAATAGGGTATTCGGTTAATTGTCTGCCGGTAGCTGCTTGTGACTTTCAGTCAGCGAGCAGTCAGGTGCTACCGGGTAGATGAGTCAGCTCAATAGAGTTTGTTCGTCCGGGGGAGAGTTGTATGCATTATAGCATGCAATGCGATTGGTAACAAGCCTGTGCTAACTTATGATGGAATGGGATGACAAACTGTGCTGGCTCAATCGGTGAAACGCTGAGGAACATCTGACAAACAACTTGGATATATGAAGCGTCGGAAAGATAGGCGTATTCTTCCCCAGATTTCGTTGTAATTATACACCAGATATACCAGGCTTTCACAGTATCAGCGCATACGATTTCGTTAGCATTTGATTAAAAGTGCGGCAAAGCTTCTGCCTTCATCGCCGTCGGAATCCACCCACGAAGAGCGCGAGGAGCACAATCAACGGCAACAGCCCGCTGGCGCATGGTATGCTGCTTGGCGCGTTAGGTTGCTCTTCTGGCTCAACCGGGGCGGTGGGGGTGAGATCGAGCGCCGGCGTGGGAGTTGGAAATGTAGCGGGGATGGTGGGGGTGGCAGGCAGTTCCAGCGGCGGCTTAGATGAGCCTTCGTCAACCACCTCATAGGCGACTCCCTGGGTCACCCCAATCACGCGGCTTCCCAGGGCAAAGGCAGCCGCCAGTTCTGGATAACGCCTGCTGAGCGAGAAATAATCATCCGACAGGAAGGCGACCTTGTGGACGATCATCGTTTCCGGGTCGAAAGCGGTGTCCACCCACATCCCTTGAGACCAGACGAAGGTGCGCGAGCCGACGATGCGCACCCGTTGGCTGACGTCCGACGACGGGGCGAGCGGGGCTTCGGCGGCGGAGAGGGCGCCCTGGTCGGCGGCTTTCTGCACCGCCTCCTGACCTGAGATGGGTGCAGGTGTGGAGAGCATCTGGTTGTATTGCGCGCCAGCAATGCGCTCTTGGGCGGCTGCTCCCAGGGGCAGTTCTTCTGTCACCAGGTAGGAAGTATAGGGCGTCACAATGCCGTAGCGGATGCTCAGACGCACAATCTGATCGATGGTTTCCTGATCTGGACCGTGCAGGCGCACCTGGCTGAGCAGGTAACCGATCTTACGGGTTGCCCACAGGCGCGGAATGGGAGATTGCATCTCGGCGCTGACGCTCTCGCTGGCAAATTTCTGCCCTGGATATTCGAATGTCTGCGTCTGTCCATTGACCTCGCCCGTCAGGATGACATCCGTCACACCGCCCTGGCGGTAGCGTCCGACGATGACAATCTGAGAACCGACGAACAGGTCCGGCAATGGTGAGGGGTACAGATCATAGACTGGCAGATCGCCGAAATCCAGTTTAAGATTGGTGAGCACCGGCGTGCTGACGCGAGCATAAAAGTCCGACACCACTTCATCGATTTGCTCGCCTGGCAGCACATAGCTGCTGGCGCCGTGGTGAGCCTGTGCCAGGGAATCGAGCAAGAAGGTATCTACATCGTAACCGACGCCAAAGGCGAACAGGCGCAGGTTTTTCGGTGCTCGCTCCTGGAAATCTTCCAGAATGCGCTGACTATCTACCTCGCCCACTGTCGGCAAGCCATCCGTGAGGAAGATTAGAAATGTGGGGCGTTCTGGCTCTGCCAGGGCGGCAGCCTCGAGCAGGGCGCGCTGGATGTTGGTGCTGCCCTGAGCTGAGAGACGGTCCACCCACGTCAGCGCTTCCTCCAAATCGGTGGCAGGGCGCATTTCGGGGGCGAATAACTCGACACCGGTGCTGAAGGCAATGACATTGAAACGATCTTCGGCGTTGAGATGGCGCAAAATGTAGCGCAAGGCTTGTTGCGCCTGCTTGAACTTCTCCCCTTCCATGCTGCCAGAACGGTCCAGCACCAAAAGCACATCCTTTGGGATAGATACATCGGCGTCAATGACAGGACGTGGGGCAAGCAAGAGCAAGAAGTAGCCATCCGGATCGCTGCTATCGTTGGGGTCGCGCTGTGTAAGCAGATGAAATGCCTGCTCCTCACCCAGCGAGTAATAAACGGCGAAATCGGCATCCGGGCGCACATTCTCAGCCTCGTATCCAACCTCGACGTGGTATGGACTCTGACGATCTACCGAAACTTTATGCGAGGGGGAGTACACGGCTCGAATGGGAACGCTGGAATTTAATACGACATTGACAACAACGCTTTCGAGCGGAAGCGCCGAGAACTTTTCGGTGTTGAGGGGGTAGAGATAACGCACCAGACCGTTCTCAGCGCTCAAAGCCTGGGTGTATTCCAGCTCAACCCGTCTTTCACCGCGCGGGGGGATGGGGAAGATGCGCGCCTGAACCGCGCCGCGACCGGCGTATTCCAACAGGGCGGGGTCTCTCAAGTTGCGCACGATGTCTTCATACTTCTGGCGGGCAGCCTTTGCCTCCAATATCTGCGCTTCAACCGGTTTGCCATCCACCCATAAAGTGAAGGCAGTCACCGCAGCGTCGTGAGGGATGGGGAAAAGGTAGGTGCCCTCAACCTGCCAGTCATTTGGGTTATAAAAAACCTGATCCACGTGGGTCAGGGCAACCTGATCGTTGATCGTGATTTGCACGTGATGGTAACGGATGGCGAGTTGAACCGACGGGGGCAGCGGTGGACATGGCTCTGGTCCGGGGCAGGGAGGCGGTGGGCAGGGACGCCCATCGCAGATCGGCGGATCGGGAATGATAATGCCGTCAGCGCGCGCTGGCGGTGCAACCAAAACCAGGAGAGCCAAAGTTAACAGGAACACAGCAGAGTATTTTGTGTTCATCTAGACCTCGCCAGGAATGAAAGACATCAGCCGTATGCTTTCCAGCCCTTAGACGCCCATGAGAGGCGAAAAGTTCCGGTGGTATAATCGATAGGCTTCAGGGGCAACCCTGGGATGAATAATGAGACGGGTAGTACATGTATGTTGGATAAACTGGCTGGGATAGAAGAACGCTATCAGGAGATCAACCGCTTATTGATGGAGGTGGGCGGCGATTATCAGCGCGCGGCGGAGTTGAACAGCGAGCGCGTCGAACTTGAGCCGCTGGTGATGCTGGCGCAGGAATATCGCCAGGCGCTGCAGCGCCTGGAAGAAGCGCGCCTGTTACGAGATTCCGAAGAAGAGGACCTTCGTGCGCTGGCTGAAGCGGAGATCGAGGAACTCGAGCCGCGCATCGAACGCCTGGAACGCAAGATCAAGGGGATGCTGCTGCCCAAAGATAAGCGTGACACGCGCAACGTGATCATGGAGATACGCGCAGGCACAGGTGGCGATGAAGCCGCCCTCTTCGCCGCGGACCTGTTCCGCATGTACACCCGCTATGCCGAAATGCGTAACTGGTCGGTGGAAGTGCTTTCTGCTAACGAGATCGGCATTGGGGGCTTCAAGGAGATCATCTTTCTGGTGAAGGGCAGGGGCGCTTACTCGCGTTTGAAGTACGAATCAGGCGTGCATCGCGTCCAGCGCATCCCGATTACCGAGTCTTCCGGGCGTATCCATACCTCCACGGCGACTGTGGCGGTGCTGGCAGAGGCGGATGAGGTAGATATCAACATCCCGGAGAGTGATATCCGTGTGGATGTGTATAAATCTGCCGGAGCCGGCGGGCAGAACGTGCAGAAAAACGCCACTGCGGTGCGGATCACACACCTGCCGACCGGCATCGTGGTGCAATGCCAGGATGAACGCTCCCAATTGCAAAATAAACTACGAGCAATGAGCATCTTGCGGGCGCGGCTTTACGAGATCGAAGAAGAAAAACGCCGGCAGGAATTGGATCAGGCGCGCCGCTCACAGGTCGGCAGCGGCGAACGCGCTGAGAAGATTCGCACCTATAATTACCCACAATCGCGGGTGACCGATCATCGCATCAATCTGTCCGTTTATAACCTGCCAAGCGTGATGGAAGGCAACATCGATGTCTTCATCGATGAACTGGCGACGCGCGACGAAGCAGAACGCCTGGCGGCGGTTGGAGCGCATACCTGAGATCGGCATTGGAAAATTCTCCCCGGTCTGCGAATGCCACTCACGGTTGGAAAAGCCTTACAACAGGTCAATCGGATTTTGCGTCAGTGGAGCGAGAGCGCTTGGCTGGATGCGCACACCTTGTTAGCGCACCTGGTTGAGAAGCCGCATGCCTGGGTGCTGGCGCATCCCGAAGCGCAATTATCAGCAGAGCAGGAAGAAACCCTGAAAGGCTACCTGGCGCGGCTGGCTACGGGCGAACCACTGCCCTATTTGCTGGGGCATTGGGAATTCTATGGGCTGGACTTTCAAATAACGCCCGACGTGCTCGTCCCCCGTCCCGAAACCGAGCTGATGGTGGAAGAAGCGCTGGTCTGGCTGCGAAAACACGGCGAGCGGCGACGGGCGGTTGATGTGGGCACCGGCTCGGGGTGCATTGCGGTCTCGCTGGCGGTTGGCTGCGCGGATGTGCACGTCTTAGCCTGCGATGTATCTGCAGCCGCTTTGCGCGTGGCGCAGGCTAACATCCGCAGGCATGGCGTGGGCGAGCGCGTCGTATGTGTGCAGTCGGATTTGCTGAGCGCCGTTGGCGGCGTGTATGACCTGATCTGCGCCAACCTGCCGTATATCCCAAGGGCAAAGTTGACCGACCTGGAAGTAGCACAACATGAACCACGGCTGGCGCTGGACGGCGGCGATGAGGGGGTGGCGCTGATTCAGCGGCTGGCGCGGCAGGCGCCTCATCGACTGGCGCCGGGAGGCTTGTTGCTGCTTGAAATCGAAGCGACCTCAGCCTCGATCGTGATTCCCATAATCCAAAAAGAATTTGCTGGCGCGTGCATTGATTTATTACCAGACCTTTCCGGGTTTGACCGGCTGGTTCGGGTGGAAACGCAGCCTCAATAATCCGTCTGTTTAGAATATTTTTATATTGGTGTATCCTGGTCTAAATCGTGAGATATAATTTGGCAACCTGGCAGCCGACGGATTGACCACTCAGTTATCCGTCCAATCCAACCTGCAGGAGGAATCGATGTATAAAACGATAGTACTGGTTGTGTGTATGGCGCTCTTGCTGGCTGCTTGCAGCAGTCCGACGGCAGACCCGGCGCAATCTCCGCCGGCTGCCGCTACGGACACGCCGCAGGCGATGCCGCCGACCGAAGTTGTTGATGCAACCCAGCCGCCAACCCCTGCTGGAGAGAGCCTGGTTGTTTACCGGATCGTGCCGGGCGAATCGGAATTGAAGTACGAAGTTGGCGAGACGTTCCTCGATCAGAATAACCGCTTCAATTTGGCGGTGGGCACCACCCCGCAGGTAGCCGGCGAGGTGCGAGTAGATAAGACCGCCCCGCAAAACAGTTCTTTGGGAATCATCACCGCTGATATCAGCCAGTTCACTTCCGACAGCTCTCGGCGCGATGGCGCGCTGCGCAACCGGTTTCTGGAATCGGCGCGCTACCCGATTGTGACTTTTACGCCGCAGAACATTGAAGGTCTGCCAGCATCCTACACGGAGGGCGAGGAGCTCTCCTTCAAGGTCAGCGGCGATCTCACCATCCGTGAGGTTACCCGTCCGGTTGCGTTTGAGGTGAAAGCCCGCTTGAATGGCGATATGCTAAGCGGCGAGGCGGTCACGACGATCCTGATGAGCGAGTTCGGCTTTGGTCCGATCAGCATCGCCGGTATCCTGAACACTGAAGATGAGGTCAAGGTCACCTTGACCTTTGTCGCCCGCCCATAAACTGATAGAATTAATTCACCGAGAAGCCTGTTCGAGCCGCTTAAACTGGCTGTCGGTTTCCCGGCAGCCAGTTTGATTTACATGTGTCGAGTTGAGCGATGTTCGTCTACCTGTCCAAGCTGTTGCCGCCGCTATTCTATCCCCTGGGACTGACGTGCCTGCTGGTGCTGTTGGCTCTGTTTATGCGGCGGCAGAGGTTGCGCAACGGAGCGCTGTTGCTGGCGCTGGCGTTGCTGCTGATCACAGGCAACCGCTGGGTAGCATTGGGTCTGGCGCGTTCACTGGAATGGCGTTATCTTCCCCAGGGTGAACTTCCCGAAGCGGAGGTGATCGTCGTGTTGGGCGGGGGGACGCTCTCGCCGCAATACCCGCGTCCGCTGGTGGAGGTGGATCAGGCGGGCGATCGGCTGATCTACGCTGCCCAGCTCTATCATCAGGGCAAGGCGGATCGCCTGTTGCTGAGCGGCGGCAGGATCGAGTGGATTTCAGCCGGCAACCCGCCGGCAGAGGATATGGCGGCGCTGTTAGAGATGTTGGGTGTGCCCCGCCAGGCGATGTGGCTGGAATCGGAATCGCGCAACACCTACGAGAACGCCGCCAACGCCCGTGCGCTCTTACAGCCGATGGGAATCCAGCGGGTGATTCTGGTGACCTCGGCGGCGCACATGCCCCGCGCAGTCGCGATCTTTGAAAAACAGGGGTTTGAAGTGATCCCTGCTCCGGCAGATTTCACAGTAACCCTGGCTGGGTGGCAAAAGCTCAAGAGCGGCGGTGTGGCGACGCAACTTCTCTCTTTGCTGCCCAGCGCAGAGAACCTGGCGCTCACAACGCGCATGTTGAAAGAATACCTGGGCATGCTGGTCTATCGGCTGAACGGCTGGATGTAATTCGCATGGGGAGGCGATCCATGAGCAACCCAATCGAAGGCAAGCGTATCCTGCTCGGCGTCAGCGGCTCGATTGCCTGCTATAAAGCCGCCGACCTGGCTTCCAGGCTGACGCAGGCGGGTGGTCTGGTGGATGTGGTGTTGACGCACGCGGCTGAGGCTTTCATCGCCCCCTTGACGTTTCAATCCGTCACCGGACGGCGCGCCTATACCGATGCCGACTTGTGGGGCGGCGAGGGTCATGTGTTGCACGTCAACCTGGGTCGCAGTGCCGACCTGCTGGTGATCGCCCCGGCAACCGCCAACACCCTGGCAAAGCTGGCGCACGGGCAGGCAGATAATCTGCTCACGCTGGCGGCGTTGACCGCCGACTGTCCATTGCTGCTGGCGCCGGCGATGGACGGCGGGATGTTTTCCCATCCGGCTACCCAGGCGAATCTGGATGTGCTGCGTCAGCGGGGCGCTCAAATTCTCGGTCCGGTGCAAGGGCGCCTGGCTTCCGGTTTGGTTGGACCGGGCAGGATGATGGAACCGCTTGAGTTGCTCGGGCATATTCGCGTTGCTCTCGGTCGGGACGGACCGTTGCGCGGCCGGAGAGTGGTGGTGACAGCCGGCGGCACGATGGAGGCGATCGATCCGGTGCGGGTGATCACCAATCGCTCATCGGGAAAGCAGGGATTCGCCCTGGCGCAGGCGGCGCTCGACCTGGGCGCGCAGGTCACGCTGATTGTGGGTTCGGCGCAGGCGACCGCGCCGGTTGGCGTGCAGCGCGTGGATGTGGACAACGCCGATGAAATGTTGCAGGCGGTGCTGGCGGCTATCCCGGGTTGTGATGTGCTGCTGATGGCGGCGGCGGTGGCTGATTTCAAGCCGGCGCGCTTTCTCGAGCAAAAAATTAAAAAAGCCGAAAGCGCGCCAGTCATTGAACTGCAAATGACGCCCGACATCCTGGCTGCCGTCGCCCAGGAAAAATCCCGGCTTGGATTCCCGCGCGTTTCGGTTGGGTTTGCGGCTGAAAGTCAGAATCTGTTGGAGAACGCCAGGATAAAACTGCATGCCAAGCAGCTCGATCTGATCGTCGCCAACGACATCACCGCCAGCGATGCGGGTTTTGGAGCGGATGAAAACCGGGTCACGCTGCTGGATGCGGCTGGCAGGGTTGAGGCGTTGCCCTTGATGAGCAAGATGGCGGTGGCGGAGCGGGTGTTGGAACGGGTGGTCGAACTATTGGGGCTTGCGCCTCAGTGAATCCAGAATGCCAGCCAACTGCTCGGCAAGTTTATCGCGGCTGAAGCGCTCTTCGACAGTCTTGCGCCCATTCCTTCCCATCGTCTGGGCTGCCTGGGGGTTGTCCACCAGCCAGGCGATGGCTTCCGCCAGGCGTTGGGCATCCCCTGGGGGGACGAAAACCCCCGCCTGACACCCTTCGACCACCTCACGGATCACGCCGTCTATCGCCAGGATCACCGCGCGCCCGGCTGCCATATAATCGAAAACTTTGTTGGGATAGACGGTCTTATACAATTCGATGGGCTTCAAGATGGCGATGCAGGCGTTAGCAGCCGCCAGCGCCTGCCCCATTTCCAGTTTGGGCAGGGGCGGTAGAAAACGAACGTTCTGCAAACCCATGTGAGCCGCGCGTTCCATAAGAGCCGGCTTTTCCTTCCCGTCGCCCAGCAGCACCAGCGCGATCTCCGGGCGTGCCTGCAGGATGGCAGCGGCGTCCAGCACGGTATTCAGGTCGTTGGAAAGCCCATGGGCGCCGGCGTACAGGGCGATGAATTTGCCCTCCAGGTTGTGGGCGCGACGAAATTCATTCCCGCTCGAATCGGGGTCGAACATCGCCGGGTCTGACCCGTTGGGGAGCAGGGTGACCTGACGGGCGCCATGAGCCTGCACATGGGCGATGAATCCGGGGGAATTCACCAGCACCAGGTCGGCGTGGGAATATAAAAACCTCTCCAGCACTTGCGCAGCGACGATCAAGGGGCGATGGCGAAGCACGCCCACGCCAACAGCAAATGCAGGCCAGAGATCGCGCACTTCGAATAAGAACGGCGCGCCTTTCAGCCGGGCAAGCGCCCAGGCAGTCAGACCTTGAAAGATGGGCGGCGAGGTGCCCCAGACGACCTCAACCTGCTTTACCCGCATGCCGGACATAAAGGAGGAAAGCATGAAACTGAAGAAGCTGATCAGGCGGTGGAAGAAGCTGCGATGCCAGGCTGAGTAGGTATAGCAGCGCAGGATGGTAACGCCTTGTTGTGCGTAAGCTGGGAGATTTGGGGGCAAGGTTTCTGTTCTGCCGCGTGCTTTGCCGGTGAGGTAGCTGATCGGGCTGGCGATGATGGTGAGGCGATGCCCGCGCTCGGCGAGGCGCAAAGCCAGCTCGTGGTGGCGCGTGCCACCGGCTTCGTCGATGGAGGCAAATGCCTGGTGAATCAGCAGGATGTGCATGGCAGCGTCCAGGTGCTGAGAAATCGCAGGGGAAGGTGATGGCGGATCTCGTAAACCAGCGAGAGAGCCGGAATTTTATGCGCATAGGTGCGCGAAATCCAACCTAAAATTGGTGAGGCTTCTCCCTCGCCGTAGAGCAACTCTCCCGCCCGGTAAATCCTGGCTGAGCCTGGTAAAGGTTGATGGCTGCCCTGATCAGCCTGGACGGCGAGGCAAACGTGCCCTTGCGGGGTATCCAGGCGGATGTTTATCTTGCCGTCTGTTATCTCTATCTCCCAGGGATAATCGGGCAGCAGCCAGTGCAGGCGCGCCAGGCGGACAGACGAAATGCTTTGACGCTGGCTGGATTGGAGCAGGTCTTCGATCTCCCAACGACCTTCCCGATGGGCAAGCACCGCCCGTTGGTGGACGACGCCCAGGCGGCGATAACCGTCGTGACGGGCAACCAGTCGCTCCCATGCGCCATCCTCTGCCAGCTGATGTTCTATCAGGGCGGCTTGCGCCTGTTCCAGCCACAGAAAACGACCGACGCGCCTCATCTGGTCCTGATCATCCACCATCACCGTGTTGTGGACCGCTGTGCGGGCGAGGGAATTGTCCCAGGGAGGGGGGGCGTTGTAGAGATAGCTGCCCGCGTCCTGAGCCAGGTTGATGCCGCGCCACCACAAATCGACGTGAAGTTGGTCGGCGTGACCCGGGCGGCTGTGGAATTGTGCCAGGCGAAAATAAGCCCAGGAATTGTGTCCCGCCAGCTCCAACCGGTGCGGTGTAGGCATCGCGGCTGCGTCTTCGGTTAGCCGGGATGCCACGCCAAACCAGCGCGGTTCAGCGGATTGGGCGCAGAGCCAGAGGCGCATCTCGCTGGTCGGGCTGAAGGATGGGAAGCCTTGATCGAGGAATGCGCACGCTGCCGCTTCGTAAACTGGACGGTAGTCATCGCTCGGGCAGTTGGTCAGGGGCAGGAGGTAGGCGCCATCATTCGGACCTAAGTTCGGAACCCGCCCGCTGCCTGGGTCTAGCAGCGCTGCCAACCAGCGGGTCGCAGCCGCCAGGCGGGCGCGTACCTGTGGCGCATGGGTGGGGTTTTCCTTGTCGGTCAGGCGGCTTACCCACAAGGCGAGCTGGAGCAGCAGGCGGTGATAGTTGACGCTGTGCTGTACGTAAGTCCCATCTGGCGCAATCTGGCTCAAGAGAGCGTAGCGCAGCCAACGCCTGCCCAAAGCAGACCAATGGGCGGCGCGTGGGTGGGCTGGCAAGATCAAGCCAGCGGTGAACAGGGCTGCAGCCTCGCTGATCAGATGATTGTTATTTTGCGAGCGGGCGTATGCCAGGGTAGGGGGGATGCGTTCGGCGTGGGCGGCGATCACCTGCGCCAGCCAGGTTGACCGTTCTGGGGTAGTGCGCGGCGAAAGGCGAAACACCTGGTAGCAAAACGCCAGGATAATCAGGCGAATGGCTGCCTCTTGCGCTGAGAGCCAGTGCAATCCTAGATAGGGCGGATTGGCTTGTACGAATCGCTTCGTCCATCGCCAGAAGGCTTCAACATACTCTTCATCGCGGCTGGCGTGATAGGCGCGGGCGAGGGTGACTGCCCAGCCAAATCGCGCCGGTTCCCAGAGTAATTTGATGTCTTCTGTGGGCAGTGGTTTTCTTCCGAGGGCGTAGTCTGTCCAGTGCGCAAGAGGTGTAGCTGGCTCGAAGTCAAGCTGCGCAGGGATTGTGCCGAAAAGTCGCGCTTTTCCGGCGCAGATTTCCTGCGCCTGCTCGATGAGCTGGCGCATTCCCTCTTGCCCCAGCAGGTCGCGAAGTGCCTCGGGATTCGGCAGGGGTGGCAAGGCGTCCGTTTCGATTTCAGAGCGAAACCTTGTCGCAGCAAGCGATGGTTGGCGGGTGCGCCAGCGCAGCGCGCCACAGCGCAGCAGAGCCTGATACCAGAGGTAATACGATACCTGCCGGAATCCCAGCTCGCGTAAGGCGGTGGCTGCCAGGCGGGGGGTAATTCTCCCGCTCATAGAGGCTTTATCGCGACCCTCTCCCCTTGCAGGAGCGACTGGACCGCCGCAAAACTTGCCTGGGTCACCCCGATCAGGTGCGCATAGGGGATCGGTGGTGTCCCGGTCTCCGTCAGCGCCCTGGCAAAAGCCTGCCACTCGCTGCGATGACCTTTGTCCTGGCGCAGTCGGCTGCGCCATACCGAGCGCCTGCCTTGCTGCGAGAGCTCCAGCGAATGGAAGTCGTCCAGCACAGCCACTTTACCCTGGGAAAAAGCTTCCACGCGCTCTTTTGGGAACGCCCGGTCGCCATTTGCCAGATAGATGATCGAGCCGATGGAACCGTCGGGGAAGGTGAAGGTGAGCTGAACGTTGTCCTGATGGTAGCGCCCGACATCGGGCAGAGCATGGGCAGAAACCATCTCAGGCGGTTCGCCAACCAGGAAGGTGAGCAAATCAATGAAGTGACAGGCTTCGCCGATGATACGCCCGCCGCCCTGAGCTGGATCGTGTAACCAGTGCTGGGGAGGCAGGTAGCCAGCGTTGACGCGGCAGGTAACGGCGAGCGGTTCACGGCGGCTTTTCAGGAAATCCGCCATCTTCAGCGTCAGAGGGGCAAAGCGGCGGTTGAATCCCACCATTAGCAGCGGCGCCTGGGGGGCGTGGATGGCATCTGCAATGGCTTCCAGTTCTGAAGGCGTGATCGCTAACGGTTTCTCGCAAAAGACGTGTTTGCCAGCCTGCAATGCCGCCAGCACCTGATGTGCGTGCAGGTGATGACGGGTGAATATAGCGACCACGTTGATGTCAGGGTCTTGCAGGAGCTGTCCCTCGTCGCTGCTGGCGTAGGCGAAGCCAAATTGATCAGCGGCGCGCCGGGCGCTTGCTCCCGAGGCGGAAACGACTCCGATCAGTTGGAACGCGGCGAGCTTCTTCAGGATCGGCAGCATGACCGTCGAGGCGAAGTTACCCGCGCCAAGCACACCCAGCCTCAAGTTCGCCGAAATTGCAGGCGCGCCATCGGGCGAGCCAACGCCGGCAATCTGCAACGAAGGCTTGAGCACAATCCGGCGCTGCTCAGAAGAAATCTCTACCGAAGGAGATTGGGGGTAAATCAGGATGACGCCCAGGTAGGGTTGTGCAGGTTTGCTGGTGATCAACCGATATGCCCGTGGGGCGTCTTCGATGGGGAAGCGGTGGGTGATGAGAGCCTTGACGTTCAGGCGACCGCTGGCGATCAAGTCGATCACGGCTTGCAGATTGCGCCCTTCTGTCCAGCGCACATACCCTGGCGGGTAATCCTGCCCGCCTTCTTCGTAAGCTGGATCGTAGCGCCCCGGTCCATAAGAGCGCGAGTTGATAAAGGTCAATTCCTTCTCGTAGTACAGTTTGCGCGGTAACTGTTGCCCGACCGAGCCAATGGCGATCACCCGGGCGCGGTCGCGGGCGATGGCGCCAGCCAATCTGACCGGGTCTGCGGTGGGAGTGTCGGCGCAGATGAGGATGGCGTCGCAACCGCGGCCGTGCGAGAAGCTCAAGGCGCTCTCTTCCGCCTCCGCCCGCAGACGGGCTTCGACACCCAGCGTTTGCGCAAGTTGCACGCGGCTGTGATCCAGGTCAATGCCCAGGACGGCGCAGCCAGCCGCTGTCGCAATTTGAACCGCCAGCAAGCCCAGCAATCCCAGTCCGATCACCGCCACACGCTCACCCAGGCTGGTCTCTGCCAGGCGAAATCCGTGCAGGGCGATAGCGCCCAGCGTGGCAAACGCAGCTTCTTCGGCGCTGACCTGCTCGGGGACGCGAGCGAGCAGGTTCTGCGGGATCAACGCGTACTCCGCATGCACAGCGTAGCCACCGCCAGCGCAGGCGACCCGCTCGCCGAGGTGCGCGCCGGTAAACCCTTCGCCGAGGGCGACAACCGTCCCTGCGGAAGAATACCCGAGGGGTATGGGCTGATCCAGCCGGTTTACAGCAGCCTCGAGGGCGGTCAGGATGCCATCGCGGCGGGCTTTCTCGAGCACCTGGCGTGCCAGGTCAGGGCGGGAGCGCGCCTTCCCCAGCAACGATCTCTCGGCGAACTCTACGATCATCCGTTCAGTGCCAGCCGAGATGAGCGAGGCAGCGGTCTGTACCAACGCCATGCCCGGACGCAGCGCCGGGATGGGCACGTCAACCACCTGGGTTTCGCCGGTGCGCAGGCTCTGAAATACTTGTTTCATTCGAATTGTATTCCTGATTGGCAAAACGTTCAGATGCCAGCTCTTAGCGGTTGTCTTCCCGCGCCGGTTCATTATAGCGCGTAATTGGCGGGCATGATATAATCAGCCCGCTTTGACTAAGGAGGCACATCGTGACCGATCCACGAGTGCAAAAATTTGCACAACTGATTGTAGATTACTCCACCCGGGTCATGCCGGGAGACAGGGTTGCTGTAACGGCAACCACCGCAGCCGAGCCATTACTTAAGGCTCTGTATCAACGTGTCCTTGAGCGGGGTGGCATACCTCATCTGCTGATAGATCTGCCAGGTCAGGAGGAGCTTTATTTTAGCTATGCCAGCGACGAGCTGCTGGATGTTGTTCCGGTTTTTCACCGCATGGCATTCGAGCAATTCGATGTTCTGATCAAGGTCCGTTCGGAGCTGAACACGCGAGCGTTGACCGGTGTTGATGCGACCCGTCTAAAGCGTCGCCAACAGGCGATGGCAGTTCTGGTGGAGGCGCAGATGCGCCGCGGTGCGGAAAAATCCTTGCGCTGGATGAGCACCCTTTTTCCAACCCCTGCCTATGCCATGGAAGCAGAGATGGGCATCGAAGAGTACCACGAATTCTTTTTCAAGGCGTGCCACACGGACCATACGACGCAAGACCCCGTGGCTTACTGGCAGGAGGTGAAATCCTCCCAGCAGCGCATCATTGATTGGCTACAGGGGCATGATCGGGTGATCATCCAGGGTCCAAACGCTGAACTGTCGTTATCCATCAAAGGTCGTAAGATGGTTAATGGATGCGGCGAGCATAATCTGCCCGATGGCGAGATCTACACCGGACCGGTGGAAGATTCAGCCAATGGCTGGGTGCGCTATACCTATCCGGCAATGTACCAGGGGCGGATTGTGGAGGGCATCGAGTTGAAGTTCGAAAACGGCAGGGTTACCCAGGCTTCAGCGCTCAAAAATCAGGATTTGCTCCACCATTTGTTGGAAGCTGATGCTGGCGCCCGCTATCTTGGCGAATTTGCCATTGGCACGAATTTTGGCATCAACCGCTTCACCGGCAGTATCCTCCTGGATGAGAAAATCGGCGGCAGCTTTCACACTGCATTGGGCGCTGGTTATCCAGAGACAGGCAGCCTGAATCGCAGTGCCATTCACTGGGATATGATTTGTGATATCCGCCAGGATACGGAAATCCTGGTTGATGGCGAGTTATTTTATAAGGATGGTCGCATCGTCGTTTGAGTGGATGTGGCAGACGGAATAAAACATGCCGTCGGATGGGCGACAACCCATCCGACGGCATTTTTTTTCGGGGGTTATTTCCAGATGCGGAAGGAGGTGACGGTCTGTTCTTGGATATTGGTCGAGTTGATGTGGGTTGCCGTGACCAGGATTTCAACCATGCCAGGTGGCTGGTCTTTGAAATCGAAAGTGTAGGATGCGATGCCGTGCTTATCGGTTGGCGTATTTACGAAGATCGCCTGCTTCGTCCCAGAAGGCAGTTTGATCGTCAGGGTAATCTCAGCATCGGGGACCGGGATCATGTTCTGGTCGCGCACGGTGATGTAGATGGTTTGCACGCCGCTCTTTGGCAACACCGGTTTAGCCGGGTAAGCGCGCACTTTTAATTCCAGGATGGTTTGAGGTCGTTCGCCCGGGTCTGGAGGAGCTGGTTTTTTTCTCTCTGGATCTTCTCCGATCAGGTCGAAATATAGGCTGCCCAAATGCGTCAACTGAACCTTCTGTCCGGCTGGTAGCTCAGGATGCCACTCAAAACGCGCTCTCTGGAAATATTGGACAATACGCTGATCGTGGATCTCGAAATTTGAGATAGGATAGCCGAATTGGGCAACCCCGCCGTGATCTTCGAAGAAATCCAGGAATGTGTAGCAAACGCGCTTCCCTGTCTCTGGAAAATTGCGACAGGCGGGGAAGTTCTCTGGAGTGGGCAGGGATTGTCCGGGCGTGTAAACCAGCCTGCCGAGCTCGCTGATCACGACCCGTAATTCGGGGGGGTTCTCGGGCGCCAGCTCGAAGCGCGCCTTCTCGAAATATTGCACCAGGCGCGGGTGGAGAGGGTCAATGCTGGTATCCCAGAACGCTTCGGTGATGGGGTTGCCGTAGACCAGCATGGGATCGGGGACGGCGTCGTAAGCGGCTAAGAAGTTGCCTCCCACCCAGTGGCGAGTTGCGGGGAAATAGCGCCGATCGTCCGGGGTATCAATTTCCCCCTGGGCAAATGCAGGTTTCCCGCCCATCAACCAGAACAGGAAACCGAGGAACAGGGCGGCGACCCAGGATGCTTTCATCCTCACGATTTGATTATATGCAATGTGGGATGAAAAGACAATAGGTTGATCACACAAAGTGTTGAACCTTACGAAGCTATTAGGCGCGCTGGCTGCGCAAAAAGCGGCTATGACTGCCAGCCAGCTATATCAGCCCATCGCCTCCAGCAAATCCATCAGCCCTGGCACAACCAGGTCTGCGCCTGCCTGGCGCAGCTCTCCTTCCTCACCGAAGCCGCATAACACGCCAATTGTCTGAGCGCCAGCCGCCTTGCCAGCCAGGATGTCAACCGTGGTATCGCCGACCATCACGCAAGCTTGAGGCTGGACTCCCATCTGGGCGGCTGCCCACAGGATTGGGTCGGGGTGAGGTTTGGTGCGCCGACAGGTTTGCGCGGTGGCGACGCAGGCAAAGAATTGGGTTAATTCATGTTCTGCCAGAAAAGCCAGGGTTTTGCGTTTGCCGCGTGCGCTGACAATCGCCAACGGATAGCGTGGATGCAATTGTTCAAGTGTGAGGCGAGCGCCAGGAATCAGCCAGGTGTGCCGGCGCGGGCGGGGAAATAGCTTTTCATCGAGAAAGTCGCCGAACGCAGCCAGGCGATCATCAATACCCAGGCGGTCTGGCACGCCGAAAAGGGCATTTGCCGGGGTTTCCAACGCCATTACCAGCTTTCGAGCAAAGGCGCGGGCGTCGCCGCCTGGGATGAAACGGCGAAATGGCTGTAGACAGCCTTGCAAGCGCGCCACCATCTGGTCGTCGGTGTCTCGCAGGGTGCCGTCCACGTCGAAACAAATCGCCTGGATGCGAGAAACGTCAAGCGGCATATATGTTCACCGGATGAGCCAGATCACACCTGTCAGGCTGATCAAACTCAAGCACAGGCAGGCTGCCACAAGCAGGGTCAGGCAGGCGAGCAGGATGCGTCTTGTAGCTTCGGACATTGTTGCCGATTGTAACCGCCTTCCTAACAAAGAGCAATATGTCCAATCTGCAGGGTCTACATGATGTATTTAAGCCTCTTGCCCATGAAATCCGCCTGCTCATCTTGTTTTTGCGAAGGCTTCTAGTAGAATCAGCGACGAGAATATTCATGCTCTTATCGCGCCGACCGAGTTCTGGATTGGAAGCTTGAAAAAGAAATTGATCATCTTGATTTTAGGGGATGCGCTGACCCTGGCGCTGGTCACGTTGTCTGGCTTTCTCAGCCATCAGACGCTGGCAACCGCAGGGGTGCGCATTCTGGCGACCTATCTGCCGCTGTTGTTGAGCTGGAGTCTGGCAGCCCCCTTGCTGGGCGCCTACGATCTGATGCGTGTGTTGGATGGGCGCCAGCTCTGGCGCCCAGTCTGGGCGATGCTTCTGGCGGCTCCGCTGGCGGGTTTGTTGCGCGGGCTCTGGTTGGGGCAGGTAATCCTGCCTTTGTTTGTGGTGATCTTGGGCGGGATCAGCGCGCTGGCGATGTTGGTCTGGCGGATTTTGTTTTGGGCTCTGAGCCGGCGGGTGAGCATAATCCATGGATGAAACCAGCCTGATCCGCGCCGCGCAACGCGGCAATCTGAACGCATTCAACGAACTGGTGTTGGCTTACCAGGATATGGTCTACGCTCAGGCTTATCGCATGATCGGAGAGGCGGAAGCCGCCGCAGACGCCACTCAGGAGGCGTTCATCTCCGCCTACCGGGGTATCGGTGCCTACCGGGGTGGGTCGTTCAAAGCCTGGCTGCTGCGCATCGTCACCAACGCCTGCTACGATGAACTGCGTCGCCGCAAACGGCATCCGGGCGTGCCTCTCGAACCGCACGACGCCGAGGATGAGGAGATCGAATCGCCCCATTGGCTGGAGGATAGCTCTGAGACGCCGGAGGCGCGTCTCGAGCGGGACGAGCTTGGAGCAGCCATCCAGCACTGTCTGGAAACCCTGCCGCCCGAATTTCGCGCCGTAGTGATCCTGGTGGATATTCAGGGCATGGATTACCGCCAGGCAGCTTATGCGGTCGACACGCCAGTGGGTACGGTGAAAAGTCGCCTGGCGCGCGCCAGGTTGCGCCTGCGCGACTGCCTGCAGGCGGTGAGGGAACTTTTACCGGCTCAGTTTCGTCTGGAGGGTGAGGACAGGCTATGAGCACCAGGATTAATGCGCACGAGTGGGAAATTTTATCGGCTTACCTGGATGGAGAGCTCACGCCCGCTGAAAATACTCACCTGGAGGCAAAGCTGCAGACGCGCCCCGAGCTGCGCCAAGCCCTGGAAGATTTGCGGCGCACGCGCTCCATCCTGCGCAGCCAGCCGGCTGTGCGCGCCCCACGCAATTTCCTGCTCACGCCGGCGATGGTGAAGAAGACGCCGGTTCCGGTACGCTCATTTCGGCTGTTCTCCGCCATGCGCCTGGCTTCTGCGCTGGCAACCGCGTTGTTGATGCTGGTGCTGGTGGGGGATTTTCTAGCCAGCGGCTTGAGACCGGTGCTTCCTTTCGCCGCTGCCCCGGCTTTTCGCGCCCTGGAAGACCAGACGGTGTTGAAAGCTGCTCCTGGGGTTACTACTGAACCCGTTGAGCCGTTGGTTGGCATTCCCGCTCCCACAGAGGCGCCTATGCTGGCGCAAGAAGCCGCTCCGGTTGAGACTATGATGGTCGCCGAGGCGCCTGTCGCGGCGCAAGCGGAAACCGGCGCCGAAGCGTACCCCCCGCCTGGCGAAGATGTCGCCGCCATCGCTCGCGCCCCTGCGTCAACCGAGGAGGGAGCTTTGGTCACCCCTCAGCCAGCGCCAAGACCGACCCAAATCCCGCCGACCGAGGTTGTACCGGAGACCACCGAAACTTTTATCCCGCCTGCAGAGGGCGCTGCCTGGTCCGGCTGGCGGGTGCTGGAGGTGGCGCTGGCAGCTACCGCGCTGGGGGCTGGTTTACTGGCTTTCTTCCTGCGTCGTTCGCTGTTGCATTGATGTCGGAAGCGAACTATTGCCTGCGCTGCGGCGCTCCCCTGGTGATGGCGGAGCAGTTCGGTCGCCAACGACCGACATGCCCGGCGTGCGGTTGGGTCTATTTCGCAGACCCCAAGGTAGCTGCGGCGGTGTTGGTAGAACGAGACGGCGCGGTGCTGCTTGTGCGCCGGGCGATGGACCCCGAGCGCGGTCGCTGGACACTGCCGGCAGGTTTTGTTGACGCCGGCGAAGACCCGGCGCGCGCCGCCGAGCGGGAATGCCTCGAGGAGACTGGTCTGAGGGTGACGGTGAAACGCCTGCTGGATGTGGTTTTCGGACAAGATCACCCGCGCGGCGCCCACATCATCTTGGTTTATCAAGCCGAAGCTGTAGCAGGCGAGCTGACGCCCGGGGATGACGTGGATGCTGCAGCCTATTTCCCACGCGACCGGTTGCCCGAACTGGCGTTTTCCGCCACCCGGCGCATTTTGCTTGGCAAAGATTGACGCCAATCGCGCTGCCCGCAGACGCCAAAATGGTTTACAGTTTAATTAGGGGGGTTATCCACCTCCTTTATCGCCTCGGGCATATATGGTAAACTTCCCACAAGAGCATTGTTGACATTCATTTCTTTTTTTATTTAATTCATCCAATTAAGGAGGAAACAGCATGAAAATACGCGCCTTATTACCTCTCTTATGGCTGGGATTTCTAATCCTGGCAGTTGGCTTGGCTTGCAGCACCAGCTCAGGGACGCCAGCCCCAAGCGAAGCCCCAGCGGAAACACAAGAAAGCGCTCCAGCGCCGACGCCAACCGAAGCGCCTGAACCGGTCGAGACAGAAAGCGCAGCCGTTGCCAGTTTGCCGGATGTCAAAAAAGCGGTTGTCCAGATCGAAGCCCAAGGCACCTTCGTTGATCCTGAAGTTGGCTTCGTGGTCAACGCCGCGGGGCGCGGATCGGGTTTCATCATCGATCCCAGCGGGATTGCGGTGACCAATAACCACGTGGTGACCGGCGCGGCGCTGCTCAAGGTGTGGGTGCAGGGCGAAAGCGAACCGCGCAATGCCCGCTTCCTTGGGGTTTCGGAATGCTCCGACCTGGCAGTGATCGACATCGAAGGGGAGGGCTTCCCCTACCTGGAGTGGTACGACGGAGCGATTGATGTCGGCATGGATGTGTACATTGCCGGCTTCCCCCTTGGCGATCCGGAGTTCACCCTGACCAAGGGCATCATCTCGAAAGCCAAAACCAGCGGTCAAACCGCCTGGGCGTCGGTTGAATCGGTAGTCGAATACGACGCAGAGAGCAATCCGGGCAACTCTGGTGGACCAGTGGTGACCGCGGATGGTAAGGTGGTTGCCGTGCACTATGCCGGCAACGCTTCCACCGATCAGGCGTTTGGTATCTCACGCGATGCCGCCAGGAGTCTGGTAGAAGAATTGCGCACAGGCAAGAACGTTGATACCATCGGGGTCAACGGGCAGGCGGTGAGCAACGAAGATGGCTCGCTGACTGGCATCTGGGTCGCCTCGGTGCAGTCGGGTTCGCCAGCCGACAAGGCGGGCGTCAAGCCGGGAGACATCATCACCATGATGGAGAATCTGGTGCTTGCCACCGATGGCACGATGGCGCAATATTGCGACATCCTGCGCAGCCACGACGCGGATGACACCCTCTCCTTGCAGGTCTTGCGCTGGGCGGAAAACCAGGTGCTGGAAGGTCAGCTCAACGGGCGTGAACTGACAGTAACTTTTGCAGTCGAAGGCAATGAAGCCAATACGAACGCCAACGCCAACGAAGCAGCCGAAGGCGAATACGTCAACCCCGACGCCAGCCAGCCGGGCGATTTTTACTACTACACAGATTTTGAAGGGGACGTCAGCAGTTGGTCCTACTTCCTGCAGAGGGGCAACGATGAAGGCTTCACGCAAACCCTTGAAAATGGAAAGTTTCGGGTGAACATCAGCAAGCAGTACACCTGGGTGTATTTCCTGTACGACGATTACACCTACGGCGACGTGCGGATTGACACCGTGGCAGAGAACCTGGGACGTAACACCAACAATGTCAGCCTGATCTGCCGCTATTCCGAGGACGGCTGGTATGAGTTCAACGTCTACAACAGTGGCAAATACGACATCTTCTACTTCGACAACCTGCTTGGCAGCGGCTACAATTTGCTCTACAGCGGCGGGTCTACGGCGATCAGGACCGGCAAAGCCGTCAATGAATATACTGCTATCTGCAAAGGCGATACGCTCACCTTAGGGATCAACGGCGAAGAAGTGCGCACGGTAAAGCACAAAGACCTCAAGCGCGGGCAGGTAGGCTTCGGTCTCTCCTCCTTCGATGTGCTGCCGATCATCGTTGAATTCGATGGCTTCGCTGCCAGCGTGCCATAGCTCCCTTGGTGGCAAATTTCGCAATATTGGAGGGCAGGCGTCACTTTTTGCCTGCCCTTTATGTTGCCTGTTACGGCTGGACGGTGAATTCCAGGCTGGCTGTAGCGCGATTACCTGCCTGATCAACGGCGTGAACGGTGAGCTGGTGCCTCCCGCCGACCGCCCTCCAGGGGACGGCATACGGCTCTTGATCCAGCCCGGCGATCAGCTTCCCATCGATCAGAAATTCAACCCTGCTCAAACCCAGGTCGTCTGATGCCTCAGCGCGCAAGGTGAGCATCCCCACGTTTTTATCGAAAATCTGCCCAGCGGCTGGATAGAGCAGATCCACCTGCGGTGGTCGATTGTCCACGGTCACCTGAATGACCGCGGTATTCACCTGTTGGTTCGTGCGCACCACCAGCAGTTGAATAGCATAGAGACCATTCAGACCCTGCGTATCCCAGACACCAAGTTGCCCCTGATTGACGGGTTGGGTGATGTTCCCGGTCACCTGTTCCCATTGCGAGGGATTCAAGCCTTTGCCTGCTTGTAGCCGATAATACTGGAAATCATCCCCGCTGGCGCTGCCGACGATGGATACCTTGCCTCGCACATAGCTGAACATGGCTGGCGAATTGATTCGAGCGCCAGGGGAAGCCGCCTCGGCGGGGATGACGTCGTAGGTTTCTGGCGGCAGCGGCAGTCCACTCTGGCGCGCCCAGGTCTCGGCTTCGGGCGGGACGATCAGGTACGTGCGTTCCTCGATCAGCGCCGGCGAGGTGAACACTGTGGCAATGCGCCCCGTCTCGCGGTTGACCGGAATGCGTTGAAACAGGTTATCCGGTTGGGTTGGCTCATTGCCGCTGATGAAAATCTCATTTACCACATTGGGGCACTCGTCTGTAGGCAAAAGACCCGATGGATCGCACACCTGCAGGGTGGTAATACCTTGTGGCGCCTGCCAGCCGCGGGGGGGAATCTCCCGGCTGGCGTATTGAATGACAGCGTGCCAGAGCGCAGCCGCCAGTTCTGGAGTAATGCCCGCTGGCGGAGGCTGATTGGGGGTTCCCAACCAGGTTCCCACCACCAGATCGGGCGTGTAACCTACAGCCCAGGCGTCTGTGCCTGAAGCTGTCTTGCCCAACTTTGCAGCAGCCGGACGACCAATTTCCAGCGGGTTGGGGTGCCCGAGACTTTGCCAACGGGCGGGCTCATCGCTGAGGATATGGGTGATCAGGTAGGCTAGCTGGGCGCTGATCACGGGTCGTGTGGCGGGCGAGCCGGTTTCTCCCCACACTCGATTGCCGGTGTCTTCCAACCTAAGCAAAGCGACCGGCTCTGGTAGAGTGCTCCCGCTGGCGATGGGCAACGGCTCGAAGTTTGCCCCAGCAAGGATGCCCTGGTTGGCGAGGGCAGAATAAGCGTGACAGGCGTCGAGCAACGAAACCTTGATATCCTGGGTGAAGCGGGTGATGGGCGTTGTCTCCTCGATGCGAAAGGTATCAAGCCCTAATTCTCTGGCGATTTGCCATACATTTTCGCCTCCCACCTGCGATAAGACCTGGTCGGCAGGGATGAGATAATCGTTTGCCAGGGCGATGCGCAGGCGCACTGGACCATGAAAGCGATCTTGAGCCAGCATGTCTTGGCTGGCGGAGACGCCCGGAATATCCCATAGCAAGGTAGCCGGGCTCATCCCGCGAGTGAATCCAGTCAGGTAAATCAGCGGGGTGAGGAGAGTGCCGGCAGGGTGTTCCAACAGCGAAGCCAGGCGGGAGGTCGAATCAGCGCCATCAACCATTGCCAGGATTTCGCCCGTGGTGGGCTTCTGGATAACAATTTGGGCTTGGATGGCGAGAGCGGGATCGGAAGGCGTCTGCGCCAGGGCTGGTAGCAGGCGGGCTGCTTTGCAAGGTTGCCCGGCGAAGGTTTGGGAGGGCTCGGGGCGGTTTTGCAGGCGGGCGATGAGAGCAGCAGCAGCGCAGGCGGATTGCGTTTGCAGATCGTAATCCAGTGTGGTGATCAGGCGAAAGCCACCGCGTTGCAATCGAGAAAGGTCTATATACCTGCCAGCCTGAGCGAGCACCAGGTTGACATACGCCGGCGCCAGCTCGTGAAGCACAGATTGAGCCGGTTGAATGACCACCTGCGCCTCACGCGCCGCTTGCCATTGCGAGGCGCTGATCCAGCCCTGCGACAGCATCGCATCCAATACGGACAAACCCCGCTGGCGGGCAAGCTCGGGTGCATCCTGAGGATTGAGGTCAGGCGCCTGGCTGGTTGCCGCCAAGATGGCTGCTTCGGCGAGAGTGAGAGCGGCGGCGGGCTTGCCGAAATAGAGGCGCGCGGCAGCGTCGGCTCCATAAGCCAGCCGCCCATAATCAGCGCTGTTGAGATACCATGCCAGCATCTGTTCTCTGCCGTAGCGGGCGGTGATCTGCATGGCGAGCAAACTCACGCGCAGTCGCCGCCGCAAGCCTGGCGGTTCCTGCCACAGGAGCAAGTCCGAGGTAAGGCGTTCGGCAATGGTGAGCTTCTTATTTGAACTCAAGCCAAAGTCCAGGCTGCCGGGATGATTCCAGAATTGGGGGTCAGCGATAGCCAGCGTGGCGGAGATCAGGGCGGTGGGGATGAAATTGGGTTGGTTTTGGTCCAGGCTGAGGATCTGGCGACCTGGCGCAGCCGGGTTTTCCAGGGTGATCAATAGGTGCTCGCCGCTGCGATCGTAAATCTTTGTGGGCTCAAGCAATAGTCCCTGCTCGGGATCAAGCATGACAGGCAGAAGTTCTACGGCGGGCAGAGCAGCGGTCAATTGGAGGTAAAAAGCAGCCACGCCTAACACCAACAATGAGAGGGTAATAACAATCGTCAGGCTGCAGCCAGCCCCGATCCAGCCGGTTGGATTTTTTGAGGCAACTTCCCGGCGATGCTGGCGCATACGGATAATCTGCGGCGTGGACGGCATAGTGGAATTTTATTCTCGGCTCAGGAATGCGACAATATTGGAGAATGAAGGAAACCGCCAGCGGTAATCCCCCACCTTGACCAGCGGTTCCCCTACACCTGTGCAGGGCCCCTTGCAATAATTAAAAATACCTGCACTCAATAATCTGCGTGTACTATATCGTGCAGGCGTCGCCAAAATGTCGCCAAAACCCTTTTGCATCTCAATCTATCCGCTGGATGAATCGGTTTCGATGCTCATGGATGGGGGCTTTGAAGGGCTGTCGCGAGACTCGAGCCTCAAGCAAGTCGAATAGTTCGAGGATGCGACGCTGGTTGCCAGGCTCTCTCTGACACTTTTGCGTAAGCGCCTCTTCAATCAACAAGCGAAAGGATAATTCCATCCAGACATGGGATAATCGGGCGGCTGATTCAGCACCGGCGCTGGCAACCTGGATTGCTGCCTCGACTTCTCCCGCCAGGAGCGATAACCGGCATAACCGCTGCATCGCCCGGTATTGAATCGCCGGAAGATGGCGCTCGCCAGCCTGGCGGGAGATTTGGGTCAGCAGTGAGCAGGTATGCTGTACGGCACCTTCGGCATGAGGATGCTCGCACCAGGCGAGTTGGATGGCTGAGAGGGCGGGGAAACATCCCATGCTCTCGTATGGTTGCAGCGTTTCTGCCAGACTGGAGGTGGATCGCAGAGTCTGCTGAGCGCGCCAGATGGCATATTCCAGGCTGATTTGGACGGCTGTGATGAGTTCCGAGTCAGGGTCTGCCTGCATGGCGCGTTGGTAGTATTCTGCTGCCTGCTCAGGGCGCTGCAAGGCGGTATATGCATCGCCATAACAGCAGTAACCAAGGGTTGTTAGAGCTGGTGAACGCGTTGAGCTCTCTAAAAGGTGATCAGCCAGTTCCAGGGAGTGCTCCAGGTTGCCCAGTGCGAGTTCGTTGATGGCGGTTAGTCCTAAGAATTCATCCGCTGCCTGCTCCAATTGCAGCCGCTGCGCCAGTTCCATGCCAATATGGCAATCCTGGAGCGCCTGACTATGCTCTCCGAGATGAGTGCGGGAGCGGGCTTGCGCCTGGCAGGCTGCTATCTGACCGCGTAGATGGGAAAGTTGGGTGTATAACTCACGCCCCAGGCTGGCGTGGGAGAGCGCCGATTCTGGCTGACCGATAGCCAGCAAGGTGTTTGCAAGCTGTAGGTGGGCGTTTGCGCGACGGGTGACCAGACCTGCATCTGAGGAATCGGGCTCTATTTGCAAAGCTTGCTGACCGGCTTCCAGGGCGGCTAGAAATTGCTTAAGTTGAAAGTGGAGCGCGGCGCGGTGGAGCAGGGCTTCGAGCAACTTGACCGGCTGACCAGCGCGCTGCAGATGGGCAACCGCCTGTTCCGACAGCGCCAGTCCCTGCTCATATTCTTGATTGAGCAAACATGCGGCGCTCAAGCCATCCAAAGCACTGCCGAGCAACAAGGGGCTTTGCCTGGCTTCCCCGAAGCGCAACAAGCGGGTGTGAATCTGTTGCAGCCTGTGAGCATCCCTCTGTTCGCTGGCGATTTCCGACCAACCTGTGAATATTTCCAGAAGCTGACGATCGCTGATCTCCTCGAACGTCTGCGCCAGGCGCTCGGCATGGGCAAAGGCAGCCTCGGCTTCCTTGAACGAATAGAGCTGGTAAGCACGCTGCCCTGCTCTGAGCCAATGTTGCAACGCCTGGGGAATATCACCCGCCAGTTCGTAATGCCAGGCTAACACCGCCGATTGGTCTGCGGACTGGCTTGTTTGCTCCAACACCTTAGCAATCCTGCGGTGCAGCCAACGCTTGCGGACGGGGTGGATTTTCTGTAGCAGCGCCTCACGAAAGATATCGTGGATAAAACGGTAGCGCAAATCAAGCGGGGATCGCCCAGCCAATTCAACCAGGCGGCGCTTTTCCAGTTCCTCGATGGCGCTTGAGATTTGCAACAGGGAATACTGGGTGATCTGGTGGAGGCTTTCCGGGTCGAAGTCTGCCCCAAACACGGCAGCAGCCTGGATCACGTCTTTGGCGAGCGGCGAAAGCGTAGCCAGGCGCATATCAATCAAACTCTGCAGACCCTGGGCAAATGCATGTGAAGCCAGATCTTCGGGTGTGGGCTGCAAACCCTGATCAACGATGGCTCGCAGCGATTCAAGGATGATGAATGGGTTGCCTCCGCTTTCGAGCAATAATTGCGTGATGAAGGCGTCCGAAGGAAGATAGCCAAGTACGTGGGCGGCAAGTTGCCTGGTTTCATCGGGAGAGAAGCGTGGCAGGGCGATCAGGCGTAAATTCGGCGCTTTTTCCAGGGAAGCCATCATGGCTTCCAGATGTGGGCTGTCTTCCTCCCAGCGCGCAGTTGCCAGGAGCAGCCCTCGAGTAGCGAATGGTGGGCGGTCGATCAAATACGCCAGTGTGACCAGGGTAGCCTCGTCTGCCCAGTGGATATCTTCGATACAAAGGAGCAGTCGCTGATTTTTACTGAGCTGGACGAACACCTGCCGCAGCGCTTCCAGGAACAAGGCACGGAATTGCGCGGCAGAAGAGCCTTTCGCCTCCGTTGCGAGGTGGTGCATGGCTTGAGGCGTCGCTTCGGAGAGTTCCGGCAAGAGTAAAGCCAACTGCCCGCTCCAGGCGGAGGGCAGAGCCGCCCATTCCTCGGGCTGGATGTAAGTGCGCAGGAGCTCGATCAGCGGTTGAAAGGGTAAGTTGCTCTCCGCTTGGCGGCAGGTGGTCACCAGCAGGCGGATACGGGGTGAGAGGTGCGCGGTGAACTCTTGTAGCAGGCGAGTTTTTCCCTGACCCGCCTCGCCGAAGATGAAGACCGCGCCGCCGTTGTGCATCGAACGTTGAAGCTCCTTCAGGATTTCCTGCCTGCCGATGAATGGCACCTCTACGCTGGGGCGGACAGACCACCTGGGGGCAACATCCTTCTGGGAGCGGGAAGCGGGTGAGGCGCGCATCTGGTTATACAGTTCAACCAGCGCGGGGGAAGGCTCAGCGCCCAGCTCTCGGCGCAGCAGCCGGCGGTACTGTTCGAAATGTTGCCGCGCATCACTGATCCGTTCCAGGCGCAGCAACAAGTCGAGCAAGCGCAAATGAAGTTCGTCGTTCCATTCGTCGTTCGCCAGCGCAGCGCGGATCAGTTCGAGGGCGTCCTCCAGGTCTCCAACAGCCTGGGCGTGATTTGCCAGGCGGAGCAAGACGCGCCCGTAGAGCTGTTCCATCGCCTGGGATGTGCGCTCGAGCCATTCATCCAGCGAGGGTGTGCTGGGGAAATTGGCGCCCGCAAGGTAGTTTGGTCCGCGCCAGAGCCCTGCCGCTTCTTTCAACTGTAGGTAAGCCGGGTCGGGCAACGGCTGGTCGGCGGGGATTTTCCAGGGCAGGCGACCAGCCTGTTCGATCAGTTCCTGGAAGTGGAGCTGGTCAACGTAAACCCGTTCGAGATCCAATCCCACCAGGCTGGTGTCTGCGTACACCAGCTCAGGCAGCGGCAGGGAGTGTTTCAACCTGCTGATGAGGTCACGCAAATTGCGCCGCGCGGTGGTCTCTGGCTGCTCTTCCCAGAACAGGGTCAGCATTTGATCCCGGCTTACGTGTCTACCCTGCGCGGCTAAGTAGAACAACAAAGCTCTTGTGGCGCGACGCGGTATGGCTAGGATTTCCCCCTGATAGCGTACTTCGGGTGGGCCAAGGAGCAGGACCTGTAAGTCAGCCATCCCAGGATTGTTTGGTGCTCAGATTTGATCTGTCAGCCGGCAGCCGTGAGCTTTGCCACCGATTGCAGGATTTCGCGGGCAGATTGGAGCGTACCTTCGCTCACTTCGCCGAGCATCTGAGCCAGCTCGACCTGCCGCCGTTCGCCCTCCAAGGGAAACACCTGGGTAATCGTTCGATCTGCTACGACGCGCTTCTCGACATGGAAATGCTGATCTCCAAATGCCGCCAGTTGTGGCAGATGGGTCACGCACAGCACCTGATGTCGTTGGGCTAACAGCCAAAGCTTGCTGCCAACCACCTGACCAACGCGTCCGCCAATCCCCTGGTCTATCTCATCGAAGATCAGGGTAGGAATCTGGTCGGCGTTGGCAAGGACATGCTTAATCGCCAGCATCAGCCGGGAGGTTTCCCCGCCTGAGGCGATCTTTGCCAGGGGCTTGAAGCCCTCGCCGGGATTGGGGGCGATCAAGAACTCTACTTTTTCCAGACCGTTGGCGTCGAAAGCCAGGCGGCGTCCATCGGGGACGGGCACCCCATCTGGAGCGGGCTTTTGTTTGAAGTCAACCTGGAAGCGGGTGTGCGACATCTGCAAATCAGCCAGCTCGGCTTCCAGGGCGCTGGCGAGCGCTTCGGCGTATTGATGGCGCTTTTGTGACAGCGCCATGCCGCGTTCCCCCAGTTCTTCCAAGAGGCGGTTTTCGGCGGCTTCCAATTCGGCGATGCGCTCACCGGCGTGGGTGATGGTCTCGATCTGACGGCGAGCCTGTTCGGCATAGGAGAGCACCGCTTCAATCGTGGCACCGTACTTGCGTTTCAGGTTGTGAATCAAGCCGAGCCTTTCCTCCACCTGATCCAATCGGCGGGGGTTGAATTCGATGCGCTCCAGGTAACGCCGCAGTTCTCGGCTCAAGTCGGATAGGTTTTCGAAGAGCAATTCAGCCTGGTCTTTCAGGGAGGATTGAGTTGAGTCAAGCCGCGCCAGGCTGCCCAGGATATGAACGATCTGACCGAACTGGTCAATGGCGGAGGGGGCTTCTGGGCTGCCTTCATCAAGCGCCTGCAACGCCTGTTGGGTGAGCATAGCCAGTTCTTCGGCGTTCGCCAGGCGGTTGCGTTCCTCGAGTAGCTCGTCTTCTTCTCCGGAGCGGAGGTGAGCGGCTTCAATTTCGTTGAGCTGGTATGTCAGGGTGTCGATGCGTCGGGCAGCTTCTCTTTCAGCCTGACGCAACTCCGCGAGTTCCCGACGCACGTCGAGCAGTTTGCGATACGTATGCTGATAGGCGCTCAACAGGTCCTGGACGGCGGCGTACCGATCCAGAAGATGAATATGGTTGCTCACATGCAACAAGGAGAGGTGCTCGGATTGCCCATGTACGTCAATCAGCATCTCTCCGATTTCTTTGAGCAGGGAAACGTTGACCATGCGTCCGTTCACGCGCGCCACGTTCCGCCCGTTGAGGCGGATTTCCCTGGCAAGGACAAGCTGGTTGGGGTCGTCCAGCAGTTGCTCGCGATTCAAGATTTGGATCAGGGGGCTGTCGGCTGATTTGGGCAGCAGAAAGACGCCTTCGACATAGGCACGGTCAGCCCCGCTACGGATCAGGGTGGTCTCCGCTCGTCCGCCGAGCAGCGTTTCCACCGCGTCGATCAGGATGGACTTGCCGGCGCCCGTCTCACCGGTAAACGTAATCAGACCCGCGCCCAGGTGCAGGCGGAGCTGCTCGATGATGGCAAAATTTTCGATATACAGTTCTACAAGCATGGTCCGGGCGTCACATTCTCACCTGGATGCCGCCAAATCGATACAACACGGTGGAGGTGACCATAAACGTATAAAGCGCTTGCCAAACCAGGTTCAGCAGCAAGCCGGCGCCTCCTTGAGAGAGCAGCGCCAGAACGGGGAGCAGGGTGAACAGCAACGCCGGCAGGCTGCCCAGAGCGGTAGCTGTTGTCGTGAGCTGAGTAAGCAACCGCGAGCGCCTGCGCCGCACAATGAATCGCACTGCTTCAGCAATGACCATGCCGGCGATGGGCGCCAGAAAGATCGTAAAGAACCCTAAGAGCGGGATGAAGCGGCTGCCGATGAAAGAAAGCAATCCAGCAACAATGAAAGACGTGAAATAATCGTACCATTGCGCCGTGTCAAAGACCTTTTGCTGGCTGCGTACGCAGTCGGGGCAGCGATAACCGGTGGGGGTCTGCACCGCGCACTTGTGACAGATGAGCTTATCGCAACGGTTGCAGCGCAAGGTGGTGGCGATTTGAGGGTGGTAGGCGCAGTAGAGTGTGGGAAGCTCGTCGGTCATCGGTAAACGCCTGTGGAAGGATTTTGGTCCATATGCGGTGTCAGGTTACGGTAGAAATAGCCGGGATCTTGAAAGCGCACGAATAAGGCGGTATGGTCGCCAGCGCGGACGTTGATGCAATCGCCGTCGGCGAGGCCGATGGGCACCTGCCCATCGACGCAGAACACCGCCTGATGCTCGGTGTGCACGGTGATGCTGACCGAGGAGCCTTCAGCCAGCACAATTGCCTGGTCAATGGAAAGGTGCGGCGCAACCGCTACCAACAGGATGTTGCGCAATTCAGGGGGCAGGATCGGGCCGCCGGCAGCCAGGGCGTAGGCGGTTGAACCAGTTGGGGTGGCGGCGATCAAGGCGTCGGCGACATAGGTGGTCAGGTACCGCCCATCCACTTCTGTGACCAAGTGCACCGGGCGCACCATCTGACCGCGCCCGACCACCACCTCGTTCAGCACATCCCAGGTGCTGATCACCTCGCCGGAGCGGGTGTGCGCGGCGCAGAGCATCATGCGCTTCTCCAGCCAGTAATCGCCTTGCAACAGGCGCGGCATGATCTCGCGCCACTGGTGCTGGCGAATCTCCATCAAGAAGCCGAAGCGCCCCATATTGATGCCGAGGATAGGCACGCCGAAAGGTGCGCAGAGATGTCCCGCTCTGAGCATGGTGCCATCGCCGCCCAGGGCAATCAGAAGATCGACGGCGCCGGATTTTATCTGTTTTCCGATCGACTCGTCATAAAGGTTGGTGCAGGTGGATTGGATGCCGCGCTCGCCCAGATAGGCGGCGATTTCCTGGGCTTCGGGCAACGCTTCTGTCAGCTTCGGATGGGCTGCCACGACAATGCGTTGAGGTGGGGGAAAGTTGTTCCTCATTGGTGGGAATTATAGTAGGGAAATGGCATAGCGGTCAAATCATGTATGCTTCAGGCGGGGTTGAGCTTTTCGGGGCAGATTGAGCGATAGCCGCAACCACGGCAGCGGGCAGGCGATTCGTGTGAGCGGTGAAGCTCGCGTTGAAATTCCTGCTGGCGCATCTGGGCGATGATCTCACGCGTGGCGCGCTCCAGTTCGGCAGTGTAATCAATGCGGTAGGTGCGGTTGGGGTAGTGCAGGATGCCGTAAGGGGGGCGCTTGCCGAAATGGCGCTCCACCAGCAGGCAGTAGACCGCCAACTGAAGGATATGAGCATCGTAGGGACCATACGCGGCGCGACTCGACTTGACCTCCACCGGCACGACCTGGTCGCGGTGGGCAACCAGGTAGTCGGGCTTGCCGGTCACCCCCAAAAGGGGATCATACAGGGGCTCTTTGACCGGTCCCCAGCCTCTTGTGTCGCTGTAGATGACCTTGCCTCCGGGTAAGCCAGCGGCGCGGCTTTGCCTCTGGGATAGCCAGAGTAAAGAGGCTCCCAGCAGGAAGAGCAAACCCACCAGGAAAAAGAGCCACATGCGATTAAACCCAAGCGAGATGTCTGGCGCGCTGGTTAATGGCAAACATCGGGATCGTCATAACAGGCGCAGCGTCCAGAATACTGCCATCAGGATCACTGCCAGGAGCATCAAGCCGTAGGCTGCCAGGTGCAGGCAGCCGATAGCCAGCATTTTACGCCCATGCCGCGCGTGCATCTGTATCCCATCTGCCAAGTCCATCTGATTCTCGGGGACGACGCCGGAGTGTTGATACCACCAGGCGCGCTGGCAGAATGAATAGGCTGCGATTTCGGAAGCGCGGATCGTACGCATGGCGCTTGAATCTTCGAACTGTTATTTCGCCTCTTGCGACAGCCGTTCTTCCAGCCGGCGCAGGCTGTCTTCCAGGTGTTGCTGGCGCAGGCTGAGGGTCATATCGCCGCGAGTGCGCTCGTTCACGCTGCGCACCACATCGGTCAGGCGGCGCAGACCGCCGGTGATGGCATCGGGATAATCCATGGTGATTAATACGGAGTAAATATCATCCATGTGGCTGAGCAGGCGCTCGGCTTCGTCGGAGTAGCCGTGGCGTAATATATCCAGGCAGCGCCGCCGCAATTCACCTGAGGCTTCTGCCAGCCCTTTGAGATAGGTGGCATACTCCATCTGGAGCTCCTCCGGCGTGGGCAGGCTGTTGCCCAAGATCAACGCGTAAACGATGTTCGATTCGGCGTACTCTTTGAGAGCGTCCTGGGTGTAGCCAGCGTGGTACAGGTCTGGATATGGCTCCAGCTCAGCCTGGATGGATTTAACCAGGGCATGCGCCTCTTGCAGGTTCTCGCGGGCAACCTGATGCTCCTGGCGGTGCACTGCCCGGATGGCATTGGCGCAGTAGCGGGTGAGTGAGCGCGCCTGGGTCAGGGCGCGCTCGCGAGCTTGTGAGCGCGCCTCGAAGGAACGGCGGATGCGCTCGGCGATGTCATCCAGGTTTTGCATGTCCTAGCCTCAACTCGTTTTCTCTGGCGGGGTGGGCGGGCGAAACAGTTGATCTGCCAGGGTCGTCTCGCGTGGGATGTGGATTTCCCCGTAGGCGGCTTCGTATTTCGCCAGGTTTTCTTCGAGGGCGCGATAGAGCAATTTTGCCCCAAGCGGCGACATGACGATCCTGGATTTGACCTGGATGGCGGTCGCGCCGGGCAAGATCTGAGCGAAGTCGAACACCAGTTCTGAGATGGAGTGTGCAATCCGCACCAGGTTGATGTACTCCGTCTTCAGGTCTGGCGGCAGTTCCATGGGCAGGTGCGCGCCATGGGGCTTTGGCGGAGCTGCAGACATATCTTGCCTCCTTGCAGAACAGACAGCGAAGCAGAGACACCACGTAAGAGGCGCCTTGCTTGCACGCCGCTTACTTCGCCACGCGCAGGAGTTGCCCAGCCGGGCGCGGCGGTGCGCGAATGACAGGCTAGAAGGGTATATCCTCCTCGCCGCCCAGGGATGGTTCTCCGGCGGGTAATTCGCCCTCCTCTTCGCCGCGCACAGATAGGAATCGTACCGTATTGGCGCTCACTTCGAACTGGGCAGCGGGGGTGCCATCCTGCCGATTCCAAATGCGCGGTCCTCCGGTGGCGGCATCTGGCACCAATCGTCCCTCGATCAGCACTTTTTGCCCCTTCTTCAGATATTGGTTGCAGACTTCTGCTGTCTTACCCCAGGTAGAGACGCGGAACCAGATCGTTTCCTTGACCGGGACGCCGTCGGAGCCGGTGTATTGACGATTGGCAGCCACGGAGAAATTGGTCACTGCCTGACCGCTGGGAGTGTAGCGCATCTCCGGATCTCGACCAAGGTTGCCGACGATGATAATTGTGTGATACATGTGGGGGGTCTCCTTTCGTTGAACGGTTCAGCGAGCGGCTCTGTGCCGGTTACAAAACTCAGTTCGCTCGCCGGTATTACAGAACAATTGTACACTAAAATCAAAGCCACAGGAAACGAATTTTAGATCTCCTGTTCACTCGTTGCGGAATTGCAGGCAGTAGTGATGAAAGGTGTTGCTCACCCAGGCGCTGCCCAAACCATAAGGCGCGAGGCGTTGGTTATCCTGGCACCAGATTTTTTCGTCTTTCAAGATATAGAATTTACTTAATTGGGTTGCCAGATCCCAGGCGAGGGGGTACATTCTACCGCCTTTCTTGACGTTTTTAACGATGATCGTCAGGTAGGCTCCAGGGCTTAAGAAGGGTTGCAGGCTGCGATAGATTTCTACCAATCGTTGCAAGAAGTCTGCATAATCTGTGATGTTGCCCAGATCGTTGGGCTGAGAGGAATAGCAGGTATCCAGTTCGGGTGATTGACGGCGGGCTGCCTGGGTTTCAAAGCCGCGGGCGTGGAGCATATCCCAGTACGGCGGCGAGGTGATCAGATAATCGAATGGCGGCAGGTGATGTTGTTGAATGATCGCCGCTGCTTGAGCGGCGTCGCCAGTAAAGACCTCGGCAGTCAGATCACAATCAGGGGGTGGCAACCGCAGGCGTTCGCTGGCGATGACCTGGCGCGCCAGCGCGGCATAATCCGGGTTGAGTTCGATCCCGTAGCTGCGCCGACCGGCGCGCAGCGCCGCCACCAGGGCGCTCCCTGTGCCTGCCATCGGGTCAAAGACCACCTGCCCGCGCTTGGTGAAAAACTCGATGAACTCCTGCGCCAGCGTCTCCGGGAATTTAGCCGGGTGCCGCAAGACGTCCTTTCGCCGCGGAGGCGGGTTGTGGATGAACCAGGATTTTTGAAACTTCAACCAGGATTTCGCGTCCAGGTCGTTCAGACGGTTGGTCGTACGGCTACGGGTGGACATGGGCGTCATTTGGCTAAGCTGTAAACTTGTAGATCGGAGAAACTGACTGTGACGGCAGTGTCGCCAGCTGAGCGAATGAATACCCCCAAACCGCCGCGTAGCAAAGCCGCATCGCTCACCGAGAACTGGAATTCGCCATTGACATAAAAACGCATTTCTTTACCGGAAGCCCAAACCCCCAGGCGAGAGCTGCTGGGCGCTCCCGGGGGCACTGCCCCGCTCAGGGTCGGCGGCTGGGGAAAGTAGGCTTTGCCTTGATAGTACTTATCCAGGCGAATGTGCCCATCACAGGAAAGCGAGAAGCGGTAGAACTCAAGCTGCGGAGAGACGCGCAGCAGCAATCCATATTCATCCGCACCTTTGCATAAACTGGGGCTGGCGGTGATCTCCAGGTAGAAATCATCCAGTTCGGTTTGACTGCGCAGGCTGTAAAGATAGCCGCGCGGTTGATCTAACGCCAGCGTGAGTCTCTGCACGCCGAGGGCGATGCTGGTGGTGGCGGTCTGCCCGAGCGTCCACAGGGAGGGTTCTGTGAATGTGTCGGAGATTAGCAGGTCGCCAGCCAGGGGGCTCAGGTCGAGAGTTGGCGTCACCGGCAGGGTGGGAAAGGGGGTGAAGGTCGCGGTTGGCGGAAACCAGACGATGGTGGGGGTGGGCGTGTCGGTGGCAGCCGCAACGGTGGGTGAAATCAAGGCAACTGGCGGAGGGGTCGGCAACGCGCAGCCGGCGTTGGCTGCCAGCAGGGCGGACGCCGCAGCCCAGGCGATTGCACGCATCCCGGCTTGAAAAAAGGGCGTCTTCATCCGGCACGCGGCTAAGAAATCTCGATCACCTGCTGGCGTTCTGGTCCGACCGAAACCAGGCGCACCGGAACCCCGCATAATTCCTCGATGCGCAGGATATAAGCGCGCGCCCTGGGAGGCAGGTCTTCCCACTGGCGTAGGGAACGGATTTCCTCTTCCCAACCGGGCAGGTCCTGGTAAACCGGTTCGTATTGCTCCAGACCGCTCAACCCATAGGGCAGATCTCTTAGTTCTCTTCCGTTGCGCCGATAAGCTACGCAGATGCGCACCGGATTCAAGCCGCTGAGGATATCCAGCTTGGTCAGAGCCAGCTCGGTCAAACCGTTCAGGCGGGCTGCGTAACGCAGCAGGACAGTGTCCAGCCAGCCGACCCGGCGCGGTCGTCCGGTGGTTGTGCCGAACTCGTCCCATGGATGTTCTCCGGTGCCGCGTAGGTGCACAGCCAACTCGCCCGTCAATTCGGTTGGGAATGGTCCTGAACCGACGCGGGTCTGGAAGGCTTTAGTCACTCCCACCACTCGCTCGACGAAACCCATACCCAGTCCAAGACCGATGAGTGCTCCCGCAGCGACGGTGTTCGAGCTGGTCACATAAGGGTATGTGCCATGATCCAGGTCTAACAGCGTCCCCTGGGCGCCCTCAGCCAGGACGCGCTTGCCGCTCTTCAATGCCTCCCAAAGCAGATGGGAGACATCGCCAATGTAGTCTTTGATCTGCCGGGAATAATCCAGGTATTGCTGGATAACTGCTTCGACAGCAATTGGCTCTGCCTGGTAGAGCCGGCTGAGCAGCTGGTTGACCCGCAGCACATGTTCTCTCAGCGCTGTGGTAAAGGAATCGGCGTCCAGCATCTGACCGACTCTCAAGCCAGCGCGCGAAACTTTATCGGTGTAAGCCGGACCAATGCCGCGCAAGGTGGTGCCGATCTTGGCTCCGCCGCGGGCGGCTTCTTGGGCGGCGTCCAGGGCGCGGTGGGCAGGCGTGATCAAAGGGGCGGCAAAGGATATTTGCAGTCGTTCCGGGGTGACCGATATTCCTGCCGCTCGCAGAGTTTCCATCTCCTCCAACAACACAGCCGGGTTGACCACCACCCCGTTGCCAATTACACATCGGGTATTGGGATGGATGATCCCGGAGGGCAGCAGATGCAAACGGAAGGTTTTATCGCCCACCGTGACGGTGTGACCGGCGTTGTCGCCGCCGTTATAGCGGGCGGTGAATTCGGCTTGCGCGCTCAGCAGATCAACGATTCGACCTTTGCCCTCGTCGCCCCATTGAGCGCCGACAACAATATCTAACGGCATCGCCTGCTCCAAGTTTCTAAGACCGTTGATAAACGATCTGATAAGGTGTTGTACAATAGAATGGTGTATCCATTCTAGCATAAAGCAGGCGGAGTTCGAGGGCAACTTCTCACGAAGACGTTTTGCCGCCTGCCCCAATCTGGCGTCGAGGAGTGTTGCATGCGAAAACGAGCGGTTTTAATCACCGGCGCAGCGGGTGAAATCGGTCTGGCGTTGATCCAGACCCTGGCGCAGTCGAGCCAGCTCCCGTTGCTCACCCTGGATTTACTCCCACTCCCGGACAGTGTGTCCGGTATGACCACCCATGTGCAGGGAGATATTCTGGATCGGGCGTTGCTCTCTCGCCTGGTGAGCGAGTATGAGATTGACACCATCTATCACCTGGCTGCGTTGCTCTCCACGCGCAGCGAATTCACCCCTGAAGCCGCTCATCGAGTGAACGTCGAAGGCACTCTGGCGCTGCTGCAACTCGCCAGCGAGCAATCCGAATGGCGTGGGCAACCAGTGAAATTCATCTTCCCCAGCTCAATCGCCGCCTATGGCTTACCCGACCTGGAAACCAAACACGCCTATAACCGCGTACGGGAATGGGAATGGAATTATCCCCGCACCATGTATGGGTGCAATAAGCTGTATTGTGAACAATTGGGAATTTACTACAGCCAGTATTACCGCCAGTTAGCTGCAGATCGGCCGGTGATGTTGGACTTCCGCTGTGTCCGTTTCCCGGGTCTGATCAGCGCCCTCACTGTGCCTAGCGGCGGCACGAGCGATTATGGTCCTGAGATGCTTCATGCGGCTGCCAAAGGCGCGCCGTACGCCTGTTTTGTGCGCGAGGATGTTCGCATCCCGTTCATGGCGATGCCCGATGCCATCAACGCCCTCTGTAAGCTGACCGAAGCGCCGCAAACTGCGCTGCGGCGGCGGGTGTATAACGTGACCAGTTTCAGCCTGAGCGCAGCGGAGTTTCGGGATTGGGTCTTGAAGTATTTTCCGGATGCAAAGATCACCTTCGAGCCAGATTTGAAACGCCAGGGAATTGTAGATAGCTGGCCGGCTGACCTGGACGATAGCGCAGCTCGTCGGGATTGGGGGTGGCAACCCGAATATGACCTGGAGCGTTCGTTTTCCGAATATCTGGTGCCCGGCATCACCCGGCGCTATCAACGCGCCCACGAGCATTAGATTGACAATTTCTCTTATTGGGGTAGATTGGGTTCCATTATGGACGCTGAGACGACCAAGAATTTGCCCGCGCCGGGCTTAATGGTGCTGTTCGGGTCTGGAGAAACCTCGCCCAGCGGGCAAAAGATTTTCGATTATATCTTCCGTCGATTGCCAGATTCGCCGCGCGTTGCGCTGCTGGAAACACCCGCCGGGTTTGAACTAAACTCAGAGCGTGTCATTGGCAGAGTTGGGGAGTTCATCGCCCATCATCTGCAGAATTACCGGCCGCGCATCCAGGTTGTCCCAGCGCGTAAACGCGGCACCGACTTCAGCCCTGATAGCGCTGAGATCATTGAGCCGCTCTACACCGCCGACCTGATCTTTATGGGACCAGGCAGCCCAACCTATGCCGTGCGCCAGTTAAAGGATAGCCTGGCGTGGCAGGCGTTGCAAGCACGTCACCGCCTGGGAGCTGCGTTGGCTTTTGCCAGCGCGGCTGTGGTGGCGATCAGCGCCTATGCGTTGCCAGTATATGAAATATATAAAGTCGGCGAGGAGCTGCATTGGAAACCAGGCTTGGATTTGTTCAGCCAATATGGGCTTTCGCTGGTGTTCATACCGCATTGGAACAACAATGAAGGCGGGGAAGAGCTGGATACCAGCCGTTGTTTCATGGGCAAATCTCGCTTTGCCCAACTGGTTGAAATGCTGCCAGACAACTTGACCTTGCTGGGCATTGATGAAAAAACAGCGCTGGTCATCGAGCCTCAAAATGGCGTTTGTCAGGTGATCGGCGCTGGCGGCGTTACCTTGATTCACACTGGCGTTCCCCATGAGGGAGCGATAGATGAGGCGCGCCTGTCGGGTACAGGATTGGCTGAACTGGCAGGGAAGAGGCGTGGGCATGTGCACCAGTTCCGGAGTGGTGAAAGCTTCCTTCTAGAACGGATTGGCTCCTTCCGCCCGCCGGTTGCGGGCTCCGGTTTGACTGAAGCTGTGTGGCGGAGAGCGTTGCAGGCGCTTGAAGAACATCCGCAGGCGCCGCTGCCGCCAGCTGAGGTGCTGGCGCTGGTGGAGGAGCGTCAGGCTGCCCGTTCGCGCAAGGATTGGGCAGCCGCCGACGCTTTCCGGCAGCGAATTCTGGCACTGGGGTGGCAGGTGAAGGATACCCCAAGTGGTCCTGAACTCGAACCAATCGAGCCGCACCGCTGATTCACCGATCGCCGCATTGGCTGCATCTGGGAAGATAGGAATTAGGGCATGGCTTACGTTGTCTATCTGCTGGAGTGCGCGGACGGTACTTATTACACCGGCATCACGCAAGACCTGAAGACCAGGGTCAGGCGCCATATGAATGGATGGAACAAGCGCGCTTATACATATTCTCGCCGTCCGGTTCGTCTGGTGTGGGCAGAGGTGCAACCGTCCAAAGAACATGCCCGGGCGCGCGAAAAGGCGATTAAGAGCTGGAGCCGCAGCCGCAAAGAGGAATTGATCCGATCGTTCACAGCTCTTGAGCATGTGCTTGAAGACCAGGAGGCTGACATGGAGGCAAAACCGAAGGTTGGTTATATCGGGTTGGGGGTGATGGGCAAGGCGATTGCGCGCAACATCTTGCGCGCCGGCTTCCCGCTGGTGGTTTACAATCGCAGCCGTCCCCCTGTGGATGAATTGGTGGCGGAGGGGGCAAGCGCGGCTGGTTCCCCTGCCGACGTGGCGCGCCAGGTGGAGATGGTCTTCACCTGTCTGCCGGACTCGCCGGATGTAGAACAGGTGGTTTTAGGGGCGGATGGCATTCTGGAAGGCGCACATCCTGGCTTGATCTATGTTGATAATTCGACCATCAAACCCGCCACCGCGCGGCACATCGCGGCTGTGCTGGCGCAGAAAGGGGTTGCCAGCCTGGACGCGCCGGTAAGCGGCGGCGATGTTGGCGCGCGTGAAGGCACACTGGCGATTATGGTTGGTGGTCCGGCGGATGCACTCGAAAAAGTGATGCCGGTGTTCATGGCGATGGGCAAGAAAGTGACACATGTGGGCGATGCGGGCGCCGGACAAATCGCCAAAGCTGCCAACCAGATCATGGCAGCCGCCCAGATGGTGGCTATGGCTGAATTGCTGGTATTCTCCCAAAAAGCGGGCGCTGATCCGCGCAAAGTGGTCGAGGCAATTCGCGGCGGCGCCGCCCAATGCTGGACGCTGGATGTGAAATCGCCGCGGCTGTTCGAGGGCAACCGCAGCCCCGGCTTCAGAGCGTCTCTTCAGGCGAAAGACCTGGCGATCATCCTGGATACGGCGCGCGAATATGGCATTCCCCTGCCCTCGGCGGCGCTGGATGCGCAACTGTATCAGGCGATGTTGTCAATGGGTTTTGGCGAACTGGATAATTCGGCGGTGATCGCAGTGTATGAAACTCTTGCCAATATGAAGTTGATGGAAGCCCAACAAGGAGAGGGTTGAAAGCGCCCCTTGGATTATCCCTAAACGCCCTTAATCTGGTCTCATTCCAATTTTTGCAACCATTGGTTGCCGCTTGCGTATACAGTATTGAAGCGGCGCATTGAGCAGTCTATCAGGAACCCGACATGCAATCAAGTGAAATATCCTGGCTGAAGCAGGCGCAGAATGGCGACACTGAGGCTTTCGCCAGGCTCGTTGAGCTATACCAGAAGCCGGTCTTCAACCTCTGTTATCGCATGTTGGGCGATCCCGCAGAAGCCGAAGACGCGGCGCAGGAGACTTTTCTACGGGCTTTTCGCTCGCTCCGCCGTTATGACGATAACCGACCTTTTGGTACCTGGTTGCTGTCGATTGCAGCGCACTATTGTATCGATAAACTGCGCAAACAGCGCATGAGCACAGTCTCGACGGATGAGGTCGAATCTTATCAACTGACCGACAAGCGTCCTGGACCGGAGAGCTCCCTGGCGCAAAGGGAGGAACAGCAGATGGTGCAGGCGTTGTTACTGGAGTTGAATCCAATCGAGAGGGCGGCAGTAGTTATGTATTACTGGTATGACTATTCCTACGCCGAGATCGGGGAAGCCCTGTCTCTGACAGAGAGCGCGGTCAAGAGCAGGCTGCACCGCGCCCGCCGGGCGATGGCATTGAAGGTGCTTGAACAGCGTGATCAGGAGATTGCATTGGAGAGGGCGCGCCATGGCGAGCAATCACCCGCATATTGAAGTCTGGCTTTTCTCGAAAGACAGTCTGATCCCGCAGGAGTCGGCGTTGCTGCAAGCTCACCTGAAGACCTGCGAAACCTGCCAAAATCTGTTCGCTGCCTTACAGGTTGTGGAAAAACAGCTTCACGCATCTCCAATGCTCGCTCCCGAAGCGGGTTTTTCCCGGCGCTGGGAAGCGCGCCTGGCGTCGCAGCGGCTGATGCGTCAACGCTGGCAGACGAACCTGGCGCTGGCTTGCAGCGCGGCGATCCTGCTGGCTTTCCTGGGCGCGCTTGCCTGGCTGAGCCTGCCCGTGCTGCAAAGCCCATTTGCATACCTGCTGATCCTGGTCTACAGGCTCACCAGTTTCTATTACACCCTGGCGGACCTTAGCAGTGGACTGGGGTTCGTGGTGCGCCTGGTGTTGGCTCTGGCGCCGCCCACCCTATGGATTACCCTGGCGGTGGTTGCTGCTTCGTTGATTGCCCTGTGGACGGTCACCTATCGAAAACTCAGTTCTATGTGGAGGCTGAACTTATGAAGACATACGTTCGAATTGGGGTATTGCTGATACTTCTGGCTTTGCTGGCTATCCCTGGCGCGGTACAGGCAAAGGGAATCCTGGAGGATGAGCTCGTCTTTGGCGGCAGTTACACGCTGGAGAGCGGCGAAAGCCTGGATGGAAACCTGGTAGTCCTGGGCGGGGTGGCGTTCCTGGAGGACGGCTCGTCCGTCCGCGGCGATGTGATCATGATGGGCGGGACGCTTGAGATCGGCGGAGAGGTGGACGGCAACATTATAGTTTTTGGGGGGCTTGTCAGCCTGAGCGAGACTGCCCTGGTCGAAGGGGACGTGGTTAGCCTGGGGGCGCAGGTAGATCGCTCGCCAGGGGCGCAGATCAAAGGAGAGATTCTCAGCAACCTGGAAGGCTTCAGCCTGCCGCTGACCTTTACCAGGATGCGCGGCTTTTCTTACCCGATCTTCAACATGGGGTTTCCGGGTGTCTTTAATATCCTCTGGTTTTTTACCAAGATCGTCCTCTGGGCGGCGTTGGCGGTTTTGGTAATTCTGTTTCTGCCGGAGCAAACTGAGCGCGTCAGCCATGCGGCAGTTCAGCAACCCCTGCTGACCGGCGGGTTAGGGTTGCTTACCGCGGCGGTCCTGCCCCCGCTGCTCTTGCTGCTATTCATCTCCGTGTGCCTGATACCAGTCGCTCTCGTCTTACTGATTGTGGCAGGTTTGGCGTGGGCGTTCGGGTTGATTGCCCTGGGCTACGAGGTTGGAAAACGACTCGCTGCCCTGGCAAAGCAGGAATGGGCGCCTGCTGTCTCCGCCGGTTTGGGGACGTTGTTGCTGATGTTCGTATTGAGCGCCAGTGGGTCGCTCCTCTCCTGCATCGGCTTAATCTTGCCGTTTCTGGTCGGTGTGGTGGGTTTTGGGGCGGTGATATTGACGAGATTTGGCACCCAGACCTATACGACTGAGCCGTCTCAACCCGCGGGTTACGTCGCGCCGGCGAGGACGCCCGAAGCAGCGTCTGGCGAATCGGAACCGCCGGCGGAAGGGAAGCCATAAACGCCCCTGCTTTGCAACGCGCGCCAAAATTTCCCTCGGAGACCGGAATCCAGGTCTCCGAGGTTTCGTTAAGTCAGATAATTGAGCATCGCGCCGCCGGCGATCAATGCCTGTCCGAGGTGGTATGTGATGATCACCATCAGCCTGCCGTTCCGTAGCGGCTGGACGAATTTGTTCCACGCCAGCAGGCTGTCGGAGAGAAAGAAGAGCAATGCGCCAAAACCTGCCAGCAGAGCCGCTCCAGGCGCCCATTCCGAGCGCAGGAAGGTCGTCAGGGCGGAGAATAACATCACGCTGATGACCAGGCTGTAGAGCAACACCGGCAGCCTCAATGCCCCCTGTCCTACAGCAATCAGACCTTTCTCGATTCGCCGGTAAAGCCGAATAGCTACCAGAGCGACCAGCGCCAGCAAAATTGCGCTGACTACATTGACCGGTAGCGGCGTGGTATTGTAACCCACTGTATAACACAAGTGGGCGATCAAAAAAGCCACCAAGCCGGCGACGAACTGTTCAACGGGCAGCATCAGGAAAACATCGCCCGCCAGCGAAAAAACCAAACCCAGGCTGAACCAGACCGCCGGAGGGTTCAAACCGCCCAGGCTCACCATCCAGGCGATCAACACAATCATCGCCCCGGGTTTTGCCAGGTACTCGAGGGGTTTCAAGCTCTTCGCTACGGAAACCCAATCCAGGACCGCCACCAGCAAGTAGATGCCTAACGGGATTATGCTCATGTTGCTCATCTCCATTACAATCGTTCGCTGTCCGCTCGATCATTTTCCTGCTCGATAGTCAGGGGGGTGTGGGACACTCGATACATAAAGCGCCGCAGGATTTTCTCGTTATTGCGCCAGTTTTTTTGCACCTTGACGCGCAGTTCCAAATAGACTTTTCGACCGCTCATCGCCTCGATCTGTTGGCGGGCGGCGCTGCCGATCTTTTTGATCATCGCCCCTCCCTTACCGATCACAATGCCTTTATGCGACTCTTTTTCAACGAACAAGGTAGCCTCGATGTAAGCTCCGCTATCGCCGCGCTCGCGGTACTGATCAATGCGCACGGCGATCCCGTGGGGCACCTCTTCATCCAACAGGTTCAACGCGGCTTCGCGGATCAGGTCGGCGGCGATATCCCGTTCATACAGGTCAGTTATCTGATCTTCTGAGTAGAGCGGCGAGCCCTCGGGCAATTTTTCGATGCTGGCAGCGATTAACTGCTCCAGCCCATTTCCATACAGGGCGGAGATGGCAAAAGGGGTGGCTTCGGGCGCGAGCCCTGCGAAGGCAGCCTGGCGCTCCGGGATCAGGTCTGGATCGAGCTTGTCAATGAAATTTAGCAGTAGAAACACAGGGGGTGCTGATTCCAATGAGGCGATCAGCTCAGCGAGACGGCGATCGTCGTCATCGGGTGACAGGCTGGCGTTTACCATCATCCAGATCAGATCGCAATCGGGCAAGATTTCGGCGGCTTCCTGAACCATGAATTCGCCCAGTTTATGGCGGGGTTGGTGAATGCCGGGCGTATCAACGAAGATGAGCTGAGCCTGTTCGAGGGTCAGGATGCCCAGTTGTCGCTTGCGCGTCGTCTGAGGCCGTGGGGAGACAGCGGCGATCTTCTGACCTAAAAGCGTGTTGATCAGGGTTGATTTACCCACGTTAGGTTTTCCCATCACAGCGATGAATCCGCTGCGGAAAGCGGGCGGTGGAGTTGTATTCATGTTCTTCATTCTATCAAAAAAGGCAGCTTGTTAGTTTTCTGTGGTCCTGAAACAGGTGATTCAGGATATACCGATCAACGCCGCGGAATCAGAAGCGCGAGATTTATTAATCAATTATTTATAAAACTCTTCTTGACTGATTAGATTTTTTTCATGTATAATGTATTTTCGTCTATTGGCAATCAAGGTTCTTTCGAAGGGTTTGAAGAAAAAACTTTAAGGCGGATGGTAGATACTGGCGCAGGAAGGGAATTTCTTGACGCCGGTAAAATTGCGCCTGTTAATCGTTTAAACCGGAGTATAAGTTCAGGAGAAAATATATGGCAGCCTCGGTGCCAAGCAAGTCTTACGCGCGCATTGACGTGAAATTAGAGTTGCCCGATTTGATTGAGGTGCAGCTTGAGTCTTTTCGGCGTCTCAAGAGTGAAGGACTTGCTGATCTGTTTCATGAAATCTCTCCTATCGAGTCCTATAACAAAGGGATGAAGTTGTTCTTTCCCAGCCGTACGCCCGAAGCGGAGCAGTTTGAATTGACTTATTGGTTTGGCGAGCCAAAGCACTCCATCGAGGAATGCCTGGAGCGCGATCTGACCTATGCCCTGCCGCTGTATGTCTCGGTGCTTTTGGTGGGTCCGGATGTGCCAGAGCCGATCAAACAGGATATCTTCCTGGGGGACTTCCCCGAAATGACCGAAAAAGGCACATTTATCATCAACGGCACAGAGCGGGTGGTGGTATCCCAATTGATCCGTTCGCCAGGCGTTTATTTCGAGGCGCCTATTGACCGTTCCACCGGGCGACCGCTCTCCATGGCAAAGCTGATACCCGATCGTGGCGCCTGGATGGAATTTGAGACGCGCAAGAGCGATTATATTACTTTGCGCTTCAATCGGAAACGCACCGTGCCGATCACGATCTTCTTGCGCGCCCTGGCGGCAGTCAGTGATAACCTCCCCAATTCGCCGCTCCAATATGGCACCGACGAGGAACTGTTGGAGCTCTTTGGCGACGTTGATAATAATCCGGATCGACTATTCATCGCCTCCACTCTCTACCAGGAACCAGAATGGGACCTATCGGGGGGGCTGACCGTCGCTGAAGCCGCCTTGCTGGAATTCTTCAAACGCATGCGCCCGGGCGATCCGGCAACCCTGGAGAACGCACGCGAGTTTTTGGAAGAGCAACTCTTCGACCAGCGCCATTACGATTTGGAGCGCGTGGGACGTTATAAGCTGAACCAGAAGCTGGATTTACAGGATTTGGTGCCGATTACCCATCACACGGTCACCAAATGGGATATTGTCTGCCTGGTGCGGCGGATGATTCAGATCAACAACGGCACTCAGCCGCCGGACGATATTGACCACCTGGGCAACCGTCGCGCCAAGACCGTCGGTGAACTGATTCAAAACAAGCTGCGTATCGGGTTGCGCCGCATGGAGAGGGTGATCAAGGAGCGCATGTCGATTCGCGATCAGGATCAGATTTCTCCCATCACGCTGATCAATATCCGACCGGTGGTGGCAGCCTTACGTGAGTTTTTTGGCTCCAGCCAGCTTTCGCAGTTTATGGATCAAACCAACCCGCTGGCAGAATTACGTCACAAGCGCACGCTTTCGGCTTTGGGACCGGGCGGGCTGCGCCGGGAGCGCGCCGGTTTCGATGTGCGTGATGTCCATCATTCGCACTATGGGCGTATCTGTCCAATCGAAACACCAGAAGGTCCTAACATCGGTTTGATCGGTCGCCTGGCGTCTTTTGCACGGGTTAACGAATATGGCTTCATTGAGACCCCGTACCGGCGTGTGCGCCGTAGTTTGCCCACCAGCGACCCGCGTCTTGCGGGGCGGGCGTTGCGGGAGGATGTGGTTGATCCCAAGACCGGCGAAGTGGTGTTCAAAGCCGGCGAGCGGATCACCGAGAGCATGGCGGAGCGCATCCGCAAGCTCAACCTGGATGAGGTTGCTATCGTGCCGTTTGTCACCGACGAGGTGGAATACCTTTCGGCGGACCGCGAAGACCGGTACGTGATTGCCCAGGCAAACACACCGCTGACGGAGTATAACGAGTTCGTCCGTCAGCGCGTCTCCTCGCGCCATCACTCCACCTTCATCTTTTCGGCGCCGACCAACATTGATTACATGGACGTTGCCCCTCACCAGATCGTGGGCATCAGTGCCGCCTTGATCCCCTTCCTTGAGCACGATGACGCCAACCGTGCCTTGATGGGATCGAACATGCAGGCGCAGGCGGTGCCCTTGCTGTGCCCGGATATCCCCCGGGTTTCGACGGGTATGGAATACCAGGCGGCGCGCGATTCGGGTCAGGTGGTAATCGCCGAGGAAGATGGGGAAGTAGTCTCGGTGACAGGCAAGGCGATCGTCATCCGCAACGAGCAAGGGGAGCTTCATACATATACCCTGCGCAAGTACCATCGCTCCAATCAAAGCACCTGCATTGATCAACGTCCCGCAGTTACGAAGGGCCAGATCGTGCATAAGGGAGATGTTATCGCCGATTCCTCTTCGACCGAGAACGGCGAACTGGCGCTGGGACAGAATGTGATCGTGGCGTTCCTGTCGTGGGAGGGTGGCAATTTTGAAGATGCCATCCTCATCTCCGAGCGCCTGGTGCAGAAGGATGCCTTCACCTCGGTGCACATCGAAAAATATGAGGTGGAGTCGCGCGATACGCGCCTTGGACCTGAGGAGATCACCCGCGACATCCCCAACGTCGGCGAAGAAGCGATTAAAGACCTGGACGAGCGTGGTATTATCCGCATCGGGGCAGAGGTCGGTCCGAACGACATCCTGGTGGGGAAGATTTCTCCAAAGGGTGAGAAGGAGCTGACGCCGGAGGAACGGCTGCTGCGCGCCATCTTTGGCGAAAAATCACGCGATGTAAAGGATACCTCCTTGCGCATGCCGCACGGTGAACGCGGCAAGGTGGTGGATGTGAAGGTCTTCACCCGCGAGGATAACGCCGACCTCTCCGCTGGCGTGGATATGATGGTGCGCGTCTCGGTGGCGCAGCGGCGCAAGATCACCGCCGGCGATAAGATGGCGGGGCGCCATGGGAACAAAGGGGTGGTGTCGAAGGTCGTGCCGGTGGAGGATATGCCGTACCTCGAAGATGGCACCCCGGTAGATATCATTCTGAATCCGTTGGGTGTGCCGGGTCGCATGAACATCGGTCAGGTGCTGGAAACCCACCTGGGATGGGCTGCCAGCCGGCTTGGATTCCGGGCAATCTCGCCTGTTTTCGATGGCGCCAAAGAGTCGGAGATAGAAGCCGAGCTGGCGCGAGCGTGGTTGATCGATCGCGCCTGGCAATACGCGGTCGATGCTGGTTGGGAATGGCTCCAGGGACAGGAGTACGACCCGCAATCGATCGAGGATGACGACGAGGTGCGACGCCTCTATCTTGAGTATTGGATTGGTGACCGCGGATACGATCTCTATCGTTTGATTTCCGATGACACCTATGCCAGACACGCCGTCTTGCGTGAATGGTTGCGCGAGCGGGGTTATGACCCGGATGCTATCATGGATTTCAACCCGGATGGCAAGGTGAACAAACCGCTAGCCGGCACCGATGAGCAAGCAGTCAACGCCTGCCTGCGCTTGTGGCTGCAAGATATGGGCGAAGAGGTGAGTGATCTTCCCGATGACCAGTTGCGCGCCAAAGCGGATGAGGTCGCCCTCAAGCTCGGCAGACCGACGCCAATCCTCGGCAAGCACATCCTGATCGACGGCAAGACTGGCGAACCGTATGATCAGCCGGTGACAGTGGGCGTGATGACCATGCTCAAACTGCATCACCTGGTGGAAGATAAAGTGCATGCGCGATCCACCGGACCGTACAGTCTGGTTTCACAGCAGCCACTGGGTGGCAAGGCTCAATTTGGCGGGCAGCGATTTGGCGAAATGGAAGTATGGGCGCTCGAGGCTTATGGGGCGGCTTACACCCTGCAAGAGATGTTGACGGTGAAATCGGATGATGTTCAGGGCCGGGTGAAGACCTACGAGGCGATCGTTAAGGGAGAGCCGATCGAGGAGCCGAGCATTCCAGCCTCGTTCCGAGTCTTGGTGAAAGAGCTGCAAAGCCTGGGGCTGGCGGTTGAAGCTGTAACGGACACGCATGAAGTGATCCGCTTTGGCAAAGACGAGGAACGCGCTCGTCCACCGAAGCTTTCGACAGGTCTGCTTGGACTGGGCGAAGATTTGTAGCTTGACGATGCGCTTTTAGCATGGTAAGATAATCCCTCGTTACCATTTTTTGGTTTGTGCTACGGAAGGTAGTTTATTGGGAAAAACTGGTGAGGCCATCATAGGTTGCGATGGCCTCCCTTAATGGAAGGATTGATTTGGGATTGCCTGGAGGCGAATGTGCCAACTACTAATCAATTAGTCCGCAAGGGCCGCAAGTTCAAGAAGGTGAAGAGCAAGGCGCCTGCCTTGTTATACACCCTGAACACCATGAAACAAGCGCGAGTTCGCCAGGAGAAAGGCGCGCCGCAGAAGCGCGGCGTCTGCACTGTGGTGCGTACGATGACGCCGAAGAAGCCGAATTCTGCTTTGCGTAAAATCGCCCGCGTTCGGCTGACCAATGGCATCGAAGTCACAGCTTATATCCCTGGCGAGGGACATACCTTGCAGGAGCACTCGGTTGTGCTAGTGCGCGGTGGACGTGTCAAAGACCTGCCTGGGGTGCGCTACCACATCGTGCGGGGCACGCTGGATACCGGAGGTGTGAGCAATCGCAAGCAGGGTCGCTCTAAGTACGGCGCCAAGCGGCAAAAGGCGAAATAGGATTGCTCGTTGCATGAATCGCCGGTTCACATGTCAACCACCGGCGATTCTTATGCATGAGGGATTTGCGTCAGGCTTTTTTGAAATTGTGATGGAGAGATCGTATGCCTCGTCGTTATAGACCTGAAAAACGGGAAATACCTCCCGACCCGCGCTATCACAGCGTTCAGATCCAGGCGTTTATCAATCGCATGATGCGCAATGGCAAAAAGAGCACCGCCATGCGCCTGATGTACAACGCGCTGGATATGATCGAGGAGCGGACGAAGAAGAACCCCGTCGAGGTGTTCGAACAGGCTTTGAGGAACGTATCGCCGGTGATGGAAGTGAAACCCCGGCGGGTTGGGGGCGCCACATATCAGGTGCCTATGGAGGTTCCGCCAGATCGCAGAATTTCGCTGGCTTCGCGCTGGATTTTGCAGGCGGCTAAATCGCGACCTGGAAAGACCTTCTCCGAAAAGCTGGCAGCCGAATTGATGGATGCAGCTAACAACACCGGCGCCTCGATCCGCAAGCGGGAAGAGACGCATAAGATGGCGGAAGCCAACCGCGCCTTCTCACATTATCGGGTTTAATCTTTGGCGGCAAGTTTGAGCATTGCCCGGATGCAGTTTTTATTTGTCGTCGGCTGAAGTTAAGCTATGCCTCGCCAGTATCCACTCGACCGTTATCGCAATATCGGCATTATCGCCCATATTGACGCCGGTAAAACCACAACTACCGAGCGGATTTTGTTCTACACCGGCAAAACCTACCGGCTTGGCTCGGTGGATGATGGCACTACGGTTACCGACTGGATGGAACAGGAGCGTGAGCGCGGCATCACCATCGTCTCAGCGGCGGTCTCGGCGGAATGGCGAGGCTATCAGATTAACATCATTGATACGCCAGGACACATTGATTTTACCGCCGAGGTGCAGCGTTCCCTGCGCGTGTTAGACGGCGGCGTGGTCATTTTCGACGCGGTGCAGGGGGTGGAGCCGCAGAGCGAAACTGTCTGGCGGCAGGCGGATCGTTTCAACGTACCACGCATCTGCTTCGTCAACAAGATGGATCGCGTGGGCGCTTCCTTTATGCGCACCATTGAGATGATCCAGCAGCGCCTGGGCGCCAACCCGGTTGCTGTTCAGCTGCCGATAGGGAGTGAAGCGACTTTCAAAGGGGTCGTCGACCTCATCACCCAGCGCGCCATCCTCTGGGACGACGATCTGGGGAAAGAGCCTTACGAAACCGAAATTCCCCCCGACCTGCTCCCCATGGCTGCTCAGATGCGCGAGCGCATGATCGAGCAGATTGCTGAAACCGACGATGAGCTGACCATCAAATACCTGGAAGGGGATGAGATCGCGCCGGCTGAGTTGAAGGCTGCCCTGCGCAGGGCGGTGATACAGAACAAGGCGACCGCGGTTTTTTGCGGCAGTTCGTTGCGCAATAAGGGCGTGCAACCCCTGCTGGATGGGATTGTGGATTACCTGCCCGCGCCCAGCGATATCCCGGCGGTGCGCGGCATTCATCCACCCAGCGGTCAAGTGGTGGAGCGTCCCTCCGATGACAACGCGCCGCTCAGCGCATTGGTGTTCAAGATCGTCACCGACCCGTATGTGGGTCGCCTGGCGTACCTGCGGGTGTATTCCGGCAAGCTCACCCAGGGTTCGATGGTGTACAACTCCACCAAAGATCAGCGCGAACGCGTCGGGCGATTGCTGCGCATGTACGCCGACCGTCGCGAAGATATCCAGGAAGTATTGGCGGGTGATATCGGGGCTGTCCTTGGCTTGAAGAATTCCTTTACGGGCGACACGCTCTGCGACGCAGCCAATCCCATCTTACTCGAAAGCATCACCTTCCCCGAGCCGGTGATCTCTGTGGCGATTGAGCCGAAAACCGCCGCCGACCAGGATAAGATGGCTGATGCCTTGCGCAAGCTCTCCGAGGAAGACCCAACCTTCCGGGTACGTGCCGATGAGGAAACGGGACAAACGATCATCTCCGGCATGGGTGAGCTGCACCTTGAAGTTTTGGTCGACCGCATGCTGCGGGAGTTTCGCGTCCACGCCCGCGTGGGGAAACCCCAGGTGGCTTACCGGGAGTCGATTACCATGCCGGTCGAGCGCGCTGAATGCCGTTACGTCAAGCAGACGGGTGGGCGTGGTCAATATGGGCATGTCGTTTTCGAATTGAAAGTGGGCGAACCTGGATCCGGCATCGCGTTTATCAACGACATTGTAGGCGGGGTCATTCCCAAGGAGTTTATTCCGGCGATTGAGAAGGGTGTGCGCGAAGCCGCTGAGGGCGGCGTGATTGCGGGCTACCCCGTCACCGATGTAATTGTTCGCCTCTACGATGGTTCTTACCACGAAGTCGATTCCAATGAGATGGCTTTTAAGATGGCGGCTTCGCTGGCGTTCAAAGAAGGGGTGCAGAAAGGGGCGCCGGTTTTACAAGAACCGATCATGAAAGTTGAAGTTGTTGCCCCTGAAGAGTTTTTGGGTGATATAATTGCCCAGCTAAACGCCCGGCGGGGCGAGATCTTAGGGATCGAAGCCCGCCCCGGAAACGCCCAGGCAGTGCGCGCCATGGTGCCTTTGGCGGAGATGTTCGGTTACGCCACCGATCTGCGTTCTGCAACCCAGGGGCGCGGTGTGTTTACCATGGAGTTTGATCATTACGCCCGTGTCTCCGAAAGCGTAGCGCGGGTGATTATGGGCGAGTAATCTGCCGGTCTTGGGACCGATTATCATCGATGGAGGAATGCAATTATGGGCAAGCAGAAATTTGAGCGGACGAAGCCGCACATGAACGTAGGGACGATCGGGCACATAGATCATGGGAAGACGACGTTGACGGCGGCGATCACCAAGTACTGCAGCCTGATGGGTT
>Ga0209381_1000252_pt1 | contig 145999 bp, 116 predicted proteins | sample DewCreD2012metaG_FD_184111 | JGI IMG/M metagenome (GOLD analysis project Ga0209381, IMG submission 184111) | Hot spring sediment bacterial and archeal communities from British Columbia, Canada, to study Microbial Dark Matter (Phase II) - Dewar... ...
GGGTAGGTCTAGACTACATGCCCGCTTGGAAACTACAAGACCCCGGATTGGCGATCCTCGCCCATCCCTGAGGGGTGCCCCCTGAAAAATCGCCCCAAAATCGTCTTCATTGACGAACTTGGGCTAGCTTCACAGCAATAGCATGCACACTGCCCCGCCGCCATAAGCCCCGGAGCTACTGGCGAACCACTGGCGGCGATGCGTACCGGTGGGTGGAGGAGAATAGGACGGATAGGACGGATAGGACCGATAGGACCCAGAGTAGAGAAGACGAGGCGCTCATTCCGCGTCCTATCGGTCCTATCTGTCCTATCGGTCCTATGGCTTGATTGCCTGTGCCCCCCTCGCCTTGGGCGACGGGGCATTGACAAGCTACGCACGGGAGAGGCCCCTGGCCGGAGAGAGGGGCTTGTTCCGTGGTACGAGCGGCGAGCGAAGGGCGGCGAAGAAGGCCCCTGAACCAGGCCGATGAAGCCGCCCCGCCAGCACGCGAGAAGGCTGGACGAGGGGCCGATGTCTGACCGGCAGGCAGGCGGCTCCTCGGTTCGCGCGCGGCTCGGAGGCGGCCGGCGAAAGCATGGCCAAACGAGTAGCGACAGGCCGCCGGACACGCTCTTTGACAATTTGGAATGAGTTACCCTCCCGAAGGTGTTGGAACCTTCGGGAGGGGGGGCAAGGGGGGCACCTTCTTACCCTCCCGAAGGTATTGGAACCTTCGGGAGGGGGGGCAACTTGGGGGGCAACTTTTTACCCTCCCGAAGGTGTTGGAACCTTCGGGAGGGGGGGCAAGGGGGGCACCTTTTTACCCTCCCGAAGGTGTTGGAACCTTCGGGAGGGGGGGCAAGGGGGGCACCTTCTTACCCTCCCGAAGGTGTTGGAACCTTCGGGAGGGGGGCAAGGGGGGCACCTTCTTACCCTCCCGAAGGTGTTGGAACCTTCGGGAGGGGGGCAAGGGGGGCACCTTTTTACCCTCCCGAAGGTGTTGGAACCTTCGGGAGGGGGGCCCTAACCTCCCGCAGGTTGGGAACCTGCGGGAGGTTGGGGGGCGGGAGGCCGGCCGCTCGCCGCGGCTCAGGCGGTGGCCTGCTGGATGTCCACCTTCGTGAGGTCGGCCTCGCCGACGCCGAGGTCGGCGCAGACCTTGAGGTAGTTGGTCTTGGTCTTGTTGAAGGTGATGTAGTCGCTGTCGCCCTTGGACCAGTCGCCGAGCGGCTCGGGGTAGAGGCCGGGCGTTTGCTTGTTGAGGCACTCGCCGAGGAGCTTGCAGCCGTAAACGTCGAGGGCCAGGGCGTCGGTACCCACGAGCACGAGGCCGGTGGGGAAGGTGCCGATGCGCTGCTTGCCCGGGCCGCGCCAGCCGAAGTTCGCCTCGTTGGCGTCCACGATGTTCAGGGCGATGCGGGGGCCGACGCCGAGCTTGAAGGCGTTGGCGAGCTTCTGGGGGAAGACGCTCCAGCCGTCGCTGTCGGCGGGGTCGAAGCGCTTGGCCACCTCGGTCGTCTCGTCGAGCTTGTGGAAGCCGTACATGCGGCGGGTGAGGCCGATGATGTTCTTGATGCACGAGGTGAAGACGCAGTGGGGATGGGTCTTGAGGCGCGGCAGGTTGAGCAGCACGGCGTCGGGCTCGAAGAGGTCTTTGGCCACCATCAGCTCTTTCCAGGGCTCGGGCGCGGGCTCGATGAGCTTGTAGTGGGCCTCGGAGCCGGGGGTCCAGTAGCGCTCGAGGTTTTTCACGGGCACGGCGAGCGACTGAAGCAGCGCGGCGAGGGTGGGCAGGCCCTCGCGCTTGGCGGTCCAGCCGCCCCACTCCTGGCCGAGCACGGTGATCGAGGCGGGCGCGCAGTCCTTGACGAGCTTCACGAGGGCGCCGGTGGCCTGGGTCGAGGTGTTGGCGTCGCGGAAGCCGCCGTCGGTGGCGTTGAGCTTGATGAGGACCTTCTTGCCCTTGACCAGCTCGGGGAAGCCGCCCCACTTGTCGAGCGCGGCCTTCATCCGCTTCAGCGCCCCCTCATCGGAGTCGGGCGCGCCGCCGCCCGAGGCGACCACGATGCGGGGCTTCGCCGCCGCCTCGGCCGCTGTGCCCGACCTGAGGGCCGCCGCGGCCCCGACCACGCCCGCCCCGGTTCGCGCAAGAAAGCCCCGACGGTTCAGTCCGTTGCCCACAGTGTTCTCCTTCGTTGACGGCGGCCCGATGAAAGAACGTCGTTCAACTCCACTATGCAAACAGGCACGGCGAAGAATGTCAAGACCGTTTGCAGCTCAATCGAGCGGCGAGGGGAGATGGGCCGTCTGGCCGACGGGCGGCGGGGTGAACGGCCCAAAGCTCCCTCGCGTGCACTGGAGCCAGCGGAGCGAGGGGTCTTCCAGCGGCGCGCGGAAGCGGAAGGTGGCCTCGGCGGGCCGCCCGTCGGGCGTCATCGCGGTGATCTCGATGGTTGCCACGGACAACTCGATTCTCTCCCCGAGCCGCATCGGGAAGTCGGGGCCACGGAACAGGATGTCGAAGAAGCGGATCATGTGGGCGATCGAGAACAGGCGAGCCGGCTCGCCCGGCCTGGGCGATTGGCCGTGCGGGAGCAGGTAGCCGGCGGCGGGGCGCACGACGAGGGTCGCCGCGTCGGGCCGCGTGAGGGTCACGGGCGCCGACGACGGGCCGAGGGCGAGGATGCCTCGCGGCACGGGGAGCCTCTTCGTCAGGCGCGTCGCGATCCAGAGCATGTGGCTGGACGCCACGGGGTTGACCAGCACCAGCGTCTGCCGGCTCGGCTCGGGGCCGGGGTCGAGGGACGCATAGTGGCGGTCGGCCACGCGGCCCACGGCCCAGATGCCCAGCGTTCGTGCCGGGAACAGAACCGGTGCGAGAACAAGATGCAGAAACACCAGGAGAATGCCCAGCGTGCGGGCGAGGCCCCGCCAGGCCCGCGCGTGCGGCAGCCACTCCGCGCCGGCGCGCAGCCCGCCGAGCCACTGGCCGAGCAACCCCGCCGCCCCCAGCCCCGGGAACATCAGCAGGCGGTTCATCGGAAACGTGGCGCACACGGGCACGAGCGACAGCAGCGTGCCGGCCGCCCAGAAGCGCGCCACGCGGTCGCGGCGCACCAGCGGCGCCACCGCCACGCCCAACAAGGCCAGGAAGGCGACCGCCCACAGCCACAGCACGCGGAACGCCGAAGCCGAGAGCATCGAGCTGAGGTCGGCCTCGGGAAAGCCGAGCTGGGCCGTGAGCAACACGGGAGCGTTGCGTGCGATGCGCGTGGCGAAGCGCGCGGGCGCGTGGGCGGGGTCCACATACATCGCCGAGCCCACGACGCCGAAGCCCATGGCCCGGTAGGCCGCGTACCAGGCGATGCCCACGAGCGCGCAGGGCGCGAGCGCGGCCAGGCGCCGCCGCCACGGCGCCGGGTCGAGGAACGCGGCGTAGGCGAGGAGGTAGGCGCCCACGGCCACCGCCTCTTCCTTGCCCAGCAGCGCGGCCGCCAGGGCCAGCGGGGCCAGGAGGGCGCCGGGGCGCCACGCCTCGCGCCGCCAGCAGTCGTGCGCGATGAGGGCCAGAAAGCCGAACACGCCGGCGATCAGCGCGTTGCGATTGGCCAGCCACGCCGCGGGCCATGCGTGGCCGTTGTCGAAGGTGAAGAGCAGCCCGGCCAGCGCCGCGGCCCAGGCGGGATGCACTCCGCTCAGGAGGTGCCGGTACAGCGTCGCCGCGACCCAGAGCAGCGCGGCGAACCAGAGCAGGCTGTGAGCATGCATCAGCGCGGGCCAGGCGCCCAGCACGCGGAAATCAAACAGATGCGTCGCCGCGGTCAACGGGCGCCAGAACGCCGCGCGGCAGTGGGGGAGCGTCCACCACGGCACGGCGCCGAGTTCGATGAGTGCGCGGTTCCGGGCGGGGTCGCCGTTGAGGAAGGTGAACGGCTCCCAGGGGTTGACCGTCACGCCTCTGGCCGGGGGAAGGCGCAGCGAGGCGGCGCGGAGCATCAGGTCGTCGGTCTGGAGCCCGATGAAGAGCGACGGCGAGGCGAGCAGGAGCCCGATAGCGACCAGCAGCGCCCGGCAGCGCCGCCGCTGGAGCCATTCGCACGCTTTCTTCAGCCACACGCCCGGGCTCCCAGTCTCGTGGGGATCGACTCTCGCTGCCCCATCGGACGCGGGCATCTTACCGCCCGCCGCATGTGGGATCAAGCGTGATCAGGGCTCCGAGTCCTGGCAGCGTGTCCTTTTCCCGGGCCTCGACCCTCCCCCTACCCCCTCCCTTGAAGGGAGGGGGGTTCCAAACCCCTCTCCCTGAGAGGGAGAGGGCAGGGTGAGGGTGGGACCTTGGAACGCGCGCGGTGCGTGGATTGGGGCCAGGCCGACCGCGCCTTGAACGGCGGCGGCTTTTCGCTACACTGTGAACGGCACAATGAGGAAGACGCGATGGGCGACCCGGATCCCCGAGCGCCGCGGCGGCTGCGGCTTCCCTGGCTGGCCGTGGCGGTGGCCGCGCTGATCCTGCTCAGGTTCCGGCACCTGGGCGAGGTGCTCGACGGCCCGCACTCGGGCCGCCAGTGCGACACGGCCTTCTATGCCACCGACTTCTACCGCCACGGCATCCATCTGCTGCGGCCGTCGGTGTGCTGGATGGGCGGCTACAAGGCCGTGGCCCTCGAGTTCCCGCTGCCCGAGGCGGCGATGGCCCTGGCGTATCACGCCCTCGGGCACAAGCTGCTCTGGGCGCGGCTGCTCGTGCTGCTGTGCTTCCTCGGCTCCGCCTGGTACCTCTACCGCATCGTGCAGTACGTGCGCAACGCCCGCGTCGCGGCGGTGGCCACGGTGCTCTACCTGGCGATGCCCCTCGCCCAGGCCTACTCGCGGGCGGTGCACGTGGACTTCACGGCGGTGTTCGTGGCGCACGCGATGCTGTACTACTTCCTGCGCGGCTACGACGAGGAGCGCACGGGCCTCATCGCGCTGGGCTCGGCCTTCGCTGTGCTCGCGTTCCTCATCAAGGCGCCCTACGCTTTCTACCTGTTCCTGCCGTTCGGGCTGCACGCCCTCGCGCGGCCGAAGTTCCGGGCACTGGCGAAGTGGGCGCCGCTCTTCGCACTGCCGCTCGTGGCGTTCGCGCTCTGGCGTTGGCACGTGACCCGCCTGAACGCCGCGGCGCCCGACTGGTCGTTCATCCCGGGCTACTTCAAGTTCACCGACATGGGCTGGTGGTATTACGGCCCGATGTCGCTGCGGCTGAGCGTGGGCACGTGGGTGTCGCTGGCGCAGCGCACCCTTCACGTCACCTGTGGCACGCTGGGGCTGTACTTCCTCATCCTGGGGCTGGTGCTGCGGCCGTCGGAGGGCCGCGGGATGCACTTCTTCCGCCTGTGGCTCGCCGGGGTGGTGGCCTACGTGGCGATCTTCTTCAACCTCAACGTCATTCACGACTACTACCAGATCCCGTTCCTGGCGCCCGTGGCGTTCTTCGTGGCGGCGGCGCTCGAGTGGCTGTTCCTCGAGCGGCTGCCGGCCCAGGGCCTGCGGGCGGCCGTGCCGTTCGGCCTCACGGTGGCGCTGCTGCTCGGCTCGTACGTGAGGACGGCGGAGGCCGAGTACTACACCGTGGACTCTGTGGCCGTGTCGGCGGGAGAGAGAATCCGCGAGAACACGCCGCAGGAGGCCCTCGTGATCGGCGCGCTGGGGCGGAAGATCGCCTGGTGGTTCGACGCGCGGCTGCTCCAGCGCGCCGACCGGTGCGGCTGGGCCATTCGCGTGAGCGACCTGAACGAGACGAACATCCGCGCCCTCATCCCCGAGGGCGCGACACACCTGGCCATCGTGGCCGATCAGCCCGTGCGGGCCGACCTCGCCGAGCTCCTGAAGACCTCGCCGTGCCGAAGCTTCGAGCTGGCGGACCCGGCATGGCGGCTGCACCTGTACCGGCTGGACCCCGCCCTCGCGCGGCCCGCGCCGCGCTGACGCTCACCCGCGCCGCGCAGGTGAAGGATGGCGTTCTCCGCGGGCACCGAACGCGCCCTGTAACATGAGGAGACCCCGAGGGAGGAGTGGCCCTCGGGGTCAGGGCGTCGGTGCGGCGACGCGAACGGCAGGCACTACGCGATGAACTGGCTGATGTAGCGCTTGGAGAGCAGCAGCATCTTGCGGCGGAGCGGCGGGCGGCTCCACGCCGGGCCGTGCGGCTCGATCGAGAGGTGGCCCGCGTAGTGGTGCTCGTGGAGGAAGGCGAACACCTTGCCCCACTCGATGTCGCCCATGCCCGCCGCAGGCTGCGAGGCGAGCTTGCCGTCCATGTACAGGTGTTCCTTGATGTGCATGTGGGCGATGCGGTGGCCGTAGTCGCGCAGGATGGGCAGGTAGTCGTCGCCGTGGTGCCGGATGTTCGCGGGGTCGAGCTTGATGCCCACCTCGGGCACGAGCTTCCACACGCGCTCGTAGTCGGCGATGGTCGTGAAGAAGCTGTTGCCGTGCACGGGGTAGAGGGCGATCTTGAGACCGGCCACGCGGGCCTTCTCGACGTAGGGCGGGAAGACCCTGGCGAACTCGGCGGCGCACTCCTCGGGCGAGGCGTCCTTGGGCTGCCCCCCGCCGGTGATGAGGATGTCCGCTTCCAGGTGCTGGGCAAAGTGGATCGCGCGGTCGAGCATTTTCAGGCTCGTCTCGCGCTCGGAGGCGTCGCGCGACGTGTGGTTCCAGCCCCAGAGCCCCAGGGCCGAGGCCTTCACCCCGTGCTCGACCAGGATGGCCCGCATCCTGCTCACCGTGTCGAACGTCAGGTCCTTGAAGTCGCCCCAGTAGTTGAACTCGAGCCCCTCGAAGCCGTGCTCGGCGGCGAAGCGCGCGTCCTCCTCGACGCCGCCGAGGTCGTTGTTAGCGATGAAGCCGATCTTCATGCCTGTCTCCTGAACGGTTGGTGGGCCAGCGACGAACAGCCGAGCATCCTACGCGCCGAGGGGGGCCGCGTCAAGCGAGCTGTACCTCGCGCCCCGTCTCCGCGCTGCGGAGCATGGCCTCCATCATCTCCTGCACGATGAGGCCGTGGCGCAGCGGCGCATCGCAGGGCTTGCCGTCGAGGATGCAGTCAATGAAGTGGCCTGCGATCAGGTCCCACGGGTCGGCGGCCTTGGGCAGGTTCACCGTGACGTCGTGGGGCGCGCCGTCGGCGGTGCGGTAGAGGGTGAGCGGGCTGTAGCGGGCGCCGGCCTCGGTGCCGAACAGCTCGATCTGGTGGTCGGGCGCCTGGTGCGAGGCCCAGAAGCTCTCGCACTGGAGCCCCGCGCCGTTCGCGAAGCGGATGAAGCCGCCCGCATAGTCGTCCGAGCCGTACTTGCGCCAGAAGCTCTTCGGCGGCTGACGAAAGTCCCAGTAGCCGCGGCCGAAGGGGCCGAACTTCGCCCCCGCGACGCCCGTGACGCTGACGGGCCGCGGCATGCCGAGGATCCACCAAGCCGAGTCGAGCACGTGGACGCCCATGTCGCGGAACGCCCCGCCGCCCTTCTCGATGAAGCCGAGGTTCCAGTCGGGGATGCCGCTGCGGCGGATGCTGCGGGCGCGGGCGTAGTAGAGCTCGCCGAAGTCGCCGCGCCGCGCCATCTGCCCCAGGTGGAGCGTGGGGCCGCTGAAGCGCATCGAGAGCGACATCATGCCGACCACGCCCGCCTTCTCCTGCGCCGCGACGAGCCGACGGGCGGGGGCGAGGGCGTCGGCCAGCGGCTTCGTCACCAGCACGTGCTTGCCGCGCCGCACGGCCTCCAGGGCGATGGGCACGTGCCACTGGTTGGGCGTGCCGACCATCACCGCGTCAATCTCCTTGTCGCGGCACATCGCCTTGTAGTCGGTATAGAGCTTCGGCGGCTCGGGCAGGTCCTTCGCGAAGTCCCTCATCCGGTCTTCCAGGAGGTCGCAGAGCGCGACCACGCGCCCCCGGGGGTTCTTCGCGATGGCCTTGCCATTCGGCCTGCCGATGCCCATGCCCACGATGGCGGTGCGGACGTGTTTCATTCGATGGCCCCGCAAGCGAGATAGGACAGATAGGACGGATAGGACCGATAGGACAAGGCGGCTCAGCCGGTGACTTGCCTCACGGCCACGGCCTTGCCGGTCTCGGCGGATTCCTTGGCGGCGAGGCAGGAGTAGACGCTGCGCAGGCCGGCCCAGATGGGCGTGCGGCTCTCGCCCTTGCCTTTGACCAGGTTGATGAAGTCCACGGCCAGCTCGTAGTCACCGCCGAAGTGGCTCTGGCCCTCGCCCGCCTTCGTGACGTCGGTGAACGGGGCGTGGTGGCGGACGCGCTTGAGCTGGTTGGTGTACCAGTCGAAGCTCACGGTGCCCAGGTAGCCGCTGACGGTGGCGCCGCGGGTGGCGGCGTCGCGCCGCGAGTAGAAGACCTGGGTGTAGGCGCCGTGGGCGCCGCTGGCGAACTCGAGGAGGGCGCTCGACGAGTCCTCGTTCATCCCCGTCACGGGCGTGCCGATGTCCTTGCCGAAGACGCACGGGTGGTCGCCGCCGGCGCCGCCGGAGAGGTTGCGCTTGCGGTTCTGAGGGCTCTCGAGACAGGTGTCGGCCTCGTCGCACTTCGAGCAGACGAGGCCCGCCCGCTTCTTTCCGCCGAAGACGCGGCCCTTCGTGGCCATCGCCATCACGCGGACGATGGGCGAGCCCATCAGGTACATCATGTAATCGAAGTCGTGCGTCGCCTTCTGGAGGAAGAGGCCCTGGGTGATGCTGTAGTCCCGATACCAGCCGTCGAAGTAGCAGGTGCCGTAGGGCACGTAGTTGACGCCGAGGACGTGCTGGGGGCTGCCGACCGCGCCCTCCTCGATCCGCTCGCGGGCGAGGACGCACAGGGGCGAGACGCGGAGGGGGAAGCTCACGACCACCTGGCACTTCGACTTGGCGAAGGCCCGCTCGAGCGCCGTGGCCTGCTTCATCGAGGTGGCGATGGGCTTTTCGAGATAGAGCGGCAGGTCGTAAGCCGCGGCCTGGGCCGCGTAGACGGCGTGGAGGTTGCAGCGGGTGCCGACGGCGAGGGCGTCGAGCCGCGCCTGGCGGGCCATCTCCTTGAGGTTCCTGTAGAAGGCGACGTCGGCCTTGTCGCGCTCGTCGAGGCGCGCGCGGGCGCCGGCCTCATCGGGGTCCACGATGCCGACGACCCGCACGTCGGGCTCGACGGCCCGCAGGCAATGCTTGATGACGCCGCTGATGCGGCCGCCGTGGCCAAGAACGCCGAGACGGATCATGGGGCTCTCCAGAAGGCGAGGATACGGCATGGCCTGCGATATTATGGCACGGGCGACGCACGATGCAAGGGGGGAAAGAGCCTGGGGGGAACTTCTGGGGAGAAGTTCCCCCCAACGCCCCCCTCAAGACCTTCCACACTGGGCTTCGGCATGCGAGCAAGGCTCGCATGCCGAAGCCCAGCAGGAGAGTTCTTGCGAAGGAGGGGTGCGGGGAGGGAACGCTTCTTGCGAAGAAGCGTTCCTTCCCCGACTCCACTTTCAGAAGATCGGGTCGAGGGTGTCGGCCAGCGCGCGAAGGCGCTCAAGCTCCGCATCAGCCAGAGGCGTGGCAGCCGGGGCCAGGTCGAGGGCGAGGCGGAGCATGACTTCCTCGCCCGGCGTCACAGCGGCAGTGATGGGCTGGCCGAGGGTGAAGCGAAGGGCGAGTTCCGCCTCGGCGCGATCGGTGAGCGGCTGGTACCAGCACTTGGCGAAGCTCTTCCGCTGCGGGTCGTCCTTCGGCCACTTCTGGCGGGCGAGGGCCTTGAGGGCGAGGACGGCCATGCCGCGCTTCCGGGCCTCGGCGATCACGCGGGCACCCAGGCCCTGCCTCATGAAGGTGCAGAAGTTGATCGGGAAGAGCACGGAGGCGAAATCGTGGCGCTCCATCGCGGCGAGGGCGGCGGCCTCGGTGTGGGCGGAGAAGCCGATGTGGCGGATGCGCCCGGCCTTCTGCTCCTCGAGGAGCAGCTCCATCACGCCGCCCTTGGCGAAGGCGACGTCCACGTCCTTCGCCACGTCGGCGAGGCCGTGGAGCTGATAGAGGTCGAACTGGTCGGTGCGGAGGCGTTCGAGCGAGCGGTCGAACTCCTCGGCGGCGGGGCCGCGCCGGCGTTGGGTCGTCTTGCAGGCGAGGAAGCAGTGCTTGCGATGGGGCTCGAGGGCGGGGCCGAGCATGACCTCGGCGTTGCCGTAAGTGGGCGCCACGTCGAAGTAGTTGATGCCGCGTTCGACGGCCTCGGCGACCACGCGGGCGGCGTGGGCGGGTTCGGCGTTCATCACCGCGATGCCGCCGAAGCCGAGGATCGAGAGCTGCTCGCCCGACTTCCCGTAGGGCCTTCGAGGCAGGCTGGCCATGGTGCGACTCCGTTCAGGGCTGAGGACCTCCGGGCGGCTTGTCGCGGGCCGTCCTGGGGTGGCGCACGTCGCGGCCCTGGATGAGGTAGATGACGTCCTCGGCGATGTTGGTGGCGTGGTCGCCGATGCGCTCGAGGTGGCGGGCGACCAGGATGAGGGCCAGGGCACGCTCGATGGTGTGCGGATCCGACATCATGTAGGTGAGCAGCTCGCGGAGCACCTGGTCCTTCAGGGCGTCCATCTGGTCGTCGGTCATGATGACGGTCTGGGCGAGGAGGACGTCGCCCTTGACGAAGGAGTCAATGCTCTCGCGGACCATCTGGCGGGCGAGGTCGGCCATGCGGGGGAGGTCGATGAGCGGCTTGAGCGGCGGCTGCTCGGCGAGGACGTGGACGTTCTCGGTGATGTTGACCACGAGGTCGCCGATGCGCTCGAGGTCGCTGTTGATCTTGGTGGCGGCGACGATGAAGCGCAGGTCGCTGGCCACCGGCTGGCGGGTGGCGAGGAGGCGGAGGGCCTCTTCGTCAATCTCGATCTGGAGGCGGTTCACCTCGTCCTCGGCGCGGGCGACGGCTTCGGTGAGCTTCTCGTCGCGCTCGATCAGCTCGGTGATCGCGCGGTCGATCATCTCCTCGGCGAGGGTGGCCATGCGAAGGAGCTTCTTCTTGAGGTCCTGAAGCTCGCGGTCGAACTGGCGCTCGTGGGACTCCATGGATCGCCTCCTGGTGGTTCTAGCCGTAACGGCCTGTGACGTAGGCCTCGGTGCGCTCGTCGCCGGGCGCGGTGAAGATCTTCTCGGTCAGGCCGAACTCGATCAGTTCGCCGAGGAGCATGAAGCCGGTCTCGTACGACACGCGCGCGGCCTGCTGCATGTTGTGGGTGACGATGATGATGGTGTAGCTGGCGGCCAGCTCGCGCATCAGCTCCTCGATGTGCTCGGTGGCCAGGGGGTCGAGGGCCGAGCACGGCTCGTCCATCAGCACCACCTCGGGCTCGACGGCGATGACGCGCGAGATGCACAGGCGTTGCTGCTGCTCGGGCGAGAGCTCGAGGGCCGGGGCGTCGAGGCGATCCCTCAGGGCGTCCCACAAGGCCGTGCCGCGGAGGCTCCGCTCCACGATGGCCTCGAGGTCGCTCCTGCGGGTGATGCCGTGCACGCGCGGGCCATAGGTGAGGTTGTCGCGGACCGAGAGGGGGAAGGGGTTGGGCCGCTGGAAGACCATGCCCACGCGCTGGCGCAGCTCGGTGAGGCGAGTGCCTGGCCCGTGGATGTCGCGGCCGTCGAGCAGGATCCTGCCCCTGGTGCGCACGCCCGGGATCAGCTCGTTCATGCGGTTGAAGCAGCGGAGCAGGGTGGACTTGCCGCAGCCCGACGGCCCGATGATGGCGGTGATCGAGCGGGGCCGTATGGCGATGTTCACCTTCTTGAGCGCCTGGAAGGCGCCGTAGAAGAGGTCGAGGTCCACCGACTGAATCTTGGCGTCCATGCTATCCGAACCGTCCTGTGATGTAGCCCGCGGTGCGGTGGTGCGCGGGGTTGGTGAAGACTTGCTCGGTGGGGCCGATCTCGATGAGTTCGCCCATGAGGAGGAAGGCGGTGCGGTCGGAGGCGCGGGCCGCCTGCTTGGTGTTGTTGGTGACGAGGACGATCGAGTACTTCGCCCGAAGGACGGCCAGGGCGTCCTCGATCTTGGCGGTGGAGATCGGGTCGAGGCCCGAGCAGGGCTCGTCCAGGAGCAGCACCTCGGGTTCCAGGGCCAGCGCGCGGGCCAGGCACAGGCGCTGCTGCTGCCCGCCCGAGAGGTTCAGCGCCGAGGTGCCGAGGCGGTCCTTCACCTCGTCCCACAGGAAGGCGTTCTTCAGGCTCTCCTCGACGAGCTGGTCGAGGCGCGCCCGGTCGCGGGTGCCGGCCAGGCGCGGCCCGTAGGTGAGGTTGTCGCGGATGGACCACGGGAGCGGCACCGGGACGGCGTAGACCATGCCCACGCGGCGGCGGAGGGCGACCACGTCGGTGCCGGGGGCGTAGATGTCCTGCCCGTCGAGCAGGATGCGGCCGGTCCTGGAGAAGCCGGCCTCGAGGTCGTTGAGGCGGTTGAGGCTGCGCAGAAACGTGGTCTTGCCGCTGCCGGCCGGGCCGATGATGGCGAGGCGCTCGCGGGGGAAGAGCTGGAGCGAGAGGTTTCTGAGCACGGCGCAGCCCTGGAAGAGGGCCGTGAAGCCCTCGACCACCACCTTGGGGGTGGTGCCGGCGGCGACGGCCGGGCCGGCGGGCGCGAGGGCCGCGCGCATCAGCCACTCGGCGCCCTGGGGTTCCTCGGCGTGGGAGGCGTCGGCCATGGGTCAACGCACCTTTGCGACGAAGCGGCGCATGAGCCAGTAGGCGAACAGGTTGATGGCCAGGATGACGACGACGAGGATGGAGGCCGTGGCGTAGGCCTTGGCCATCGAGATGCCCTCGCGCGACAGGATGTAGAAGTGCAGCGAGAGCGTGCGCGAGGAGTCGAAGAGGCCGCGCGGCAGGCCGAGGGCCGAGCCGGCCGTGAGCATCACGGCGGCCGTCTCGCTCACGCAGCGGCCCACGGCGAGCACGATGCCCGTGGTGATGCCGGGGAGCGCCGAGCGGAGGACGACTCGGGTGACCATCTGCCAGCGCGTGCTCCCCAGGCCGAAGCTCACCTCGCGGAACGCGCGCGGCACGGCGCGGATGGCCTCCTCGCTCGTGCGGATGATGGTGGGCAGGACCATGAGGGCCAGCGTGAGCGCGCCCGAGAGCACCGAGAGGCCCATGCCCAGCGTGATGACGAAGAACACGAAGCCGAAGAGCCCGAAAATGATGGAGGGGATGCCGGCCAGGCAGTCGGCCCCGAAGCGGATGACGTGGGTCAGCCGCCCCTCGCGCGTGTACTCGGTGAGGTAGATGGCGGTGGCGAGGCCCACGGGCGCGGCGATGAGCACGCCGAGGCCGGTCACGTAGGCCGTGGCCACGATCATCGGGAAGATGCCGCCCTCGCGGCCCATCGAGCGCGGCGGGGCGCTCAGGAACTCCCACGAGACGTTCGGCAGGCCCTTCCAGAGCACGAAGGCGATGATGAACAGCAGGACGCCGAGGGTCAGGCCGGCCAGCGTCCACATCAGGCCGACGACCGCCCGCTGCGTGACGGCGGGGGGGACTCTCATCGGCTTGCCCCCCGGGCCCGGCGGCGCGACAGCGTGAGGGCCACGGTGTTGAGGATCATGATGACCACGAACAGCACCACCCCCGTGGCGAAGAGGGCCTGGCGGTGGTCGCCCGCGGCGTAGCCCATCTCGAGGGCGATGTTGCTGGTGAGCGTGCGCACGGGCGACAGCAGGCTCCGGGGCAGCGCGATGGTGTTGCCGGCGACCATGATGACGGCCATCGTCTCGCCGATGGCGCGGCCCATGCCCAGGATCACGGCGGCCATGATGCCCGAGCGCGCGGCGCGCAGCATGACCATGTGCGCCGTCTGCCACTCGGTGGCGCCCAGGGCGATCGAGCCCTCGTAGTAGGGGCGCGGCACCGCCTGAAGCGCGTCCACCGAAATGCTGATCACCGTGGGCAGCACCATGATGCCCAGCACGATGGACGCCGCGAGCACCGAGAGGCCCGAGCCGCCCAGATTCTCGCGAATCAGCGGCACCAGGATCACCACGCCCATGAAGCCGTACACGACCGAGGGGATGCCGGCGAGCAGCTCGATGGCAGGCTTGAGGACACCGACCAGGCGCGGCGGGCAGAACTGCGTGAGCAGGATGGCCACGCCCACGCCGAAGGAGACGCCGATCGCCATGGCCCCGGCCGTGACCGCCAGCGAGCCCAGGATCATCGGGAAGATGCCGAAGTGCCCCTCGCGCGGATACCAGTCGCTCGAGGTGATGAAATCGGTGAGGCCGACCTTCATCATCAGGGGGAAGCCCTCCTTGAAGATGAAGGCGGTGATGAGCGCCAGCCCCGAGATGGCCGTGAAGGCCAGCGCCGCGAGCACCAGGCCGATCAGTCTCTCGGTTCTCACTTGGCGCGGACCAGCCCTTCCTTCTCCAGCATCGCCTGCGCGGGGGGCGAGAGCACGAAGTCAATGAACCGCTGCGCCGCCGCGTCCGGCGTGCCCTTCACGACGAACAGAAACGGCCGCACCAGCGGATACGTGCCGTTGATCACGTCGCCTGCATTCGCCTTCACGCCGTCCACCGTCAGGGCCTTCAGGTCGCCGTGCACCAGGCCGAGCGACATGTAGCCGATGGCGCCGGGGTCGTTCTTCACCAGTTCCTTCACGGCGCCATTCGACTCCTGGGTGATGGCCGACGCCGCGATGCGCGTCTCGCCCATCACCAGGTGGGTGAATGCCTCGCGGGTGCCCGAGCCCTCCTCGCGGGTGATCAGGCGGATCGGCTGATCCGTGCCGCCCACGTCCCTCCAGTTGGTGATCTTGCCCTCGTAGATCGCGCGGATCTGGTGGCGCGACAGGTTGCTCACCTTGTTGGCGAGGTTCACGACGACGGCAATGCCGTCGCGCGCGATGGTGATGGGGGTGAAGCCTGTTTCCTCAGGTTTGAGCGACCGCGAGCAGGTGCCGATCTGGGCGATGCCGTTCGCCACGGCCTGGATGCCCGCCGTGGAGCCTCCGCCCTGGACCTCCACCCGCACGTCGCCGTTGTTGCGGTTAAACTCCTCCGCGAGCATCTCGGCAAAGGGCTGCACCGAGGTCGAGCCAATCACGCTCACCGCCGTGCCCCTGCTGCCCCCACAGCCCAGGCACAACGGGATCAGGCCGAACGCCGCCAGGGCGAGCCACGCTTGTCGCATTGCGCATCCTCTCCTGCTCAATCAACTGTTGAGCCTCGGGCGACCGGGCGAACTCGAGGAACCGCACCGCCGCCCCGCTCGGCGCGCCCTTCACCACGAGCAGGAAGGGCCGCACCAATGGATACTCGCTACGCTCCGTCGCCAGTGCGGAGGGCCTGGCCCCATCCACCGCCAGGGCCTTCAGGCCGAGCCCTACCAGGCTCATCGACATGAAGCCGATGGCGCACGGGTCCTGCTTGACGACCTCCTTCATCGCGCCGTTCGACTCCTGCACGAGGGCGAGCGGGGTGACGCGCACGCCGCCCATCACCTCGGCGAGGAAGGCGTCGAGGGTGCCCGAGCCCTCCTCGCGCGTGATCACGCGGATGGGGGCGTCGGGCCCGCCCACCTCGCGCCAGTTGGCCGCCTGGCCCGAGAAGACGGCCCGGAGCTGCTGGCGCGAGAGGCCCGAGAGCGGGTTCGAGGGGTGCACGACCAGCGCGATCGCGTCCTGCGCGATCGGCACCGGCGTGAACTGCGCCTCCCCGGGGTCCCCGCGGTGCAGGCTGCGCGAGCAGGCGCCGATCTCGGCGATGCCGTTCGCCACGGCCAGCAGCCCGAGGGTCGAGCCGCCGCCCTGCACCTGCACGTGGATGCCCGGCTCGCGCCGCTCGAACTCCTCGGCCAGCCGCTCGGCAAAGGGAAGCATCGAGGTCGAGCCCACCACGTGCACGGCCGACTCGCGGCTCGTCCCGCACCCCATCGCCCCCAGCGCCACCAGCGGCGCACACCGCAGAACCCGGGCGAACGGACCCATGGCAACCTCTCCTGAGCCTGTAGGAACGCTCGGATTCTACACGATCGCGCGGGTCCGCGCAAGCCGTCGCGCCAGGGAGGGCGGGGGCCGCTCCTTTGGATCTGGGCGCGCAACAGCGCCATCGCTCCTGGCCTAAGCCGACCTCTCAGCCTATCCTACTGTCGCCAGGTCAGGCAGAGGTTTGCTTGCGGCAGGTTCCGCGGGAGGTGCAGGCGGCCCGCCCAGCCTGGATCGCATGCCACAGTTCCCCGGCGTTGCGGGCGCGGCCTGCGCGCCGCGCGGGGCGGAGACGCCCCGGCCACAGGATGATCGCGTTCCATCGCCAGGGGCGCAACCGAGGGGCGTGACGTGCTATGCAGGACCCGCCGTGCACACCGGGCGTCCCCGAAGTGGACAAGACTTGTCCACCCCCCCTCCCTTTGATAGCCCCCCGATGGCCCCACACTTGCTCAATGTGGGGAGGGGGAAAGTGAGCAAGTATGGCTGGAATGGCCCGGGAAGCCGCCGGATCGCCAAAGCGCCATACTCGCTCACCTGGCGGAGGGCCGGCGAGTGAGCGAGTATGGAGGAGGGCGTCTGATTCATCAGACATCGATGGCATAAGCGTATATGCGGCAATGTGTTATGGCTGGCAAGCCTCTGCGCGGCCAGCCCGGCCTTCCAGAATGCCGCCAGGAATGCCACCCAGAATGGCAATTCCCCTCTCCGTGCACCGGGCGTCCTTGCCTGGCGCCCTTGCCCTCGGCTGCGTCGGCACAGCGTTTGCCATGCGCAGCGCAGGGGGGCTCAGCTTGCGCCCAGGAGAGCCGCATGACCATCATCGAGCCGCATATCCACATGTACTCGCGCACCACCGACGACTATCAGCGGATGTATGCGACCGGCATCCGCGCCTGCGTCGAGCCCAGCTTCTGGCTCGGCACCAACCGGCGCTACGCCGGCACCTTCTTCGACTACTTCCAGCTCATCCTCGACTTCGAAACCCTCCGCGCCCGCCGCTTCGGCATTGACCACTACGCCGCCGTGAGCGTGAATCCCAAGGAGGCCGAGGACGTGGGCCTCGCCCGCGAGGTGCTGGCCGGCATGGGCGACTACCTCGACCACCCGCGCTGCGTGGCCCTCGGCGAGATCGGCCTCAACAACATCACGCCCAACGAGGAAACGGTCTTCGCCGAGCAGCTCGAGATGGCCCGCGTCCGCCACATGCTCGTCATCATCCACCTGCCCCACTTCCACAAGCCAGAGGGCGTCGCACGCATCCTCCCCATCCTCAGAGAGATGGCGATGCCCGAGGAACAAGTCCTCATTGACCACAACACCGAGGACACGATGCCGCTGCTGCGCGAGACGGGCTATTACCTTGGCCTGACGGTCTACCCCATCTCCAAGCTCACGCCGCAGCGCGTCTCGGCCATCATCCGCCAGCACGGCGCCCAGCGCGTGCTCGTCAACGGCTCCGCCGACTGGGGCGTCAGCGACCCCCTCAGCCTCGTGAAGGTGGTGGACTTCATGCGCCAGGACGGCCACCCCGAGGCGACCATCCAGTCGCTCGTCTTCGACACCGCCAACGCCTTCTACTCCGGCTCGCCCCGCTGGAGGCCCGAGCTCAACCTCGCGCCAGTTGACCCCCGCGAGTTCCAGCGCTAGGATACCTGAGTCACGTGCGGCACCCGCCTCCCTCCCGAAGGTTCCAATACCTTCGGGAGGGTAAAGTGTGTGGCGCGCCCAAGGCTGGGTGGCATTACCCTCCCGCAGGTGTTGGAACCTGCGGGAGGGGCCTCGCGCCTCAAGTGAAGGAGAAGAGTCATGAGCAAGGTGCGGTCTCGGCGGGAGTTTCTGGCGCGCTCGGGCGGGGCCATCGCGGCGGCGAGCGCCCTCCAGGCCCTCGCCCCCGGCGCCTATGCCCAGGAAAACAACACGATCAGAGTCGCCCTCGTCGGCTGCGGCGGACGCGGCGGCGGCGCCGCCGTCAACGCCCTCAGCACCAAAGGCCCCACCCAGCTCGTCGCCCTCGCCGACGTCTTCGAGAACCGCCTCAAGGGCACCCTCGGCCACCTGAGCAAGAACCACCCCGACAAGGTGGACGTGCCACCCGAGCGCTGCTTCGTGGGCTTCGACGCCTACAGGAAGGCCATAGACGCCGTGGCCCCGGGCGGCGTCGTGATCCTCGCCACCCCGCCCGGCTTCCGCCCCTTCCACTTCGAATACGCCGTCGAGAAGGGCGTGAACGTCTTCATGGAGAAGTCGTTCGCCGTGGACGCCCCCGGCATCCGCCGCGTGCTCAAGGCCGGCCAGGAGGCGGCGAAGAAGAACCTCAAGGTCGTGGGCGGCCTCAACCAGCGTTACTCCTTCTCGAACCAGGAGGCCATCAAGCAGCTTCAGGGCGGCATCATCGGCGAGCTGGTCACCGGCTACGCCTATCGCATGCACGGCCCCGTGGGCTTCGCGCCCAAGGGCAAGGACGAGAGCGACCTCTCGCACCAGATCCGCAACTACTCGAACTTCACCTGGCTCAACGGCAGCTTCATCCTCGACTGGCTGATCCACAACCTCGACGTCATCTGCTGGGCCAAGAACGCCTGGCCCGCCTCGGCCCAGGGCCACGGCGGCCGCCAGCAGCGCACCGAGCCCGACATGCTCTTCGACCACTACATCGTCGAGTACACCTTCCCCGACGGCACGCGCATGGTCGCCCAGGGCCGCCACCAGAACGGCACCTGGGGCTTCTTCGCCGACGTGATTCACGGCGCCACAGGCTGCGCCACGCTCGGCGAAGGCGTGGGCCAGGCCCGCATCTGCAAGGGCCACCACCTCAAGCGCGAGACCATCCTCTGGGAGCACAAGGGCGGCAACAACTCGTACCAGACCGAGCACGACGTGCTCTTCGAGGCCATCCGCGAGAACAAGCCGCAGAACGACACCGAGCGCTGCGCCTACGCCGCCATGACCGGCATCCTCGGCCGCATGGCCGCCGAGAGCGGGCAGGTAGTCACGTGGGACCAGGCCCTCGCGTCGGAGCTGGTGCAAGGCCCGGGCGTCGAGAACCTCAAGAGCCTCGACGATCCGCCGCCCGTCAAGCCCAACGCCGAGGGCCGTTACCCGATTGCCATGCCCGGCGTCACCAAGGCGTTGTGAGGAGCGCCTTTGGAGAGAAGGGACCAAAGGGACCCAAGGGACAAAAGAGACCCTGGCAGCCGAGATGCCTTCGCTCCTCCTCGCTCCTTTCGCCCCTTTGGTCCCTTTCTGGCTTTCCGAGGCCTGGTCTCATGACCCGCCCCAGTCCCCTCGCCACCTGGTGCCGGCTCCTGCGCCTGCCCAACCTCTTCACCGTCCCAGGCGATCCGCTGGCGGGCTTCCTGCTCGCCACGGGGGGCCTGCTCGACTGGCGGGTCGGGGGCCGCATACTTAACTGGCGCGTCCCGGCGGCCATGGGCACATCGCTCCTCCTCTACTCCGCTGGCCTACTGCTCAACGACTACTTCGACCGCCACATAGACGCCCGCGAGCGGCCCGAGAGGCCAATCCCCTCCGGCGCGGCGAAGGCGACAACTGTTCTCTCCGTCGGCTTGGCTTTGCTGCTCATGGGCGTCGGCCTTGCCTTCGTTGCCAGAGGGCTCGTCGCCGGGTCCATCGCAGCGGCTTTGGCTTTCACAGTTCTCGCGTACGATGCGGGCCTCAAGAGTATCGGAGGCGTCGGGCAGGTGGCCATGGGAGCATGTCGCGCCGGTAGCATCCTGGTCGGTGCGGCATTCGCAGGCGGACCGTTCTGCAACGTCCAAGTGCTGGCGGCTGCGGGAACCGCGTGGGCGTACACCGCATGCGTTACGGCTATCGCAGCGAGCGAGACGAGCCGCCCGAGAGTGGGGCCTGTGGCCTTCGCCCCTGCCATAGCCCTGACGGTGGGTGCATTGATTCTCCTCTCCGGATCCCCCCAATCTGCCGACGTGTGGCCAGCGCTGAAGTTCGCACTGCACGCGGGCCCATGGCCCGGTTATGTGCGCGACTCTGGGTGGCCCTACTGGCCACTTGCCACGATCTTGCTCTTGTTTGCCGCGGCCGGTGCCGCGGCGCTCAATGCACATAGATTCCGCCAAGGCCGCATGTCCGCCCCCTCCTTCGTCGGCAAGCTGATTCGCCTCATGATCGTGACCCAGGCCGGGTGGTGGTTCTGGGCACTGCGGTGGGGGACGGAGGGTTCCACGCAGAACCTGCCATTGCTTCTGATCGCGCTCTTTGTGTGCCTGTGGGGTGCCGCGGAGCGGACCTCGCGGCGCTTCTATGGGAGCTGATGCCCCGACCCCCCTCCCTTCCAGGGAGGGGGCAGGGGGAGGGTTGGGCGCCGGCCCGACCCAGAAGCCCAACCCTCACCCTACCCTCTCCCTGAGAGGGAGAGGGGTCAGACAGAGGAGCCTATGGAGTACCGCAAGTTCGGAAGGCTTGACTTCAACGTCTCCGCCCTCGGCTTCGGGTGCATGCGGCTCCCCACGCTCGGCAAGTACAACGAGATTGACGAGCCGCTCGCCGTCGAGATGATCCGCCACGCGATTGACCACGGGGTGAACTACCTCGATTCCGCTCACGGCTATCACGGCGGCAACTCCGAACGCCTCATCGCCAAGGCCCTCGAAGGCGGCCGCCGCGACAAGGTGCGCATCGCAACCAAGCTGCCGACCTGGGCCGTCAAGTCCCCCGCCGATTTCGACCGCTTTTTCGAGGAGTCGTGCGAACGCCTCCAAACGCCCCGCATTGACTTCTATCTGCTCCACAACCTCCAGGCCGGCTATTGGGCCAATGTGCGCGACCACGGGGTCCTCGCCTGGCTCGACAAGAAGCTGGCCGAGGGCCGCATCGGCGCCACGGGCTTCTCGTTCCACGACTCCTTCGACGTGCTCAAAGAGGTTCTCGTCGCCTATCCGAACTGGACCGTGTGCCAGGTGCAGTATAACTTCGTCTGCGAAGAGGTCCAGGCGGGCACGGCGGGCGTGATGCTCGCCGCCGACAAGGGGCTGGCCGTGGTGGTGATGGAGCCGCTCTTCGGCGGCACCCTCGCCAACCCGCCGCCCGCCGTCCGCGCCCTGTGGGACGCCGCGGGCAAGGACCCCGCCGACGTGGCGCTCCGCTGGCTCTGGGACATGCCGGAGGTGGCCACGGTGCTCAGCGGCATGAGCACGCTGGAGCAGGTGCAGCGCAACATCGCCAGCGCCGGAGCCTCGGGCGTCGGGAAGCTCGCGCCCGACGAGCACGAGCTGGTCGCCGCCGTGCGCGAGGCGTACAAGGAACTGAGCGCCGTGCCCTGCACCGGCTGCGGCTATTGCGTGCCGTGTCCCAACGGCGTGGCGATTCCGCAGAACTTCATGCTCCTCAACCAGGTGCGGATGCACGGCGAGGGCGTGGCGAACCTGAATCGCAACCTCTACGCCCAGATGCCGAAGGCGAAGCGGGCCGACGGGTGCTCGGGCTGCCACCGGTGCGAGGAGCGCTGCCCGCAGCGCATCAAGATCGCCGATTGGCTGGCCCGCGTGCACCTGGCGATGACGGAGAAGTGAGGAGATAGGACCGATAGGACGGATAGGACAACGGAAGCACGTGGTTCTTGCGGGTCCTATCGGTCCTATCCGTCCTATCGGTCCTATCGCTCTGGGGAACTCCCAATGCCCAAGCGCCTGCTCGTGATCCAGGTCGCCGGCCTCGGCTACGACTTCTTGCTGCGCCACAACGGCGGCGAGGCCTGGGAGGGGCTGCGCTTCCGCCCCGCCGCCAGCGTGTTCCCCGCGCTCACGTGCCCGGTGCAGGCGAGCTTCCGCACGGCTTCGCTCCCGTGCCAGCACGGGATGGTCTTCAACGGGGCCTGGTCGCGCGAGCTGCGAAGGCCCCTCTTCTGGGAGCAATCATCGGCGCTCGTCCAAGGCCCCCGCATCTGGGAGAGCCTGCCGCAGAAGGGCCGCCGCGTCGGCCTCCTCTTCTGGCAACAGAGCCTGGGCGAGGAGGCGGACGTGCTGCTCTCGCCCGCGCCCATCCACAAGCATCACGGGGGGATGATCGAGGACGTGTACTCGCGCCCGCCCGGCCTCTATGCCGAGCTCATCCGCCGCGTGGGCAAGGCATTCAAGCTGATGAGCTACTGGGGGCCGCTGGCCTCGGGCCGGTCGAGCCAGTGGATCGCCGCGGCCACGAGCGCCCTGATGGGCATGGCCGACACCGCGCCCGACCTGCTGCTGACCTACCTGCCGCACCTCGACTACGCGCTCCTGCGGCACGGACCGTCGAGCGGGCGGGCGGCGCGCGCCTTCGGCGAGGCCATGGCGCTGCTGAGTTCCCTGCGCCGACGGGCCGAGCAGGAGGGCTACGAGGTCCTCGCCTTCGGCGACTACGCGTTCGCCGACGTGTCGCGGCCCATCTTCCCCAATCGCCTGCTGCGCGAGCGCGGCCTGATGGCGACACGCGACGTCCGCGGGCGGCTCTACCCCGACTTCCACACGTCGCGCGCCTTCGCCGTCGTGGACCACGAGGTCGCACACGTGTACGTGCGCAACAAGGCGGAAGCCGCCCAGGTGGCGGAGCTGTTCCAGGGAATGGACGGGATAGACAAGGTGTGGACAGGCGAGGCCATTTCGGCCGCGGGAATCAGCCACCCGAACTCGGGCGAGGTGGTGCTGGTCGCCGCCGAGGGCGGCTGGTTCGCCTACCCGTGGTGGACCGAGCGGCGCGAGCAGCCCGACTATGCGACGCACGTGGACATTCACAGCAAGCCGGGCTTCGACCCGTGCGAGCTGTTCTTCGGCTGGCCCCCGCCCTTGGCCATCAGCACCGATGCGGCCCGCGTCAAAGGCTCCCACGGCCGCATCGGACCCGGCCGCGAGATCGCCTGGGCGGCCTCGTTCGACCTCGGCTCCACGCCATCGGACTTGATTGGTCTGGCCAAGGCAGTACAATACGTGCCTCGTGACACGTGAAACGTGAGAAGAGATGAAGAGCACCTCGCAGCAACCCGCGACCCGCGTCTACATCGAGGAGATCTCCGTCCCCTTCTCCTACCCCGTCTACTTCACCCGCGAGGCGTTCGGGCCGGGGAACCCGATTGTCGCGGAGGTTGTGGGCGCCGAAGGCAAGGTGCTGGCCTATCTCGACGCCGGCCTCGTCGCCGTACACGGCCATCTCCCCGATGCCGTCGCCGAGTGTGCCCGGAGCCACGCCATTCGCTTGCTCGCCGAGCCGCGCGTGCTCCCCGGCGGGGAGCATGCGAAGGATGGCTGGGCCGTGGCGCAGCCGGTGCTCGACGAGATCATCCGCCATCGCCTCGACCGCCACAGCTACGTGGTAGCGATTGGCGGCGGGGCGTTCCTCGACGCCGTTGGCTTCGCGGCCAGCCTCGTCCATCGTGGTCTGCGACTCGTCCGCCTCCCCTCGACCACACTCTCGCAATGCGACGGCGGCGTCGGGGTGAAGACGGGGGTGAACCTGGGCGACACCAAGAACCTCCTCGGCACCTTCGCCCCGCCCTTTGCCGTGATCAACGACCTCGACTTCCTGCGCACCCTGCCTCGCGGCGTGATGCTCGACGGCGTAGCCGAGGCGTTCAAGGTCGCGATCATCAAGGATGCCGCCTTCCTCGGATTCCTGTGCGACGGGGCGGACCGCCTGGCCGCAGGCGAGCGGGAGGCCGTCGAGGAGACGGTTCGCCGCGCCGCCGCGCTCCACCTGGAGCACATCCGCGAGGGAGCTGATCCCTTCGAGATGGGCGACGCCCGGCCGCTCGACTTCGGCCACTGGGCCGCCCACCGCCTCGAAGGGCTTTCGCGTTACGCCGTGCGGCACGGGCAGGCCGTCGCCATCGGCATCGCCCTCGATTCCGTTTACGCCTGGCGGAAGGGCCTGCTCGCGCGCGAGGAACTGGACCGCATTCTCGCCGCCTTCCGCCGCTGCGGCCTGCCCACGTGGCATCCGCTGCTCGCCGAGCGCGACGCCGCCGGCCGCCTCGTCGTCCTCGAAGGCATCGAGCAGTTCCGCGAGCACCTCGGCGGCCGCCTCTCCATCACCCTGCCCAATGGCATTGGCCGCCGGATCGAAGCGCACGAGATGGACGCGGCCCTGATCGAGGAGGCAATCGGCTTCCTGAGGCAGGCCCAATGAGAATCCCCGGCTCAAACGCGCACCTGACCTATTGCCTGAACGTCCACCCCGGCGGCACGCTGGCCGAGGCGGAGGCGGCCATCTTCGAGCACGCGCCGCGTGTGTTCGCCGAGTTCGCCCGCCTCACGGGCGCCCGGGGGCCGTATGGCCTGGGCATCTGGTTCTCCCACGCGGCGGCGGAAGAGCTGGGCGGGCTGAGAGAGGCCAGGGGACTTCGAGGGCGGCTCGCGCAGGCGGGCCTCTACGCCCTGACCTTCAACGGCTTCCCCTACGGCCGCTTCCACGGCACCCGCGTCAAGGAGAAGGTCTACCAGCCCGACTGGGCCGACCCGAAGCGCACCCAGTACACCGGCGCGCTCATCCGGATCGCCTCCGTGGCCGTCTGCCGCGGGGACCGCGTCTCCATCAGCACCCTGCCCGTGACGTTCAGGCCCTGGGCCGACGAGCCGCGCCTCGAAGAGGCGACCTGCAACCTCGTGTCCGCGGCGGGCCTGGCCCACTACTTCCGCGAGCTGATGGGCGTCGAGATCACGCTCGCCCTCGAGCCCGAGCCGGGCTGCTACCTCGAGCGCACCGACGACGCGGTCGCCTATCTCACCGAGCACGTGTTCCGACTCGGGCGCGGCATGCTGGCCGAGGAGGCCGGCCTCAGTGAGGCACAAGCCGAGGCGTCGCTCCGCCGCCACGTCGGCGTGTGCCTCGACACCGTGCACACGGGCGTGATGGGCGAGGACCCCAAGGAGGCGGTGCGGAAGTACACCGCGGCCGGCATCCGCGTGGCCAAGGTGCAACTGGGCGCCGCCCTCCGCGTCCAGGTCGGGCCCGAGGGCCCGCCCGAGGCCCTCCGCGCCTTCCAGGATGAAGTCTACCTGCACCAGACCGTTGTCGCGACCCCCGGTGGCCGGGAGCTCTATCTCAACGACCTGCCCGAGCCGCTCGGCATGGCGCATCCGCCCGAGGGCGAATGGCGCGTCCACTTCCACGTCCCGCTCGCCTGGCCGGGCGACGGGCCGATCCGCACCACCGCCGACTCGGTGGACACGGCCTTCCTCGCCGCCGCGCTGGCCGCCGGCTGCGAGCACTTCGAGACCGAGATTTACACCCTCGACGTCTTCCCCGCCGCCCACGCCTCCCGCGAGGCCATCCTGGCCCGGGACATGGCGTGGCTGTGGGAAAAACTCCCACGGTAGCGCAGAGACCCGCCTGTGGGTGGACAAGAAATGTCCACCCCTGCTGTGCCGGACCGGCGCGCCATGTTCTAACTCATTCTCGGTCAACACCTTACGCGATTCGGTGACGTGCGGAAGCTTGGCACGGCACTTGCTCCCCACCTCGCGTCCCACGAGCCGCCACAGTTGTCGGAGAGGTGCCATGCACTGCACGAAAGGTCGCCCGTCCATCCTGGGCTTCACGCTCATCGAGATTCTCGTCGTCATCGCCATCATCGCCATCCTGGGCGCCCTGCTGCTGCCGGCCGCGCACAAGGCGCGAGCGCTGGCCAAGGACGCCTCGTGCCGGAACAACCTCAGCCAGCTCGGCCGCGCCTGGGCCTGTTACAGCCAGGACTGGGATTTCTTCCCGCCCCACCAGTGGAAGGTGAGCGCCGAGATCCGCATCCGGTGGTTCAACCTCCTGGAGACCTACCTGAAGGACTACCGCGTGCAGAACTGTCCCGCCGTGCCCGAGTGGGTCGCGGGGCGCAACGCCTCGTACGGCTACAACTACAAGTACCTCGGCTCGGCCCGCGACAACGCCGAGAGCCCGCTCGCCCCCTTCGAGCGGTTCCCCGTGCGCCAGGTGAGCAACCCTTCGATGACCATCGCCTTCGGCTGCTCGGACGGCACGGGCACCGACGAGCCCTACGAGCCCATCCCGCCTCACCAGGCCAGCTCGGCCCTCTCCGGCGGCGTGCGGCGCAAACGCATCGGCAACCACGGCTACGTCCTCGACCCCACGTACATTCCCCCGTGGAGCGTCAAACAGGAGGAACCCTACGCCGACGGCAATGCCTTCAGCTACCTCTCCACCCGCCACGCGGGCCGCGCCAACGTGTGCTTCGCGGACGTGCACATCTCGCCTCTGCTCCCCTCCGAGGCCTACCGCGACAACGCGCTGTGGAACGGCCTCGGCTTCGAGGACCCCCGCCGCGACCCGCACGTGCCCAACAAGGCGCCCGGATTCCGATACTGATAGGACCGATAGGACGGATAGGACCGATAGGACCAATGTCTGTGCCGCGTCCTGTCTGTCCCATCGGTCCTACCAGTCCTATGTCACCCCCATTTGACTCCCCCCAACCCGCCGCCTATGATCGCGCTCATCATTCGGGCAGTCATTGCCAGACAGGAGGTGCCCCATGAAGCTCGGCTTCGTCTCCGCCATCGTGCCCGACCTGAGCCTCGAGGAAACCGTGACGCTCGCCGCCGCCGAGGGCTACGACTGCATCGAGGTCTGCTGCTGGCCCCGCGGCAAAGCCGAACGCCGTTACGCCGGCGTCACCCACATCGACGTCACGGCGGGGTTCACAAAGTCCGACGCCACCCGGGCGAACGATCTCTTCGCCGCGGCTGGCGTGAGCATCAGCGGCCTGGGCTACTACCCGAACCCGCTCTCGCCCGTCGAGGCCGAGGCCACGGCTGCCGTCGCCCACATCAAGAAGGTCATCCGCGCTGCCGCCCTCCTCGGCGTGGGGCAGATGAACACCTTTGTCGGCCGCGACTGGACGAAGACCGTTGACGCCAACTGGCCGCGCTTCCTGAAGACGTGGCGGCCCCTCGTGAAGTTCGCGGAGGACCAGGGCGTGCGCATCGGCATCGAGAACTGCCCGATGCTGTTCTCGGACGACGAGTGGCCCGGAGGAAAAAACCTCGCCCACACGCCCGCCATCTGGCGGCGAATGTTCGCCGACATCCCGAGCAAGTGCTTCGGCCTCAACTACGACCCGTCCCACCTCGTCTGGCAGCAAATGGACTACGTAGCCCCCATCCGTGAGTTCGCCGACCGCCTCTTCCACGTGCACGCCAAGGACGCCCGCGTGGACCTCGAGGGCCTCGACGCCCACGGCATCCTCGCCCTGCCGCCGAAGTACCACACGCCCAAGCTGCCCGGCCTGGGCGACGTGGAGTGGGGGTCGTTCTTCTCCGCCCTCACCGATGCCAGATACACGGGGCCCGTCTGCGTCGAGGTCGAGGACCGCGCCTACGAGGGCAGCCTCGCCCTCCGCAAGGCCTCGCTGCGCCAGAGCGCAACCTACTTGCGCCAGTTCATTCCTTCCTCCCTCCCGCAGGTTCCAATACCTGCGGAAGGGTAACTGGACAGGGGCCAACCGTGGATTCCACGTATCCCGACATTGCCAAGATGATCGATCACTCGCTTCTCACCCCCACGCTCACCGACGCGGAACTGGAGGCGGGCTGCAAGCTCGCGCTGGCCTACGGCGTGGCGAGCGTGTGCATCCTGCCCTATTACCTCAAACGCTGCGCCGAGCTGCTCAACGGCAGCACGGTGAAGGCCAGCACCACCATCGGCTTCCCCCACGGCGGCCACGCCTCGGCCATCAAGCTCGCCGAGGCGAAACAGGCTCTACTCGATGGCGGCGAGGAACTCGACGTGGTCGTGAACATCTCCAAGGTGCGCAGCGGCGACTGGGGCTACGTCCGCGCCGAGCTTCAGCCCATCCTCCTCCTCGCCCACGCGCACGAAAGCAAGGTGAAGATCATCTTCGAGAACTGCTATCTCAACGACGAGCAGAAGATCCGCCTCTGCGAGCTCTGCGGCGAGATCGGCGCCGACTGGGTCAAGACCTCCACCGGCTACGGCACGGGCGGAGCGACCGACGACGACCTCCGCCTCATGCGCAAGCACTCGCCGCCACACGTCCAGATCAAGGCCGCGGGCGGCGTCCGCACCCTCGACCGCCTCCTCGAGGTCCGCGCCCTCGGCGTCACCCGCGTGGGCGCCACCCGCACCGCCGAGATGCTCGACGAGTGCCGCCGGCGCCTGGGGCTGGAGCCGATCGCCGGCTGATGGACGACAATGGACAGTACGGCCTCTCTTGGCACCGCGCAAGGGGCACGAACGCCAAAGTCTCCTGCCCCAGCAGCCCAACTTGTCCATCCTTCCCGCGCCGCTCCTACTTGACAGGATGTCCCCGCGTGGGCATATTGGGGCGTGAGAACAGGGCAACACATCTCTTTTTCAGGAGAGAGCAATGCATCGGCTGAAATGGCTGAGCGTAGCAGTGCTGGGCGTGGCGGCGATGGCCCTGGCGGCAGACAACACGCCGCCCGAGGGCTTCACGGCCCTCTTCAACGGCAAGGACCTCACGGGCTGGAAGGGCCTGGTCGGCAACCCCAAGAGCCGCGCCGCCATGAAGCCCGAGGCCCTCGCCGAGGCCGAGAAGAAGGCCACCGAAGTCGCCCTCCAGCACTGGAAGGTGGTGGACGGCGTCATCGAGTACGACGGCAAGGCCAACAGCCTGTGCACCGAGAAGAAGTACGCCAATTTCGAGCTCTACGTGGACTGGAAGATCCACAAGGGGGGCGACAGCGGCATCTACCTCCGCGGCACGCCCCAGGTGCAGATCTGGGACAACAAGGTCGGCTCCGGCGGCCTCTTCAACAACCAGAAGAACCCCAGCAAGCCGCTCGTCTTCGCCGACAACCCGCCCGGCGAGTGGAACACGTTCTACATCAAAATGGTCGGCGACAAAGTCACCGTGAAGCTCAACGACAAGCTCGTCGTCGACAATGTGACAATGGAGAACTACTGGGAGCGCGACAAGCCCATCTACCCCTGCGAGCAGATCGAGCTTCAGCACCACGGCTCGAACCTCTGGTTCAAGAACATCTACATCAGGGAGCTGCCGGCGGAAGAGAAGAAGTGACGCGTGAGGCGTGAGAAGAAATGCGGGCGGCCCGGCGTAACCCGGGTCGCCCGCCGCTTTGGCTCTTGGGTTGCTGCCAACCGGCCTAGCCTCGCGCGGCTCCGGCATCATCAATGTCGGCGATCCGGACGACGCAGATCACATCGATGACTATGGCCGCCGCAGGATTACCAGTCGCCCGCAGTCTGAACTCCACGTCGGGTTCGCCGCGGTAGGCGAACACTAGCGGGAGGGCGGCATAGTTGCCCGGGGCAATAGTGACACGGATGGGGAAGTGCCCCGGGTACAACGTGCCTCTGTGATGGGTAACATCGGCTTCGACCTCGCAGCTCGTCACAGACTGCCCACGGATTTCATCGCGGCAGCGACTTCTGAAAGACACCAGGTAGACGCCTGATCTGGCAAGTTTCACGTACGGGCCGTAGATGCGGCATTGCTTGCTTCCGTCGCCTTCCACTGCCGATGCACCCAGAGTGGCAAGCCACCGTCGTTGGTTGGGCGCATGTGGTCCAACCTATTGCCATGCTGCCCGCGCGGTACGTCGTGGCGCAGTTCCGCAGGACAGTAGAAGAAGGACTCGTACGGGATCGGGCGCCTCCCCTCGTGCGCGTCGTGTTCCCTGGGGTTGATTCCCCTAAGAAGCGGGCTGTACCCGCGCGTTACCACTTCCGCCAGGATCCGGGGCAGCCGACGACGCGTTCGGCAGTTGTACCACCAGGTCGAGAGAAAAGGCCACGTGCGCCTGACGTAGGCGGACCATTGTCTCCACTTCACGATCGCCATTACGAGAAGGAGGACGCCGCACAGGATCAACAAGCCTGCAGGGACCCACTTACGCACAGCAGGCCCGTACTGGTCAGCAGGGAAGAAGTAGGGGAGTAGGAGGCCAACCAGCCCAACAAGCAGGCCGGCGATTCCTATGGCATTGCCCACCCTGCAACCCACCAAACAGCCGTGCAACCGTCAGTCCACTACCGTGCCAGCCATGTGCCGACGAATGGCCCCGACGAAGCGGGTTGCGCTGGCCAAGACCTCTTCGGCCTTGGCAAGCGTGAGCCGCTCCCGGACCTTGTAGTCCGATACCTGCCGCAACGAGAAGGCCTTGTGAAGATCCCGCGAGAGGTCCTTGGGCAACAGGCCGGGGACGACGAACTGGGTGTCGAAGAGGCCGACGGCGCCGGTGTGCTTGGACGGGATCTCGCCTGTCTTCTGAAGCAAGGCGAGGACGGCGTAGAACATCGCATAGTAGGCGCGGTTGATGATGCTCTGGGGACTACGCCTCCCGTCGAGAAGGTACTGCGCATCGTCGAGCGCGACCTGGGCTTGCTCCAAGCGGTACTTCACCAGCGTCGCCGTGTCCTCGGGCCTCACACAGGCACCCCTTCGAGCTCGACGGCTTGCGCCAGGAGCGAGGATCGCTCTGGACCTTTCTCCCACTCATCGCGCCCAAAGACGACAGGGACCACCACGATCCCGTCCCTGTACGCAGCCTCCCACGCGCAGTCGCTCACGCAATCGCGCGCGGCATCGTCCGCATCACCATCGAGGACGACCAGGACGTCCATATCCGAGTCAGGCTCGGCGTCGCCCCTGGCCCTGGATCCAAACAGAACGAGGCGATGGAGGGCGACTCGCTGCTGTAGGAGGCGCTTCAGCCGGTTCAGGATCCGTTTCTCGACATCATTCATGCTTCATTCTCCGCCTGCCCTCCCTCAGTCTAGCCGGGTGCGAGAGAAAGGTCAACCCGCCGGCCGAGGTCAGAAATGGGCAATTGGATATTGGCGATCGGGACTCTACAGATTGGCCTTGAGCCACTGGCAGCACTTGGCGTAACCGACGCCGCCGGCGGCCTCGGGGCCTTCGTATTCGGCACACCAGACGCCGTCGTAGCCAACCTTGCGCAGGCACTCAATGGCATGCTTCAGATTGATCTCGCCCTCGCCGAGCGCCGCGCCCTTGTAGTTGGCAAGCGAGCCCGTGCCGTCCTTCAGGTGGGTGTGGAAGACGTAGGGGGCGATGATCTCGTAGTAGCGGTCAATCGTCGCCAGGTCGTGGCCGGCCCAGCGGTAGTTCATCGTGTCGAGGTTGGCGCCGACGTTTTTCGAGCCGACCGCCCGGAAGATACGCACCTGGAGGTCGGCGTCGTTGGTGACGTGCCCGTGGTTGTCCACGGCCAGCTTGATGCCCGCGGGCTCGATGAAGGGCACGCAACGGCGCAGGCAGCCCGCGATGGCCGATTCGTACTTGTCGGGCGGCACGGCGTCCTTCTTCCACCCGCCCTCGGTGCGGATGACGTCGGTGCCCACGATGGGCGCGAGGTCGAGGCAGATGCGCTTCATCCGCTCCACCTGGGCCGCAATGGCCGCCTCGTCGAGGAGCACGAAGTCGTTGCCGGCCGACAGGCAGCCGGCCTTGATGCCCCGGTCGTCCATCTGCCGGCGGACCACCTTGGCCTTGGCCACGGGGTCGGGCGTGTCCTTGTCCCACACGTCGCCGATGGCGACCTCGATGTACTCGAAGCCGGTCTTCGCACAATAGTCGAGGAACTGTAGCCAGTCGAAGCCTGGGAAATTGTAGTGGATGACGCCGATCTTCGGCTTGGCCATGGCGAGGGCTCCCGGTCGGCTGCCCAAGGGCCTCGCGGCATCCCGTCGGTGGGACGCTTCCTGGCGCGCAGCCCTCGTGACGCCTCGCAGGCATCGTAGCCGGGCCAGCCGCGCGCGTCAAGTGGTTGACATCGGGTCAAGGTTGCGCTACATTCGACAGCCGTAGAAAGTCCCCGTGGTGCTCCCCGTTCGTGAACCCAGGAGGTGCGCATGGTTGCTCGGTGTCTGCGGGCGAAGTACATTGGCCTTGCGTTGGGCCTTGCCGTGATGCTGGGGTGCTTCCCGGCCGGGGCCGAGGCGAAGATGGTCGGCTCGGCGGCCTCGGGCGAGCAGGGGCTGTCGCCGCGCCAGGCGCGCGAGGCGCAGGTGGTCCGCCTGCTGGCCGAGGAGAAGGTGGCGCAGGCGCTCCGCCAGGCCCACCTGACCCCCGACCAGGTGCGCGAGCGGCTCGACCGGCTGAACGACGCGCAGCTCTCGCAGTTCGCGGATCAGCTCGAGACCGTGAAGGCCGGCCAAGGCGCGGTGCTGGTGCTGGCCCTCGTGGCCGTGATCCTGACGGGCATGCTCCTCTACATGACGATTGAGGCGGCGTGAGCCCCTCGGCCTGAGGGCATCGAATGGTTCCCCCCGTTCCACTCCGGCGGGCGCTGGCGTGGAGCCTCGCCTCCGCGCTCGTGGCCGGTTGCGGCCCAACGTTCAAGCAGCTCCGCAAGGAGTTGGAGCAGGGGGCGCCGGGGGCCTACGTGCCAGGCGTGCCATTCGTGCGTCAGGCGCACAACCGCTGCGGGCCGGCCGCCCTGGCCTCCATTGCCGCCTTCTACGAGCTCCCGCTCACCCAGGACCAGATCGCCCGCGAAACCTTCCTGCCGTCCATCGGCGGCACGCTGACGATCGACCTCCAAGCCTTCGCCCACGCGCACGGCCTGTGGTGCCACTCGGGCAGCGGCGAGGCGCGCGACGTGCGGGCGTGGCTCGGCCGCGGCCTGCCCGTCGTGGCCCTCATCCGCCTGGGCGCGCTTCACGGCCACAAGCTGCACTACGTGGTCCTCACCGGGTATCACGCGGGCCGCGACTGCTTCATCGCCCACACGGGTTACCTGCCCAACCGGCCGATGGCGGGCGGGGACTTCGAGCGCCAGTTCCGCTCCGCGGGCGGCTGGTTCCTGGTCGCCTGCCCGCCCGAGCGGGTGAGCTGGCCGCTGAGCGCGGCGGGGCACAACGACCTGGGCCTGCTCTTCGAACGCGCGGGCAAGCTCGACCGCGCCCGCGCCGAGTACGAGCGGGCCATCGCCGCCGAGCCCGAGACGCCGCTCTTCCATTTCAACCTCGGCAACGTTCTCGTGCAGCTCGGCGACCGGGCGGGGGCCGAGCGCGCCTATCGCGACGCGATCCGGCGGCGGCCCGCCTATGCCGACGCGCACAACAACCTGGCCAACCTGCTCCTCGAGCAGGGCCGCCGGCACGAGGCGCACAAGGCGGCGCTGCGCGCCATTGCGATTGACGGGCCTCGGATCGCCTACTACTACGACACGCTCGGCCGCGCCCTGCTCGCCCTCGAGAACCACGCGGCCGCGGCCGCGGCATTCCGCCGAGCCGTCGAGCTGGCGGGCAAGGACGCCTCGGTGGCCTCCGAGGCCCAGCTCGGCCTCATCGAGGCCCTGGTGGCCGCCGGCGCGCGCGGCGAGGCCGCCGCCGAGAAGCAGCGCCTGCTCGCCACCACCGCCGACCCTGCCCTCCGCCGCAAGGCCGATGCACTGGTCAAGTAGGGCGCCGATGGGCATTCGCGCCAAGATCGTCCTCCCCTTCACGCTGCTCTTCCTCGCCACGCTGCTCGTGGTGGCCTTCCTCGCCGCCCGCGTTGCGGCGCACCTCGTGGAGGAACGAATCCAGGGGCAGATGGCCGACCTGGCCAGCGTGCTCTCGCACGCGGGGTTCGCCCGCAACCCCGACGTGCTCGCCCGCGTGAAGACCATCGTCGGCGGCGAGCTGGCCACGGTGGATGCCCGGGGCGCCGTGCTGGCCAGCACCCTCGACGCCGCGCACGCCACGGCCCTCCGCGCGCACCTCCAGGCCGCACCGGCCGAGCCTGTGCGGCGGCTCGACCTCGGCGCGCGAGCCTACCGGGTCACATTCGCCCCCGTCGAGCTGCGGATGGGCCAGGAGCAGCCCGCCTTCGTGTGCCTCCTCACACCCGAGGCCGAGATCGAGGCCGCCACGCGCCGCGCCACGCAACCCATCCTCATCGCCGCCGTGTCCGGCGCGGTCGCCGTCATGGTCCTGGGCTACATCGTGGGCCACCGGCTGGCGCGTCCGGTCGAGTCGCTCGCCCTTCAGGCCAGGCATCTGGCGGCTGGCCAGGCCCATGCCCCGCTCGCCGTGCGCACGCGCGACGAGGTGGGCAAGCTGGCCGAGGCCTTCAATGCGCTGCTCGAGTCGTTGCGCGCCGCCGAGGAGCGGCTGGTCGCCTCCGAGCGCCTCGCCGCCGTGGGCCAGGTGGCGGCCGGCATCGCCCACGAGGTGCGCAACCCCCTCTCCGGCATCAAGATGTCGGCCCAGGTGCTGCGCCGGCGCCTCCGCGAGTTGGACCCCGCGGCGGAGGAGAACGTCACCGTGATGCTCAGCGAGGTCTCGCGCCTCGAAGTGATCATAGACGATCTGCTCACCTTCGCGCGCCCGACCACGCTGGCGCCCGAGCCGGGCGACCTGAATGCCGTGATCGCCGACGTGCTCGACTTCATGGCCCGCCAGCTCGAGCACGCCGGCATCGCCGTCCGCCGCGAGCTGGCCGCGGGCCTGCCCGCCGTGCCGCTCGACGCGCCGCGCGTGCGGCAGGTGGTGCTCAACCTCGTGCTCAACGCCGCCGAGGCCATGCCCAACGGCGGCACCCTCGTCGCCCGCACCCGCGCCACCGAGCGCGAGGTGGTGGCCGAGTTCGACGACACGGGCCACGGCATTCCGCCCGACGCCGCCGGCAAGGTGTTCGAGCCCTTCTTCACCACCAAACGCGGCGGCAGCGGCCTCGGCCTCGGCGTCAGCCGCACCCTCATCGAGGCCCACGGCGGCTCGCTGGCATTCGAGCCCCTGAACGTGGGAACGCGGTTCCGGTTCACGCTGCCCCGAAAGGCCCCGTAGGCCCCAGCGGTCCTATCGGTCCTATAGGACGAGGAGGACCGATACGACAGATAGGACAGAATACGACAGAGGAGAACCCTGTGGCTCGCATCGCCGTGATTGACGACGAGCAGAGCGTGTGCCACGCCTTCCAGGCCTTCCTCGGCGACGAGGGGCACGAGGTGGCCGTCGCCGCCACCGCCCGGCGCGGCCTGGCCCTGCTGGACGACTTCGAGCCGGACCTCGTCATCCTGGACATCCGGCTGCCCGATGCCGACGGGCTGGACGTTCTCGCCCAGATCGCGCGCGCCCCCGATCCCCCTGCGGTGCTGATCATCACGGCGCACGGCACAATGGACACGGCAGTCGAGGCGATGCGCCGCGGCGCCTTCGAGTACCTCACCAAGCCGATTGACCTCGACGAGGCGAAGCTGGTCGTCGAGCGCGCCCTCCAGAGCCGCCAGCTCAGCCACGAGGTGGCCCGCCTGCGCCGCGAACTCCGCGGCGGAGCGCCCCTCCTCGTCGGCAACTCGTCCGCCATGCAGAAAGTCTACAAGACCATCGGCGCCGTCGCCCCCACCAACGCCACCGTGCTCATCCGCGGCGAGAGCGGCACGGGCAAGGAACTCGCCGCCCGCGCCATCCACCAGGCCAGCCCGCGGGCCAAGGGGCCGTTCGTGACCGTGGACTGCACGGCCCTCCCCGAGCACCTGATCGAGAGCGAGCTCTACGGCTACGAGGCCGGCGCCTTCACCGGCGCCGCGGGCGCCAAGCCAGGCAAGATCGAGCAGGCCAACGGCGGCACGCTCTTCCTCGACGAAATCGGCGAACTCTCCGCCGGCGCCCAGGCCAAACTCCTCCGCTTCCTCGAGGCCCGCCAGACCGAGCGCCTCGGCTCCACCCGCACCCTCTCGCTCGACGTCCGCATCCTCGCCGCCACCAACGAGGACCTCGAGGCCAAGCGCCGCCAGGGCGCCTTCCGCGAGGACCTCTTCTACCGCATCCACGTCGTCACGCTCGACCTCCCGCCCCTGCGCCAGCGGAAGGACGACCTCCCGCTCCTCATCGCCCACTTCCTCGACCAGATTGCGGGGGGCCGCCGGCTCCAGATCAGCCAGGCCGCGCTCGACCTGCTCGTGGCACACGAGTGGCCGGGAAACGTCCGCGAACTGCGCAACGCCCTCGAGCACGCCGTCATCGCCTGCCGCGGCGACGCCATTCTCCCCGAACACCTGCCGCGAATGTCGGCGCCGCGCCCCGGCGGCCCCGCGGCCGACCTGCACCGCGCCGCGGCCGCGCTCCTCGCCGCCAAGATGGCCCAGTACCCCGAAGGCACGGCGCCCCTTTACGACCTGATGGTTGAGGAACTCGACCGCGCCATCCTCGCCGAGGCCCTGCGCCTGACCGGCCGCAACCAGGCTCGCACCGCCGCACTCCTCGGCCTCCACCGCACCACCCTGCGGAACAAGATCCGCCAGTACGGACTGTGAGCGCCGGCTGGCGGCGCGCCGGCCCGACGAGGAACTCTCCCCTTCCCCTGCCTGGAAGGGCCGAATACCCGCGCCACATGGACGTCTAACATGATAGACTATGGATAGAGGGAGCAAACCCCCGATTCCCGGAGGAAACGGCCATGTATCCCAACAAGACTCTTGGTCTCAGCCTTCTCGCCTCAGCTCTGCTGCTCGCCTGGAGTTCGGCGCGGGCCGCGCCGAGCGTGCTCTCCACCGACTACCGCTATGCCGCCCAGGCCGACAAGACGTTCACGCGCGGCGGCGGCACGGTGGCCGAGAGCAAGCTCTTGCCCCGCGGCCTGCGCTTCGCTGCCCCGGAGGCGCTGGACGGCCAGGCCCGGCCCGTGGCCACGGCCATTTACCTCTTCAAGGTGCCGCTCGCGGCCACGGCGTTCACCATCGAGGTGGCCTACCGTGTGGACGCGGCCGCGAAGGACAAGGAGGTGGCCGGGCTGCTCTTCGTGCGCAACGAGGCGATGGAAAGGACGGCCGCCGAGGCAGACCGACTGCCCAAGGCGCTGGAGAGCGAGCCCGCCTTCTTCGGCAACCTCTACTTCCTGAAGGGCAGCGAGACGACCATGTCGTTCACCCTGCCGTTCGAGGACCACGTCGTGGACGGCGTGCTGGAGGTCCACCTCGCGGCCGGACCGGGCCAGGCCTACGACGCCCAGTACGTGCAAGTCACGGCTCACCGGTCGGTGGGCGGCTATGCCACCACGCAGGTTCAAGGCGGCCGGGGCAACGACCCGCTGAACTACACTCAGCCGCCCGAACGCGTCTTCTCCGGCTATGGCCTGCCGAATCTCTACCCGAACATCTACGGCGCCGGCCATGCGACCTCGATGGACCCCATCTTCTGGCACCAGCTCTGGCTCCAGCAGTGGCCCAACGGGTCGTATCAGTACCCCTACTTCTACTTCAGGGGCCACGAGCACAAGGGCAAGAAGAAATAGCGCGGCGGCGCGCCGCGTTGCGCTGTGTGCGAGCTCTTGAGGGGGGGCTGGCGGGGCGCTCTCGGCGAAGAGCGCCCCGCCAGTGCGTCACGGGCTCACAGGGGCTTGGCGATCTTGTAGGCCCGGCCCTCGATGACGATGATGACCGCCTCTTTCTCGGCCAGGTAGCGGCCGACCGACGGGTGCTTCTGCACCAGGGCGAAGTACTCGTCGCTGAAGGGCTTCACCTCGATGAGCTTGTCCTTGTGCTTCGCCTCGTCGTACAGGCTGTCCACCAGATAGCCGTCGGCCTTGCGGTAGAAGGTCTTGTCGCCGATGTTCACGATGCTCGACGCGACGGCCTTGTCGAGCTCCATATCCTTGGCCTCGTCGTCGGCAAAGCCGTAGAGGTCGCCGCCGGCTCCGCCCTGGCGGCCGCCGGCCGGGGCCGGTGCCGCGCCGCTCTTTGCGTCGGCCAGTTGCTTTGCGCGTTCGACGGCGCCGCGGCCATCGCGCTCGGCACCCCATCGCTCGCCCGCCTCGCGAAGGCGGTTCGCCAGTTGCGGCCGCGCGCCGTCCTCGACCACCAGGAATGATGTATAGGGCGTCACGATGCCGTACTGCTTGCCGAGCTTCACGATCTCGTCCTCAAGCTCCTTGTTCTTGCCGCGCAGGCGGATTTCGTCAAGCAGGTAGGCCACCTTGCGCACGGCCCACAGGCGGGGCAGGAACCCGTTCTCGGCGGTTTCGGCGAAGGTGGTCTCGTAGACGAACTCCTGCGGTTTGCCCGCCACGGTGCCCGAGAGCTTGATCGCCCTGGCCCCGCCGCCCTGGAACCGCCCGAGCAGCACGAGCTGCGTGCCGCGGAAGAGATCGGGCAGCGCTTTGGGATACACGTCCGCCGTCTTCAGGCCGGGGATCTCCAGCTTCAGGTCGGAGAGGACGGGGTTAGCCACCTTGGCATAGAAATTGGACACCTTGACCTCGATGTTCTCCTTGGGCGTCACGTAGTCGGACGCACCGCGGTTGTCGCCCGCGAGGCGGTCGAGGAGCTCGGTGTTGACGTCGTAGCCCACGCCGAAGACGAACAAGCGCGCCTTCTCGGCGTTGGCGGCGGCCACGGCCTTGAGGATCGCCTCGGTGTTCGTCTCACCGATCGTGGGCAAGCCGTCGGTCATGAAGGCGATCATTGGCAGGCCCGTTGCGCCCTTGATCGTCTTGAGGGCCAGCGTCAGCGCGTCGTAGATGGCCGTGCCGCCGCGAGCCTCGATCTTGTCGATGAACTCGAGGGCGGCCTTGACGTTTTCCTTGGAGGCGGGGACAAGGGCTTCGCGGAAGGCGACCGGCTCGGTGGCGAAGGTGATGAGGCCGAAGTGGTCGCTGGGCTTCAGGCTGTTCACGCAGAAGCGCAGCGCGCCCTTGGCCTGCTCGATCTTCTCGCCGGCCATCGAGCCCGACGTGTCGGCCACGAACACGATGCTCTTCGGTTGCGCCTCGCCCGCCTTCTCCTCCACGCTGGGCGTCACCGTGAGCATGAAGTAGCCGTCCTCGCCCGCCGGCTTGTGGGTGATCACGGCCACGCCGACGTCCTTCTTCGACGTGCTGAAGTAGAGCTTGAAGTCGCGCTCGGGGTCCACCTTGGCGCCCTCGAAGCCCAGGGTCGCCTCGTTGTCCCCCGCGCGCTTCACGTCCACCTGGTGGCTGGGCGAGTAGACGGCCTTGATGCCGTCGGGCTGCTCGACCTTCACGCGCAGGGCCACCGAGCCGATGGTGCCCGCCTCGGGCTTGGCCGAGCGGAAGGGGTAGGTGAACTCGTACAGCCCACCCTCGGCCCTCAGCGCGAGCGAATAGGTCAGCTTCACCTTCGTCTCGGAGTTTGGGTTCATCGGATACACGCGGCACCTGAGCATCTTGGTGCCCATGAACTCCAGCAAGCCGGGGTCCTTCATCTGCCGCACGATGCCTTCGTAGATGCCGCGCGCCTTCTCGGCGTCCAGCAGCTCGCCCTTCACCATCTTCCCGTTGATGTCCATCTCGAAATTGTCCACCGACGCGTTGGCCTCGAGGGGGAAAAAGTAGGTGCCTTCCATGACGTATGGGTTGGGGTTGTAGAAGACGGCGTTGACGGCCACCTGGGCGATGGCGCCCTTGATCGTGATGTCGGCCGTGTGGGAACGGGTTTCGAGGGCCTGGCGGGGCGGCATCTCGGGCCGCACGATGGGCATGGGCGACGGGATCACGCGGCAGGCCGCGGCCTCGTGCGCCATAAGTCTAAGCAAAGCCAGCACTAACGCCACGCAACCCGGCGCTCTGATCGCCTTCATCTGCTTCTCTCCTCTTGGACTCAGGGACGGCAGGGATTCAGTCCGTTCTCTTGGACGCGGCGCGGGTGCCGAGGGTTCCCAGAGCGAGAGTGGCGAGTGCCGCAGCCAGGGCGATTGCCACGAGCAGCAGGGCCGCCGAGTCGCCGATGGCTGGCACCAACAGCGCGCCCGTGACCAGCGCGCCGAGGCCCGAGCCGGCCAGGTCCGCCGCGTAGACCCAGCCGCCCGGCCGCTCAAAGCCTTGCCGCCGCAGCACTTGCACCAGCGGCGGGAACGTCGCGCCGTCCAGGAACCCGGCTAGCCCCGCGAGCAGGCCAAACACAGGGTAGAGCCACGCGCTCGCGCCGAGGGCCTTCAGGACGGCGGGCAGGAGCAGGCAGTACGCCACCATCGCTCCCACAACGGCGGGCAACGCCCGGCCACCGCCTGTCCAGCGCCCACCGGCCCTTGCGCCAAGGGCCAGACCGACCATGAAGGCGGCCACCAGCGCGCCCACCTCGGCATAGGCATAGCCGCAAGCGCTTTGAAAGGAGTAGATTAGGACGACCTCAGCCGCCATCCCGAACAGCCCCGTCGCCGCCGCGACGACGAGAACCCCGTAAGCGGCAGACCTGCGGCGGCCTTGGGCCAGCGCAGCCATGATCACGCCAGGAACCAGGATGAGCGCGGGTAGGATCAGCCCGTGGGCGAAGCAGAAGCTTTGCGCCGCGCGGAACAGGGCGTTCGTGCCGCCGCGCAGCCCGGGGTCCTGCGCGTCGGTGCTGGCCGAGACGATCTGGTTCCACACGCGGAGGGCAAACTGGTAGGCGATCGGCCGGGAGTCGGTGTTGATTGGGGCAGGTGTGGCGTCGAGCGCCTCGCGCAGCGAGGCCACCTGACTCGTGACGATGAGATTCTCGAAGAGCGCCGTGCAGTAGGCTCGGCGGTCCTCAAGGGGCAGTTCGTGGTCCGGCCTGCCGCGTTGGGCCATACGGCCCCCGAGCATCGCGGGGTCCAGCGAGACCAGCCCGGGCCGTGTGGCGGCGATGAAGGTGTGGCTCTCGCCGGGAGCGATGAGGACCTCGGGGAACACGCACTGCAGTGTCTTGAGGACCGACGCGGAGAGTTGGCCGACCGTTTCGCCAGCGTAATTGGCTGCTGCGCTTACACGTGTGATGAGCACACCCTCCGGGGCCATCGCCTCCCTGGCTTGCTCAAGGAACTCTGCCGTGTAGTAGCGATTCACGAACGCCGACAGGGGGTCAGGCAGGCCGAGAATGACGAGGGCGTACCGGTCGCTGCGGTGCTCCTTGATGAAGCGGCGCGCATCGGCGAAGTGGATCTGGAGTCGCGGGTTCTCGGCCCCTCCTGATGAGAAGCGGCGGGCCAGCGCGAAGAGCGCCGGATCCAGCTCCAGAGCGTCCAGATGCTCCACCCCACACTCGAGGAGCGCCGTGGGGAGGCGTCCCAGTGCCCGGCCGACGAGCAGCACCCGCTTCGGCGCGGGGTGCTGGGCGAGGGCGAAAAGCGCCTGGTTTCGCTCATCCGTCATCGAAGAGCCGGGTGGCGCGAGCGACTCGACCAGGCCGCCATCAACATAAAGCGAATACTGCTCTTCACTTGGGTGCTTCAGGACTGCGAGTTGGCCGTAGCGCGAATCCTGCGTAGCGCAAAGCGTGAAGCCAGGGAGCAGGGCGCGCCAGCGCCGGGCGTGCAGGCGCGCGTCGATGCCCGTGGCCGCAGCGGCGATGGCGGCGCCCAGGCCGAGGACGATGCCCGTCGGCACCCAGCGCCGCGCGCCGGCCGCCAGCACGAGCAGGCACAGGCCCGCCGTCAGGGCAGGGCCGAGCGTCACGGGGTCCACCAGCCCCACGAGCGCGATGGTGAAGAGCAGCCCGCCCGCCACGGCGCCCCACGCGTCGGCCTGGTAGAGCCGGCCGAAGTCCTCGCCGCGCACCGCGTGAAGCGCGAGCACAAACTCCAGGCCGCACGCAAAGGCGACCGGCCCCGTAGCGAGCACCGCGGTGGCAACGGCCTCTGCGAAGGTCAGCTCCGCGGCGCCGCCCCAGGTTGTCGAGCGATGCCTGGCGATGGCGATCTGGCCGATGAGGAGCAGGCCGTTGAGCGCGAAGAGTGTCACGGCGCTCGACCATGCCCTTGCCGGCCACTGGGGCCCCAGCCGCGTGACCTCGCGCCGCGCCAGGAGGCCCGCGGCCACGCTCCCCAGCGCCGCCCACAGCAGCCCCGCGGCCAGCACCACGCCCAGGAATAGCTCGGTGCCACGGCACGCCGCCAGCATCTCGCGGAACATCACGATCTGCGCGACCTGCGAGAACAGGCCGATCGAGACGGCGAGGGCCGCGACCGCGCGGGAGGGGAGGGGAACATCCAGACGCGTGTCGGGCGAGGTGTGACTCGGAGCGGCGCTGGACGGGTCCATCACAGTGTCATGTCCAGATGCCGGGGAGCCGGGTGCCGCAGTGCGGGCACTGGCCGTTGAGCAGATCGTTCCTGAGCACCTTGAATCCGAGGCGCTGAATGACCGGTCTGCGGCAGCGCGCGCAGCGCGTGTGGTTGCCCTCGTGGGGCGCGAGGTTGGAGATGTAGACGAAGCGCAGCCCTTCGCTCTGGCCGAGCCGCATGGCCTCTTCGAGCGTGGCCTGGGGCGTCTGCGGGCGGTTGAGCATCTTGAACTTGGGCGTGAAGCGCTCCAGGTGCCACGGGGTGTCGGGCCCCAGATTCGCCTGGACCCAGCGGGCGATGTCGGCCAGCTCCTTGTCGCTATCGTTGAGGCCGGGCACGATGAGCGTGGCGACTTCGAGCCACTTGCCCGCTTTGCGGATCTGCTGGCAGGAGTCGAGCACGGGCCGCAGGCCCGCCGCGCCGATGCAGGTCTGGTAGAACGCGTCGGTGAAGCCCTTGATCGTCACAGTGACGGCGTCGAGGACTTCGAGGAAGTCGGCCAGCGGCTTCGGCTGGATGTAGCCGTTCGAGCACAGGCACACGCGCAGCCCGGCCTTTCGCGCCGCGGCGGCGAGGCGCTTGTTGAACTCGATGTGCGTGGTGCCCTCGGTGTAGGTGAAGGTGAGGGATTTGATCTGCTTCTCGCGGGCGAGGGCGAAGGCTTCGGCCTGGTCGAAGCGCAGATTGCGGGTGTCGCGCGGGCATTCTTGCGAGAACTGCCAGTTCTGGCAGTACTGGCAGCGCAGGTTGCAGCCGGCGTGGGCGATGGCAAGGGTGCTGGACCCGGGCAGCACGTGGTTGAGAGGGTTCTTCTCGATGGGGTCCACGTTGAGCACGCAGGGCTGGCCCACGCCGTAGGTCTGGAGCACTCCGCCGAGGTTGATGCGGGCGCGGCAGCGGCCGAAGTCGCCGGGGCGGAGGGTCTCGTGGTGGGGGCACAGGCCGCAGGTGACCGAACCATCGCCGTTCTGCGCGTAGTATTCCGCCTCGGCCGGCGGCAGCGCCGCGCCGCGGTCGGCCGGCGCGCCGGCATGGGCGAGGCTCGGCCCCAGTTCGAGGGCAATGCCCAGGCTGGCCAGTTCCGTGAGAAAATCGCGGCGGTTCATGGTTGCTCGGCTCGCTCGGCCTTTCTGAGGAGTTCCGCGTACGTTTTCGAGCTGCCGGGCACCAGGAGAAAGAAAGCGGCCTTGTGAGGCGAATCGGCCGCCGGTGGTTGCAGGGCGTCCCGCACGGCGCGGGCGAGTGCCGCCTTCTCGAGCTCGAACTGGGTGTCGCTAAGGGACCGGGCATGGTCGAGGGCCTTGGCTATGGCCTCGCGCACGGCGGCCTTGCGCTCGACCGTGGCCCCCGGGCTGACGAGTTCCGTGACGGCGTCGAAACGCGGCAACAGGTCGGCGCGGGCCGCGGGCCAGTGAGGGGCCGGACACGCCCGCACGTGACGAAGCAGGTCGAGCTCCTTCGCCGTGGCATCGGCCTGGCCGGCGCGCACGGGGTCGCCCATGTCGTGCGGGGGCACGAGGCAGCACGAGAAGTCGCAGAAGACGGCCTTCTGCGCGGCCGTGAGGAGCTTCTCGACCTGGGGCGAGACCTGGGTGAGCGCCACGAGGCCGGCCCAGCCGTAGTCGGCCGCGCAATGGGCCAGCTCGGCCTGGCGGGCGACCTCGGGCGTGAGGGGCATGGGTTGGGCGCCGCCGCGGTGGGCGGCGGGGTCGGTGTGGCAGTTGGCGCAGCGGCTGTCGGGCGCCAGAGGCTTGGGCAGGAGGGTGCTGCGGATGAAGCGCACGTGGGCCGCGCGGGCCTCGGCCACGCGACGCTCGGCCTCGGGGGTCACGGCGCGGCCCGCGGCGAGGGCTTCGGCCACGTCGGCATAGGTCTTGCGCACGGCCTCGAGGGCGCCGGGCAGCGGTTCCGCGAGAGCCGGCGGCGCGTCGGCCGCCGCCTCCACGTGGAGCGCAAGCCGCCGCAGCGCGGCCGCCTGTTCTCGCGTGAGGTTCAGGCCGTTCACCAGGTTGAGCAGCGACAGGTGGTGCACGTGGGCGTCGAGGGCGCGCAGCGCCCGCTCCCAGGCCGGCATTTCTGCGCGGGCGGCCGACACAGAGAGGCCGAGTGTGGCGAGAAAGCCCATCATGCGTCGCGTGCGGCGGCTGCGTGCGTTCTCCAATCCGCAATCCCCCTATCTGCAATCACTTGAGCCGCTTGAGGTAGGCGGCATAGACCCGCGACGAGCCGGGGAGGAGCAGGAAGAAGGCGGCCTTGTAAGGGCCCTCGCCCGGCGCGGGCACGATGGCGTCGTGGGCGGCCTTGGCCAGGGCGTCCTTCTCCATCTCGAACTCGACGTCGGTGCACGTGCGGGCGCGGTCGAGGGCTTTGGCCACGGTGCCGCGGGCGCTGGCCTTGCGTGCCGCGCCGGCGCCGGGGCTGACGGCGGCGGCGAAGTAGTCCACGTGAGCCAGGATGCCCTCGCGCATCAGGGGCCAGAGCGCCTCGGGGCACGAGCGCACTTTGCGCAACAGGTCGAGGGCCTTGTCGCCTGCCTCGGCCTGGCCGGCGCGGACGGGGTCGCTGAGCTTCTGCGGCGGCACGAGGCAGCAGGCGAAGCGGTCGAGGATGGCCCGTTGCGGCTCCGTGAGCAGGTCGTTGACCTGTTGCGAGAGCTGCACGAACTTCCAGATGCCGCGCTTGCCATAGACGCCCTCGAGGTGCGCGAGGTCGAGCAGCTTCTTCGTGCCGCTGCCGGCGGGCGCGCTCATCGGCTCGCTCTGCCCGGGCGAGGGGGCCGCGTGGCAACTGACGCAGTTGGTGTTGATGGCGGCCGGCACCGAACGCAGGGTGGAGCGGACGATCTTGCTCTCGACCACGCGGCCCTGGTTCACGCGGTCCTCGAGTTCCTTGGGGACCGCTTCGCCTTTGAGCAGGAGCGCGCGCAGCTCGAGCCAGCTCTTGCGCACCTCCTCGAGTTCAGGCGGCATGGCGGCGCGAAAGGTCGGGGGCGGGGCCGCGACCTCCTCCACCTGGAGCGCGAGCTGCATGAGCCGCCCGGCCTGCTCGCGCGTGAGGTTCAGGCCGTTGACCACGTTGATGTTCGAGATGTGCAGGAACAGGTAGCCCATCTCGCGCAGGCTGGCGTCCCAGTTCACCTGGCCCGCCAGGACAGGGCCGGACTGAGAGAAAACGCAACAGGCGAGGGCAAGCAGGCGCTTCACGGCGGCCACCCCTGACAACGGAGACGACTCCCCACACCCTCATTATACACGGGGAGGCTTTGCCAGGTTTCCTATGCCTTCTCGCGACCGACGAGTCTGCCCAGCGCGCGCGCGAAGGCGCGGAGCGGGCCAGGGTCCTTCACCTCGTCCAGCTTCCGCTTCTCGCCGAGGATCGCGTCGAGCTCACCGTCGTCCACCCACACGCCGTGGCACCGCTCGCAGCGGTCAATGGACACTGGGTTGAAGTAGGTGTAGGTGTAGCGCAGCAGGCGCGCGTCCTTACAGCGCGGGCAGCGCATGTGGGCGCTCACTGCGCCGTCCTGCGCCTTGGGGTTCCCATACTTCTTCTCCAACGCTTCCTCTACCCCGCTGACCTTGGCGTCGCGCACGCGCTCGAGTTCGCCGCGGTCGAGCCAGATGCCGTCGCACTGGTGGCACTTGTCGAGCTCCAGCCCCAGCAGCTTCACCTGGGCCAGCGCCGCCCCGTCGCGTGGACAGTTCATCTCACCACTCCTCTGTAGCCTATTCCTCGGCTTGGCCGTGCAATGCCAGCCCTGATCCTAGCGTAACAAGGCTTGTGGCGCAAGGGCGGAGCCTCCCGGGTGCGGGCCGGAAATGTAGGTGGATCGCTCCTCTCTTCCGCCTGAACGGCGCGTAGCGTAAAGTCCAGAGCAACGCCTGGGAACCAGATCGCCCCCGAGACAGTGCCTCCCCTGTAGGCGGGACGTCCTCGTCCCGCGAGACCTCCGGGGATTCGCGGGATGTGGACATCCGGCCTACAGCCTCGCCCTGCGCTATCCCATTTCGGTCCTTCGGAGCTCCCGCAGCCACCTACAATTCCGGCCCGCACCCGAGCCTTCCCTTATGCCTTGACACGCCGCGTTCCGCGCGGTAGCATCAGGTGTGGTAGCGGGGAATGGAGGGGCGGGCGCTCAAGGAGACCGTGCGATGCGAAGCAGAACTCTTCTGGCGGCCATGGCCCTCTGGGGCCTCGCCTCGGCCGGCGAAACCCTCTGGGCGCCCTCGTTCGAGGCGGGCATGCGGAGAGCCAAGGAGAAGAACCTGCCGACCCTGGTGGACCTCTACACCGACTGGTGCGGCTGGTGCAAGAAGCTGGATGCCGACGTGTTCTCGACCGCGCAGGTGAAGGCCATGCTGGCCAAGGACCTCGTGGGCATCAAGCTGAACCCCGAGAAGGACAGGAAGAACGGCGAAAAGTTCAAGATCGAGGGCTTCCCGACAGTCGTCTTCACCGACCCCGACGGCAAGGAACTGCACCGCGTGGTGGGCTATCTGCCCCCGGCCAAGTTCGTGGCGGAGATGAAGAAGGCCATCGAGCTCTTCAAAGAGCAGACCAAGCCCAAGGTGCAGGAGGTCCCGGCCGCGCCTCCGAAGGCCGAGTGACCCCGGGCTTCTCTCGCGCGAAGCAGGGCACATGACGACCGGCAAGCGGTTCAGCATGGTGGGCGTGCTCTTCCTCGCCGGGCTGGGCCTCTCCGTGGCGCTACAGCAGTGGGGCGGCCGAGGGGTGGCAAGCGCGCCCGGCCTCGAGCCCGGGCCGGCGTCGGCTTCCGCTCCGCCGCAGCGCATCGTGGCCATTCCCCCCAGCGCGGTCGAGTTCCTCTTCGCCCTCGGCGCCGGCGACCGCGTGGCCGCCGTGGGCGACTGGTGCCGGCACCCGCCCGAGGCCACGCGCCTGCCCCGCATCGGCGGCGAGACCAATCCCGGCCTCGAACAGATCCTCGCCCTGCGGCCCGACCTCCTGATCGTGCAGGGCAAAGCCGAAAAGGTCGAGGCATTCGGCCGCGAGCACGGCATCCGCATCCTGCACATGAACACCGACACGCTGCCCACCCTGCGCGCCGGCGTGCGCGAGCTGGGCCGCCTCGTGGGCTGCGCGGCCGAGGCCGAGCGCCTGGCCGCGCGGATCGATCTGGACCTGGCCGCCGTGGCCCACCGCGTGGCGGGCAGGCCCCGGCCCCGCGTATTCCTGTGCATGAACCACAGCCCGGGCACCCTGCGCGGGCTCTCGACCGCGCATGGCGCCAGCCTCCTCAGCGGGCTCCTCGAGATTGCGGGCGGCCGCAACCTCCTCGGCGACGTGGAGCTGGCCTACCCGCCCGTGTCGAAGGAGGAACTCCTCCGCCGCGCGCCCGAGGTGATCTTCGACCTGCACCCTGGCGAAGAGCTATCCGACGAGGCCCGGCGTGAGCTCCTGGCCGACTGGCAGGCGATGGCCACGGTGCCGGCCGTGCGCGACGGGCGCGTCTACCTCCTCACCGACGAGGCGCTGCTTATCCCCGGCCCGCGCGTGACCCAGGTGGCCCGCCGCCTGGCCGAGATCCTGCACCCGGAGGCGGGAACCGAATGAGCGACCCGCCGCGGCTCCAGCTCGACGCGATCACCTACCGCTACCCCGCCTCCGACTGGCAGCTCGAAGGGGTGTGCCTGGCCGTCGGGGCGGGGGAGCTGCTGGCGATCATCGGGCCCAATGGCTCGGGCAAGAGCACGCTGCTGCGGCTGGCCGCGGGGGTGCTGGCGCCCGACTCGGGCCGGGTGCTGCTCGGGGGGCGCGACCTGGGCCGCCTGTCGCGCCGCGAGATCGCCCGTTCCCTGGGCTACCTGCCGCAGCAGGTGCGCAGCGACTTCGACTATACGGTCGAGGAGGTGGTCGCCCTGGGGCGGTTCCCGCACTTGTCGGGAGCCGGCTTTCTCACGGCGGGCGACCAGGCCGTGGTGGACCGCTGCCTGGCCGAGGCCGAGATCGCCGCGCACCGCCAGCGCCCACTCTCGCATCTCTCGGGCGGTGAGCGCCAGCGGGTCTTCCTCGCCTCGGTGCTGGCCCAGGAGCCGCGGGTGCTGCTCCTCGACGAGCCCACCGCGGCCCTCGACCTCCACCACCAGGTGCGCTTCTTCGGGCTCGTACGCCGCCTGGTGCGCCAGGAGATCGGGGTGGCCGTGGTGACCCACGACATCAATCTGGCCTCGCTCTACTGCGACCGCGTGGCGCTCCTGCGCGGCGGGCGGCTCGTCGAGCACGGCCCGCCCGGGGCGGTGCTGCGCTCCGACGTGCTCCACGCCACCTACGGGCAGGACGTGCTGCTGAGCCGGCACCCGGCCACGGGCCGTCCCATCGTCCTGCCCGCCGTGGAGGCGGAGGATGCCAACGTGCGCCTCGAGACCGGCACTCGGGATTCGGAAATCGAGCATGCTTAGCCCACGCCGCTGCTCCTGGATTCTCCTCGCCTACCTGGCGCCCTGCCTCGCCGTGGCCGGCGCCGCGCCGTTCGTGGGCAGCGCGGCCACGACGCCGGACATCCTCTGGAGCCTTCGCATGCCGCGCGTGATCCTCGGCTTCCTGGCCGGCGGCACGCTGGCCGCCGTGGGCGCGGCCTTCCAGGTGATCCTGCGCAACCCCCTGGCCGAGCCATACACGCTCGGCGTCGCGAGCGGCGGGGCGCTCGGGGCCGCGGTCGCCTTCTGGATTCCGGGGCTGGCGGTGACGCTCGGGCCGCTCTCATCGCTCCAGCTCTTCTCGCTGGCCGGCTGCGGGGCCGCGCTCGCGCTCATCTACGTCCTCGCCCACCGTCCGCATGGCATCTCGATGAGCACGCTGCTGCTGGCCGGCGTGACGATCGGCATCCTGTGCGGCGCGCTGATCATGCTCGTGCGCTTCCTCGCCAAGCCCACCATTCTGGTGGCCATGGAGCGCTGGGTGATGGGGGGGCTGGACATCTTCGGCTACCGCGAAGTGGCGGCGCTCGTGCCCTTCCTGCTCCCCGGCCTCGGGCTGCTGGCGGTGCAGGTGCCGTCGCTCAACCACCTGTCGCTCGGGGAGGAGATGGCCGCGGGACACGGGGTCGACGTGGCCGCGGTGCAACGCGAGGTGTTCCTGGGGGCGGGCCTGGCCACGGCGGCGGTGGTGTCGGTGGCGGGGCCGATCGGCTTCGTGGGCCTCATCGTGCCGCACGCGGTGCGTCGCCTCTCGGGCTTCGACCACCGCATCGTGCTGCCCGCCTCGTTTCTGGTGGGCGGCGCGTTCCTGGTCGCCTGCGATGCGCTGGCGCGCATCATCGTCACGCCTGCCGAAATGCCCGTCGGCATCCTCACCGCGCTCATCGGCGGCCCTATCTTCATCCGCATCCTGCTGGCGCGGAAGTAAGAAACTATCTCAAGACCCACGCAGGCTGCGACGCCTGCATTCTGCCTGCGGGCAAGAGCCGAGGAGCAGGCGATGCAACGGAGAGCATCGTGGACGACGAGCGACGCCGCCCGAAGGCAGAAGTCGCGGCGTCCCTCCGGGTTGCGGCGGCAGCGGGGCGGCTGCCATGTTGCGGCTCCTCAGCGATGCCCTCCGTCGCATCGCCTGCGTCGCCGCGCCCTGCATCCGCCCCGCTGGCGCCGGCAACGCAGCCCGTGTGGGTCTTGAGATAGCTTCTAGGCCCCCGAGAGCGCAAGGCCGGGGTGCGGGCCGGAATTGTAGGTGGCTGCGGGAGCTCCGAAGGAGCGAAAGGGGATCGCGCAGGGCGAGGCTGTAGGCGGGATGTCCACATCCCGCGAAGCCCGCGATGCCTCGCGGGACGGGGACGTCCCGCCTACAGGGGAGGCACTGTCTCGGGGGCGATCTGGTTCCCAGGCGTTGCCGTGGCCTTTACGCTACGAGCCGTTCAGGCGGAAGAGAGGAGCGATCCACCCACATTTCCGGCCCGCACCCGCAAGGCCGCGGCCGGTGGACAGCGGGGCGGATTTCTGCTATACTGAAATTCCGGGCGTTTCCTCAGCCATCCCGGATCGCGTGTCAACGGCGGGGAAACTCTATCCCGGGAGCAGCGTCACAGGGCCGGCCAGGTCCCCCCTTTCGGCGAGGAGCACAATGACAGAGCACAGGGAACTCAACCAGTGGATCCGCGAGTGCGCAGAGCTGTGCCAGCCGGACCGGATCGTGTGGGTAGACGGCTCGGACGAGCAGCGCCGCGCGCTGCTGGCCGAGGCGTGCAAGACCGGCGAGTTCATCGAGCTCAACCAGGAGAAGCTGCCCGGCTGCTACTACCATCGCTCGGCTCTCAACGACGTCGCGCGCACCGAGGGCCTCACCTATGTGTGCACCAGCACCGAGGAAGAGGCCGGTCCCACCAACAACTGGATGGCGCCCGAGGAGGCCCGCGACAAGGCCGCCGCCATCTTCGCGGGCTCCATGCGCGGCCGCACCATGTACGTCATCCCCTTCTCGATGGGCCCCATCGGCTCGCCCTTCAGCAAGATCGGCGTCGAACTCACCGACAGCCTCTACGTCGTCATCAACATGCTCATCATGACCCGCGCCGGCAAGGCCGTGCTCGACCAGCTCGGCACCACCGGCGCGTTCACCCGTTGCCTGCACGGCAAGGCCGAGCTGGACCTCAAGCGCCGCCTGATCCTGCACTTCCCCGAGGACAACACGATCTGGAGCGTGGGCTCGGGCTACGGCGGCAACGCGCTGCTGGGCAAGAAGTGCCTGTCGCTCCGCATCGCCGGCTATCTGGCCAAGCGGGAGGGCTGGATGGCCGAGCACATGCTCATCCTGGGCGTGCAGCACCCCGACGGGCAGGTGGACTACATCGCCGGCGCCTTCCCCAGCGCCTGCGGCAAGACCAACCTCGCCATGCTCGTGCCCCCCGAAGCCCTCGCCAGGAAGGGCTACAAGGTGTGGACCGTAGGCGACGACATCGCCTGGATGCGCGTGGGCGCCGACGGCCGGCTCTGGGCCTGCAACCCCGAGAGCGGCTTCTTCGGCGTCGTGCCCGGCACCAGCTCGAGATCGAACCCCAACGCCATCAAGACCCTCGCGCGCAACAGCCTGTACACCAACACGGCCTTCTGCCCCGACGACCGCACCGTGTGGTGGGAGGGCAGCGACTCACCGCCGCCCGCCAACCTGCTCGACTGGCGCGGCCAGCCCTGGCACCCCGGCATGGTGGACGAACACGGCAAGAAGATGCCCGGCGCCCACCCCAACAGCCGCTTCACGGCCCCGGCCGCACAGTGCCCCTCGATCTCGCCCGAGTGGGAGAACCCGCAGGGCGTGCCCATCTCCGCCATCCTCTTCGGCGCCCGCCGCGAGCGCCTCGCGCCCCTCGTCTACCAGTGCTTCAACTGGCAGCACGCCGTCTACGTGGCCGCCACCATGGTCTCCGAGCGCACCGCCGCCGCCGAAGGCAAGCGCGGCGAAATCCGCCACGACCCCATGGCCATGCTCCCCTTCTGCGGCTACAACATGGCCGACTACTTCCAGCACTGGCTCGATATGGGCAAGCGCATCACCCACCGGCCCAAGATCTTCCGCGTCAACTGGTTCCGCACCGACGACGACGGCAAGTTCCTCTGGCCCGGCTTCGGCGAAAACCTGCGCATCCTCCTCTGGTGCCTCGACCGTTGCCACGGCCGCGTCGGAGCCATCAAGGCCCCCATCGGCTACGTCCCGACGTACGACAGCATTGACTGGACGGGGCTCGACTTCCCCCGCGACACCTTCGGCGAGCTGCACGCCATCTACACCGAGGACTGGCTCGAGGAGCAGGCCCAGAACCGCCAGTTCCTCGCCCAGTTCGGCAGCCGCCTGCCGCACGAGCTGTGGTACGAGCACGCCGCGCGCGACCATCGCCTGCGAGGAGAAGATTGAGGCGAGGCTCCATCCTGCCCCTGATTCCTCCAGCGTGCGTGTCAAATCTGTTTTTTTCACTTTCGCTCGCGCCCCTGTAGCCTCTGGGCGAGGCGCCGGTTGCCGTGGAGGTGGGCGGCGCCCCGGCGGCCGGCGCCGGCCGCACCCGACGACCCAACGCCAAAGTGCGCGCCTATCTCGTCGAGCCGCCAGTCGCCTGACCGCCACAGGAGGTGGATCAGCACGTCGCGCATCGGGCGAACGACGTGGCGGCGGGGACGCCGAAGGCCGTCCAACTCGTCCCGCCCGATGCCCAGGCGCTCCGCCAGGCGCTCGGCCGCCGCAGCGACGGTAGGGCCGCCAGCGCTCCGCAGCAGGGCGCGGGCCTGCGGCTGGCCGGCGCGCCGGGCCAGGCCCATGCGCTCGGCCAGCGCCCGCAGGCCCTCCGCACTCCCCAGCCAGATGCCGTGGCGGAGGTTCTCCAGCAGGCGGCCGGCCTCCTCGCTATAGTTCTGGACGGCGCGGCGGAATTCCCCCGCCTCGCCGCCGAAGAGACGCAGGGCACGGCCCGCGCGGAACCACTCGGGGCCGCCCCGCCCGTAGGCCAGGCAGGGGTAGCTGCTCCAGGAGTAGTCGGCCAGGCGCCCGACGAGGCCAGCCCGTAGGGGGTTGCGGTGGATGTAGAGGAGGAGCTGGCGAAGGTAGGCCTCGTCCTCGATGACGAAGGCCTTGAAGCGGCCCTGGAAGAGGTGGCCGCTGCGCGCGTGGCGGGCGTTGAACCAGTTGGTGTAGGCCACGCCGAGCCAATGCAGGGCGCGGGAGAGGTTGGGGAGCGCGGTGCGGAGGACCAGATGGTAGTGGTTGGGCATGAGCACGTAGGCCCACGGCTCGGCCCCGAAGCGGTCCTCGAGCAGGCCGAGGAGACCGAGGAAGTGCTCGCGGTCGCGGGCGTCGTGGAAGACGTCGCGGCGTTCGTTCCCGCGCGCGAAGGCGTGGTAGAAGGTGTCGGCGGCTTCGAAGCGAAGCGGTCTGCCCATGTCCGCATTCTACCCCGGCCGGTCCGCCTGTCAAGCCAAAAGTGTAAAAAAGAGATTTGACACCTCACCTCGCCGGTCCGCCTGTCAAGCCAAAAGTGTAAAAAGGAGATTTGACACCTCACCTCGTACACCTCACCTCGTATGACACCTCACCTCGTACACCTCACCTCTCACCTCACCTCTGACACCCCTCACTTCACCCCTCCGCCCGCCTCACCGACGACTGGGGTCGCCTCAGGCCGCTGGGAGTCCGCGCTGTGGGGCCCGCCGGCCACGGTTCCTACCATCCGAGATCGAAAGCGGCGCTTCGCGCCGTTTGGCATGCGACACGGAGCGCAGGGACGAGAGGAGAAGCACGGCGGGAGCCGCCTGAATCGCGCTTGACTCGTCCTGCGCGCCGCCTATGATGGGCGTCCACCTCTCCAAGGAGACACGCATGGCGACGATCGAGTGGGCAGGCGGCATGTGCCTCGGGCTGCTCTTGCTCGGGTTGGCCCTCGCAGAGGGGGGCACGCAGCCCAAGGAACCCTGGCTCAAGCAACGCCTCGAGTGGTTCCAGGACCTCCGCTTCGGCTTCTTCATGCACTGGGGGCCTTACAGCCAGTGGGGCTGCATCGAGAGCTGGCCCCTCGTGCCCGCCGACCCGTGGGCACGCCCCGACGACCTGCCCGCCTGGGTCGAGCGCGGGAAGGACATCGCGCGCTTCCAGCGCGACTACTTCGCCCTCAACCGCACGTTCCACCCCACGAAGTTCGACCCCGCGAAGTGGGCCGCCACCGCCAAGGCCGCGGGCTGCCGCTACGTGGTCTTCACGACGAAGCACCACGACGGCTTCTCGATGTTCGACACCCGCCAGACCGACTATCGCGTGACCCACCCCGACTGCCCGTTCAGCTCGAATCCGCGGGCGAACGTGGCGAAAGAGGTCTTCGACGCCTTCCGCGCCCAGGGCTTCGGCATCGGCGTTTACTTCTCCAAGAGCGACTGGCACTGCCCCTGGTACTGGTGCCCCGACTTCCCCGTCAAGGACCGCAACCCCAACTACGATACGGCGAAGCACCCCGAAATCTGGGGCCAGTTCCAGCGATTCGTCTACCGCCAGATTGAGGAACTGATGACCGGCTACGGCAAGGTGGACATCCTGTGGCTCGACGGCGGCCAGGTGCGGCCCCCGAACCAGGACATCCAGATGGCCCGTATCGCCGCCATGGCCCGCAAACACCAGCCCGGCCTCATCATCGTGGACCGCACCGTGGGCGGCGAGTTCGAGAACTACCGCACGCCCGAGCAGGAGGTGCCCGAGGCCCCGCCCGACTTCGTGTGGGAGTCGTGCCTCACGATGGGCGACCAGTGGTCGTTCAAGCCCAACGACAGGTACAAGAGCACACGGCGCCTCATTCACCTGCTCGTGGACATCGTGTCGAAGGGCGGGAACTTCCTGATGAACGTCGGCCCCCAGCCCGACGGCGAGTTGCCGGCCGAGGCGGTGACCCGGATGCGCGCGGTGGGCGCGTGGCTGGAGGTGAACGGCGAGGCCATCTACGGCACCCGCGCCATCGCCCCCTACAAGGAGGGGCGCGTGTGCTACACACGCAAGGGCGATACTGTCTACGCCATTCACCTGTGCGAGGAAGGGCAGGAGGGGCCACCGGCGCAGATCGTGCTCGAATCGCTCTGCCCGGCCCCCGGCTCCCAGGTTCACATGCTCGGGGTCCGCGAGCCCCTGCCCTGGCGTGCGCAGGGCAAGGGTGCCGTCATTGACCTCCCCGCCTCCCTCCTCGCCAATCCCCCCTGCCGCCACGCTTTCACGGTGAGGTTGGATCTCGCCAAGTAGCCGCGGCGCTTGAGAGACCGCAGGCGAATGGTATGGTAACCCCGTAGAAAAGGAGAAGACAATGACAAGTGCGGCCGATCTCTGGAACTCTCTGGGATGCCTCTTTGCTATCGTCTCGCTGGCCCTCGTGGTCGCGGAGGCGGGCGGGCCGCCCGTGAACTACGAAGAGGACCAAGTGCCGCCGTACACCCTGCCCGACCCGCTGGTGATGGCCGACGGCGCGAAGGTGACGAGCGCCGAAATGTGGCGCACGAAGCGGCGGCCCGAGATTCTGGAACTCTTCCGTACCCACGTCTACGGCCGCTCGCCCGCCAGGCCCGAGGGCCTGGCCTTCAAAGTCTTTGACAACGAGCCTCAGGCCCTCGGCGGCAAGGCGATGCGACGACAAGTCACTATCCTCTTCACCGGCAAGGAGGATGGGCCGAAGGCCGACCTGTTGCTCTACCTGCCCAACGACGCCCGGCGGCCTGTCCCCGCCTTCCTCATCCTCAACTTCCAGGGCAATCACGCGGTCTCGACCGACCCAGCCATCCGCCTCTCGGCGAGCTGGCACCGCGACGGCAAGGGCGTGGAGAAGAACAAGGCCACCGACGCTGCCCGCGGCGCCGAAGCCTCGCGTTTCCCCATTGACCGCATCCTCGCCCGCGGCTACGCCCTCGCCACCATCTACTACGGCGACATTGACCCCGACTTCCACGACGGCTTCAAGAACGGCGTCCACCCCGCCTTCGACCAGGGCCGGCGCCAGCCCGACTCCTGGGGCTCCATCGCCGCCTGGGCCTGGGGCCTCAGCCGCGCCCTCGACTACCTGGAGACCGACAAGGACGTGGACGCGAAGCGGGTGGCCGTGCTCGGCCACTCGCGCCTCGGCAAGACCGCGCTGTGGGCGGGCGCGGAGGACGAGCGCTTCGCCATCGTGATCTCCAACAACTCGGGTGCCGGCGGCGCCGCTCTCAGCAAGCGCATCTACGGCGAGACCGTCGAGGTCCTCAACCGCAACTTCCCCCACTGGTTCTGCGAGAACTTCAGGAAGTACAGCGCCAAGGAGGCCGACCTGCCTGTAGACCAGCACGAGCTGATCGCCCTCTCTGCCCCGCGGCCCGTGTACGTGGCCAGCGCCGTGGGTGACCGGTGGGCCGATCCCAGGGGCGAATTCCTCTCGTGCCACCACGCCGACCCCGTCTATCGCCTCCTGGGCACCGAGGGCTTGCCCGCGAAGGAGATGCCGGGTCTCGACAGCCCGGTCATGGGCGCAATCGGCTACCACATCCGCACCGGCGGCCACGACCTGACGGCCTACGACTGGGACCGCTACATGGACTTCGCGGACAAGCACTATGGGAGGAAGTAGGGCGTGCGCACCTGCACGCCTCGGCGCTTGGTCCCACAGCGTGACGGACACATGGTTGTGCTTGCCCGGCGGCATCCAGGCCCTGCCCGTTCCTCCCCCGGATCACCCTTGGGGGAGCGAAAGGGATGCAGAGGGGCGGAAAGGCCATAGGGCCGCCCGGATCGCCAATGCGCCATACTTGCTCACCTCTCGGCGGCGGCAGGGCCGAGCCGGGAAGGGGGTGCCGTGTCTGGTTTCCGGGAGCCCGGCGACGACTGGGGCGCAGGCGCCTGGCCTGAGAGCCACGCTTGCGGGCTCTCGGCGCGTTGACTTCCCAGGCTCCGGGGCTTATAATCCGGCAAGCGGGCGGCTCCGCTGCCTGGTCGGAATTAGTCTGCAAACGCAAGCCTCGTCCTGCTAAGCATTTGTGGTGGAAAACCGCCCTGGCGAGAGATGGCCTGTGGAACTCTACGCCCCCAGGATCGTCTAATACTGCGGAAGAGCGAACCGATGCCCGAGACGGAACTGGCCGACGAGGTGCTGGTGGCCCAAGCCAAACGGGGCGACCGGGCAGCCTTCGGGCTCCTCGTCGAGCGGTACCAGCACGCGCTCTTCAACGGCCTGTGCCGCATGGTCAACCAGCGGGAAGACGCCGAGGACCTGGCGCAGGAGGCATTCGTCAAGGCGTTTCGCGGCCTTGGCAGCTTCGAGGGGCGGTCGAGCTTCTACACCTGGCTCTACTCGATCGCCTACCACCTGGCCATCAGCCACAGGAGGAAATTCGGCTCGGCCCGCCACCTCAACCCGCTGTCGTTACAGCACGGCTCCGATGAGGATGGTGGCGGCCTCCAGGTGCAGGACGATTCGGACCCCCCGGAGGCCCGCGCGGAGCGGCACGAGACCCGCCGGCGTATCGAGCAGGCGATCGCGGGCCTCGAGGACGACTACCGAGCCGTGATCGTGATGCGGGACATTGATGGCCTCGACTATCAGGCGATTGCCGAGGCTATCGGGTGCCCCCAAGGCACCGTGAAATCGAGGCTCCACCGGGCGCGTCTGGCGCTTCGGGAGCAGTTGAAGGACCTGGTGACATGACGCTGGACGATGTGCGGACACAACTCTCGGCCTACCTGGACGGCGAGCTCGGCGAGACCGAGCGTCGAGCGGTCGAAGCCGCGCTGGAGGCCCAGCCCGAGTTGCGCGCCGAGCTCGAATCGCTGCGCCGCACCGTCTGCCTCGTCCGGTCGTTGCCCAGGGCAACGGCTCCGGCCGGCTTCCGGGAGCGGGTCGAAGCGGCGATCGCCCGCGACGGCGAGGCGGCCCTGCGCCCCCGGCCCTCGCGCCGCTGGCTCACTGCTGCCCTGGCTGCCGCCGCCTGCCTGCTCGTCGCGGCGGCGGCGCTCCTCCACCGCGCCGAGCGTCCGCGGGAGGCCGCTCGCACCCTCGACCCGGCGCACCCCACGACAGAGCGTGCAGCTGCCAGGGACGACCGCTCCGACGGCGCGCCACAAGACGCGCTCTCGGCCGCGAAGCCCGACGACGCCGAGGCGGACGAGGCCCTCCGCCGCCAAGCCCCCAGCCAGCCGCCGGCCGCCGAGGCGGACAAGACCTTGACCGGCAAGCCCTTTGGCTACGCCGAGCGGAAGGCGGCGCTCGCCGGGCGCGAGGCCGGCGAGCCCCCCGCAGCTCCCGCGGCCTCCGCCATGCGGGCGCGCGAGCCCGGCCCGGGCGTCAAGGCAGGCGGAACCGGCCTCCGCGGCAGTGTGGACCGCGCGATGGCCGAGAAGAAGAGGGAAGTCCTGGCCGAGCTCGAGCGCCACGAAGGCGAGAATCGCAGGAACGGCGAAAGGGCCCTCGCGCCCGGGGCCGCGAAGCCGTCCGTCACGATGGCGGCGAAGAGCGGTGCCGCGCCTGCCCCAACCACGACCCCTTCGAAGGCCCTCAAGGATGCGCCGATGGCCGATGCCTCGGCGCAGGGTGAGGAACGGATCAAGCGGGAAGGCGCCATCGAGGAGACTCAGGACGCCGATGGGCGGCAGCGTCGCTCTCTCGAGCGGGACAGCCTCGTGGCCGCCATCGTGCGCGAGCGGGCCGCGGCCGCCCCGCCTCGTGGGGTGGGCGGCGGGCAGCGGGCCGTGGGCGCGGCCGGCCAGGCTGCGCGGAACGCCCTGGCGGGCGATGCGCTCGAAGTGGCCCTGGCCTACACCGATCTGTCGGCCTGTCTGGCCGAGGTGTACGCCACGCTCGACGCCGCAGAGGTCCCCTACACTGTGCAGCCGGAGGGCGGCGGCCGCTTCATCGTCGAGACCCGTCTCCCCGACGCGGCGGCGAAGGCCCTCGTGGCCCACCTCAAGGGCCGGCTCTCCGACCGCAAGGACCTGGAGAAGGCCGAACAGCAGAAGGCCACGTCCGCCCTGGCTCGCGACAACAGCGGCCTCCTCAAGGCGAAGAGCGCGGAGGCGGGCCCCGCCGTGCGCGTGGTGCTGCACTTCGAGCGCGCGGCCACTCCCGCCGCAGAGCCGGTTCCGCAGAAGTAAGCGGGAATGGGGCGAAGGTGCCTTTCTGGCGGAAGGGTTGCCTTCCCCGGCGCCATTCTCCAAAGGCTCCCGATCGGGGTCTGGGGGGACCTTCTGCAAAAAGTCCCTCCCCAGTTCCTCGTGGGATCAGACTTGCTTGAGTTGCTTGAGGACGCTGACCATCTCGATGGCGGCGATGGCGGCGTCGTAGCCGCGATTGCCGGCCTTGGTGCCGGCGCGCTCGACGGCCTGCTCGATGGTGTCGGTGGTCAGGATGCCGTAGATGACGGGCAGGCCGGTGCTCATGGCAATCTCGGCCACGCCCTTCGATGATTCGGCGGCCACGTAGTCGAAGTGCGGCGTGGAGCCGCGGATGACGGCGCCCAGGCAGATCACGGCGTCGAACTTGCCGCTCTCAGCCATGAGCTTGGCCGCGATGGGCACCTCGCGGGCGCCGGGCACGCGGGCCACCGTGATGTCGGCGTCGGCCGCGCCCGACCGCTGAAGGGCGTCGAGCGCGCCGCCCAGCAGGCGCGAGGTGATGAAGTCGTTGAACCGGCTCACCACGAGCCCGAACTTGAGCCCCTGGGCCGACAAGTCGCCCTCGATCATTCTCGGCATTCCGGGTCTCCTTCGTCTGCTTTCGCGTGATCTTGCGTGCTGCGCGGGCCGCCCCTCAGTCGGTCATCTCCAGGTCGCCGACCTCGGAGATGTCGCGCTTCGGAATGTCCGCCCAGCGGAACTCGGCGTCCGACGGGCCGTTCTCCTTCTCGAACATGGCCCGCCAGCGCTTCTTGAAGCGCAGGCCGTTCTTGATGGTGACATAGCGATAGTTGATCGTCGGCGTGTCGCCCGACGTGACGTTTTCACAATGATACATTTCCACGGTCGGCAAGTAAAGCACCCGATAACCGGCGTGGCGGGCGCGGTAGCAGTAATCAATGTCCTCGAACTGGAGGGGGTTGAAGCCCTCGTCGAGCGGGCCGAGCTCGTCGTAGAGGCGGCGCGGCATCATCCAGCAGGCCGAAATGAGGCACTGGACCTCGCGCGGCTGGTTGAAGGCGGGCGCCTCGCGCGGCTCGCCGCGCCCCAGGAAGTGCACCCAGCCGGTCGGCGTGACGGCGCCGCCGGCGAACTGGATGAGATAGGGCGGGAACGGGTAGATCAGCTTGGGGCCGACGATGCCGGCGCGCGGGTCGGCCTCGAGCGCGGCCCGCAGGCGCTCGAGCCACGAGCGGGTGCGCGGCACCACGTCGTTGTCGAGGAACGCGATGTAGCGGCCGCGGACCTGCTGAAGCGCGAGGTTGCGGCCGGTGACCGCCCCCGCATTCTGCTCCAGGCGCGTGGGGCGGAAGGCGATGCCGGTGGCCTCGGCCCGCGGCGCAAACTCGGCGTAGAGGGCCGGCGTCGCGTCGGTGGAGCCGTTATCCAACGCCAGAATCTCGAAGGGGCGGTATGACGAGCGCACGAGGCCCTCGAAGCACCGCCGCGTGTGCTCGACCTTGTTGTGTGACAGAACGACGAGCGAGATGAGGGGAGTCGCTGGACAGTTCCTGGCTTCGGCCATGAGGGATGCCCTCTGCCGGCGCGAACGCGGGGGATCCTCGGCGCACGGGGCGTCAGTGCTTTCGGATACGGGGCTTGATGCCCATCTTATCGAGGGCCTTGCGCCACTCTTCGGCCTCGGCCGCGGAACCGCCCTTGCACACCATGACCACGGTGCGCTCGACCTGCTTCTGGGCCTCCTCGGGCGTGAGGCCCTGGCGCTCGACGAGCAGCTTGGCGATGTACTCCTGCTCCTGGCCGCGCGCTCTGGCGACCGAAACGTCGTAGCGTGCGCCGGCCGGCTCGGGTGCCGGCTTGGGCGCGGGCGCGGCGGACTTGGGCGCGGGCGCCGGCGCGGCAGGCTTCGGCGCAGGCGCGGCCGCCGCGGGCCGCGCCTGTGGGGCCGGCTGCGGCGCCGGGCGCGGCTTGATCTCCATCGGGCGCGGCTTCGCGGGCGCGGGTTGGGTGATGTGGGTCTCGGTGGGCGCTTCCCGCACGGGGAGGACCATGGGCGTGGGCTGTTGCGCGGCCGCCTTCTGCTGGGTGGCAGGCTCCTTGGCCACGGGCGCGGCCGCCGCTGGCTGTGGCGCAGGCCTGGGCTTGGGGGCCTCGGCCTTGGGAGCTTCGGGCTTGGGCGCGGCCGCCGGTGCAGCGGCAGGCGCTGGCGCTGCCGCGGGCTTGGGGCTGGCCGGCTCCTCTTCCTTGGGCCTGTTCTTGAGGATCGAGTCGAGGAAACCCGAGATCTCGGCCAGCTCGTCGCTGCGCGCGGGCTCTGCGGCGGGCACTTCCTCGGCCACGGGCAGCTCGGCCTCCACCGGCTCGGCCTCGGGGATGTCATCGGCCCCTGGGACCGCAAGGTCTACGGGCTCGGCCTCAGGGATCTCGGCTTCAGGGGCCTCGGCCGGCGTGGCTGGGGCCTGAGGCGGAGGCGGGGCGGCCGTTGCCGGCGGCGACGGCGAGGCGGCCGGCTCCCAGCGCCGCACGGCAAACCGCTCGCCGCACGAGGGGCACACGAACAGGTTCGCCGGCTTGAGCACCGCGGCGGGCGGCGCCGGCCAGCGGAACTGCTTGAGCTTGCCCACGGGGTCGGCGGTCAAACGCATCTGCGCGCCCAGGCGGCCCAGGCGGATGAGGTGCGTGCGCAGGTTCGCCGCCATCGCCTGCGAGAGTCCGCTGATGAGCACGATGGGCGCGTTGTTCACGGCGCCCAGAGCCGTCTTCAGGTCAATGGGGAACACCTCGGTCAGCTCGGCGGCAACGCTCTGAGCCTGCGCCGGACTCACGGAAAGGAGCACCAGCTTGAAATCCGCCTTTGGCGCTGCGGCCGCAGCCATTGCGACGCCTCCTTCGGGCGAGGTCGGGGATCGTAACGAGACCGCCCGCAATGCTAGCAGAAAGGCAAGATCGAGTCAAGGCGCCCGCGGCGGCCGCCACCCGGCGTTGCTGGCTGATGTACGCTCGGTATAATGAGCGCGCCGCCCGTGGGGCGCGGCACAGGAGGCCGAGCAGGCGATGACCGACCAGGAGCGAATCCTCGCCACCCTCCGCGGCGAGCCGACCGATCGCCTGCCCTGGGCGCCGCGGCTCGATCTGTGGTTCAAGGCCCGGCAGCGCGCCGGCACATTGCCCAGCCGCTACCGCCACGCGACCCTGCGCGACCTGGTGGACGACCTGGGCTGGGGCCTCCACGCCGTGGTGCCCGACTTCCGCGACGTCGTCCACCCCGACGACCACCTCGACCGGGGCCTGGGCCTCTTCAACCTGCGCACCATGCCTTACCGCACCGTGCTCGAGAACGTCGAACGCACGGCCCGCACCGAGGGTGCCCGCACCCTGGTGGAGTATCGGACGCCTCTCGGCTCCGTGCAGACCGTGGTGGTCTACGACGCGGCGATGCAGGAGGCCGGGATCACCATCAGCCACGTCGAGCGGCCGCCGTTCCAGAGCGAGCGCGACTACGCCCCGCTCGGCTACCTTTTCGAGAACGCGCGGGCGGAGCCGCAGCTCGAGGGCTTCGAGGCATTCGCCGACCGTGTCGGCCCCCGCGGCCTGCCGGTGGCCTGGGTGAGCGCCGCCGCCTCGCCCATGCACTTCATTCTCCGCGAGCTGATGCCCTTCGACGTCTTCTTCTACGAGATGGTGGACCACCCCGAGGCCCTGGCGCATCTGGCCCAGCAGATCGAGGGCTACTGGCAGCGCGTGCTGGAGGCCGCCTTCCGGTGCCCGGCCCGCCTGTTCCTTGTGGGGGCGAACTACGACGCCACGGTGACCTGCCCGCCGTTCTTCCGCGACCACGTTCTGCCCTGGCTGCGGCGCGCGGCGCGCGAGCTCCACGCCCGCGGCCGTTACCTGCTCACCCATACGGACGGTGAGAACGCCGGCCTCCTCCAGCACTACCTCGACGCCGAGGTGGATGTCGCCGATTCCGTGTGTCCCGCGCCGATGACGAAGCTCACGCTCCGGCAGGTGCGCGATGCCTTCGCCGGGCGCATCACGATCCTGGGCGGCATCCCGTCGGTGGCCCTGCTGCGCGACGCGATGCCGGACCGCGACTTCGGGCGCTTCCTGGACCGCTTCTTCGAGGACCTCGGCCGGGGCGACCACCTGGTGCTGGGCGTCTCCGACACCACGCCGCCGGGGGCCGAGTTCGACCGACTGGTCGAGATCGGCCGGCGCGCCGAAGCCTTCGGCCCCATCCGGCCCCCTCGAAGGCGCCGGCCCCGGGACTCCGGAGCAGGGGGTGGGGCCTCTCGGGCCTGAGGCCTCGGGCGGCGCCGCTACAGGGCCCGGCTCACTTCCGCGGCTTCGCAAGGTCGGCGAGGATCATCTCGGCGACTTTGCGGCCGCTGAGCAGCATGCCGCCGAAGATCGGCCCCATCCGCGGCGCGCCGTAGACGGCGTTGCACACCATGCCCGCGGCGTAGACGCCGGGGTAGATTTCGCGCGTGTTTTCCACGATGGCCAGCTCGCCGCGGGTCGCGTCCATCGGGCGTTCGCCCTCGAGCGAGCCGCTGGGCGTGTTGAGCTTCACCTGGGCCTTGTTCACCAGCACCTTGGCGATCTCGGCGGGGTGGCCTGTCGCCTCGATGACCACGCGGGCGCGAATCGTCAGCGGGTCCACGTGCAGGCCGCTCATCTCCACCGGGCTCCACTGGATGACGAGGCCCGTGACCCGGCCGTTCTGGAGCATCACGTCCTCGACGCTGATGCAGTTCATGAAGCGGGCGCCGGCGGCGGTGGCCTTGTAGGTCAGCGCGGCGACCGCATGAACCGCGTCGGCGGTCCAGTAGCCCTTGCCCGCTTTGAGGCTGTGGATGCCCATCTCGTCGAGGATGGCCTTGGCGGGGTCCTGCACGACGATCTCGTTGAACATCATGCCGCCGCCCCACATGCCGCCGCCGATGCTGAGCTTGCGCTCGAAGAGGGCCACCCGGAGGCCCGCCTTGGCCAGGTAGTAGGCCGCCGTGATGCCGGCCGGGCCGCCGCCAGCGATGGCCACGTCGGTGTCGGCCACTTCGGCCAGCTTCTTGGCATAGCCCTCGACGATGAGACGCGTGACGCGGATTTCATCCAGCTTCACCGCCTCGACTCCTCTCTGGACGGGTCGTGTGTCCTGGAACGAAAACGCCCGAGCCACACGGTGTGGTCGGGCCGACGGCTGCTTCCCTGCGCAGGCATTACCCTGGTCAGGTTCCTGGGGTCGACCCGAGTCCTCTCAGCCGGCAGGGGCATCTTCTCCTGCGGCTCCCCCAGCAGCTCTAACCATTGTAGACGCCAGGCCGCGACGCGTCAACCTTTGACACCGACCTGCCCCCCGGTGTCTACTGGAGGCGTCACCCTCATGGGCCGTTCCGGAGATATCCGCCATGCCTCTCTGCCTCCGCCGCGTGTTCGACCTCGCGCAGCCGCTGTTCGACAGATGCCCCGCCTTTCCCGGCGACCCGCGCGTGCGGGTGAGGAACGTGAAGTCGATCGATGCCGACGGCTTCAAGCTCGAGACGCTGTTCCTCGCCAGCCACTCGGGCACCCACGTGGACGCGCCCAGCCACCTGCTGCACCTCGATCGGGGGGCGATCACGGACTTCCGTCCCGACCACTTCGTCGGGCCGTGCGTGGTGGCCGACCTGCGGCGCAAGGGCGACGATGACGAGATCGGTCCCGCCGACCTCGAGCCGTACCGCGACCTGCTCGCGCCCGGCGACATCCTGCTCCTGGCCACGGGCTGGTCGCGCTTTCGCGGCGAGGACATGGCCCGCTGGATGCACCACTCGCCCTATCTGACGAGGGAGGGCGCCGAATGGATCTGCGCCCGCGGCGTGAAGGGCGTGGGCATTGACCACTTCACCATCGGCACCACGCTCGAGCAGTTCGACCGCCCGCCACACGAGACGCTGCTGCGCCGCCGCATCTGGATCGCCGAGGACCTGGTGATCCCCGACGAGCTGCTCGCCGAGCGCCGCAGGTGGTTCTATGTGGGCGTGCCGCTCAGGCTCCAGGGCGCCAGCGGCGCGCCCGTGCGGCCGGTGGTGATAGATGCCGGGGACTGAGGGGGCGCGGGCACCCTGCTGGGGGCGGCGGGCGCGAGGTGGCCGGCGCGTGTGCACCATGCACGGGGGTCGGTAAGAAGCTCCCCCGGGTCTCACTTGGCGTCGGGGTCCTGGCGGCGGCGCTCGAGTTCCTTGCGGTAGAAGGCGGCGTGGGCTTCGAGGCGCGTCTTGTCCTCGCCTTCGGCCGCGGCGGCGGCCTTCGCGGCCGTGTCGGCGGCGAGGGCCAGGTGGCCCAGCTCGTAGTGCACGCGGGCCAGGGCGGCGAGCACGCCCACGGCCTTGGCGTCCGAGAGGGCGACGGCCTGCTTCGCCAGCTCCAGGGCCTTGGGCAGGTCGCGGTGTTCCAGGTCGCCGCCCGTGCTGAGGGTGAGCGCGACCTCGATCAGCGCCTCGGGGTCCTTGGCGCAGCCCTTGGCCATGTCGAGCAGCACGGGCCAGGTCTCCTCGAGCTTCCCCTGGTCGCGCAGGATGGCGCGCTTCAGGCGATAGGCGTCGGGGTCGTCGGGCACCTCGCGGAGGATCTCGTTGACCACTTCCATGAGCCGCTCCTGGTCGCGGGTGCGGGCGGCTTCGCCCAGCTTCTGCTGAAGGGTGGCGAGCTTCTTGGCCCGGGCCGCGTCGAACTTGCCGGCCACGAGCTCCTCGATCACCTGGGCCATCTTGGTCAGCGGGTGGCCGTGCCAGGCCACCTTGCCGTCGCGGTCGACCACGAAGGCGTGGGGGATGCCGGCCACGCCCTTCATGTACGCGTTGTTGGTCTTGCCCGCGTCGTCGAGCCCGACGTGGTAGTCCATGGCCATGGTTTCCATGTACTTCTTCACGGTGGCCTCGTCCTCCTCGGTGATGCCGACGAAGACGACGTCCTTGTCGCCGTACTTCTTGTGCAGCTTGTTGATGTGCGGGATGGTGCGGCGGCAGGGCTGGCACCAGGTGGCCCAGAACTCGACGACCAGCACTTTGCCTTTGGCGGCCTCGAGGGTCACGGGTTTGTTGGCGACCCAGGTCTTCACCTGGATGGCGGGCGCCGCGTCGCCCACGTCGAGCGCCAGGGCGCTTGCGCCGCCGAGAAGAGCCGCCGCCAGGACTGCCAGAAGGGTTCGAGTCATCGGGGCTGCCTCCAGAGAACTACGCCGTGCGTGTGCAGGGGAAGACGCATCCACCTCACCCGGACAGTTGGGTTCCGAGCCTGCCGGGACCGTTCGCCGCGTTGCCTTGTTCCTGTTGCGAAGCAGGCGCGAGCATCCCGCTTGCGGCCCTCTTCGGCTTCTCGACGGGCGGGACGCGTGTTGCCGCGGGAGTCCGCACCGGGAGCTACTTCGCGCCCGCGTCCCTGGCCTTCTTGTCCTTCTTCGGCTTCTTCGGCTCCTTGCGGTCGCGGTAGTTTCCTTTGGCCATGGGGGTGTCCTCCTGATCAGGTCTTGTTCTGTCTGCCCGCGAAGCGGGTCTGGAGCTCGGCCACCTGGGCGTCCTCGATCTTGGCGAAGAGGGGCGTGGGCGCGGGGCTCACCTTGCGGCCGGTGAGGCACGCCCAGTCCTCGATGCCTGCCCAGGCTTGCGTCTCGGGCGAGCCGTCGAGGCCCAGGTTGGCGAAGAGCCGCCGCCCAGTGAAGGGGATGAACGGTGCGCCGAGGACGGCGAACGCGCGACACAGGTGTACGCAGACGTTGAGGGTGGTGCCGGCCGCGGCCTTGTCGGTCTTCACCTGGTGCCAGGGCTGTTTGGTCTGGAAGTAGGCGTTGGCCGCGGCCCAGGCGTCGCGCTGGACACGGACGGCTTTCTGGAACGAGCACTCCTCCATCGCTTCGTTGACGGCCTTCACCGTGTCGGTGAGGGTCTGGCGGATGGCGGCCTCGGGCTCGCCCGCGCCCAGGGCCTCGGGCACCAGGCCGCCCCAGTTCTTGTTGAGGAAGGTGAGGCTGCGGTGCACGAAGTTGCCGAGCACGTTCGCCAGGTCGCTGTTGACGGTGCTCTGGAAGCCGGCCCATGTGAAATCGCTGTCGCCTTTCTCGGGCGCGACCATGCACAGGTAATAGCGCCAGGTGTCGGCGGGGAAGAGCTCGATGGCCTGGTCGCTGAAGACGCCGCGGCCCTGGCTGGTGGAGAACTTGCCGCCCTCGTAGTTGAGCCACTCGAAGGCCTTGAGCATGTCGCACAACACGAAGCCGTCGTCGGCCGCCATGATCACGGCGGGCCAGGTGACGGCGTGGAAGGGCACGTTGTCCTTGCCGATGAACTGCACGAGGCGGGTGGCGGGGTCCTTCCAGTAGGCCTGCCAGGCGTCGGGCGTGCCGCGGGCGTCGGCCCACTCCATCGAGATGCCGATGTAGCCGATGGGGGCATCGAACCAGACGTAGAAGACCTTGTCCTCGTAGCCCTTGAGGGGCACGGGCACGCCCCAGCGCAGGTCGCGGGTGATGCAGCGGGGGCGGAGGCCCTCGTTGAGCCACTTGTGGGCGATGCTCAGGGTGGTCTTGGGCCAGTGGGTGCGGGTGGCGATCCAGCGCTCGACGAGCGGCGTGGCCTTGGGCAGGTCGAGGAAGAGGTGCCTGGATTCGCGCACCTGGAGGTTTGAGCGCTGGCACACGGCGCAGCGCGGCTCGCGCAGGTCGGCGGGGTCGAGCAGCTTGGTGCAGCTCTCGCACTGGTCGCCCAGCGCCCGGGCGAAGCCGCAGAAGGGGCAGGTGCCCTGCACGTAGCGGTCGGGCAGGAAGCGCTGGCAGTCGGTGCAGTAGAGCTGGCGGATCGCCCGCTCGGTGATGTAGCCGTTCTCCCACAGGCGCAGGAACAGGTGCTGCGTGATCGCGCGGTTCTGGGGGCTGGAGGTGCGGCCGAAGTAGTCGAAGGCCAGGCCAAGCTGCTCGTAGATGCGCTTTTGGATCGCATAGTACTTGGCGGCGTATTCCTCGACGGGGAGGCCCTCTTCGAGCGCCGCCAGTTCGCAGGGGGTGCCGTGCTCGTCGGTGCCGCACACGGCCAGCACGTCGTGGCCCTGCATGCGGCGCCAGCGGGCATAGATGTCGGCCGGCAGCAGCGAGCCGATCACGTTGCCCAGGTGCTTCACGCCGTTGACGTAGGGCAGCGCCGAGGTGACCAGGAACTTCTGGCTCATGCAGCGTCCTCACGAGGAGACAGGCCTTTGCCCCCGCATTGTACCATCCCTGCGGGCGATTCACAAATGGGGGAGGGGGCGGGCGAGGCGTGCCGCGGGCCGGGCGGCCGGGCGGCGATGGGTCGCCGCTTCGTCCATCGTCTGACCGTTCCGTCGGGCCGGCGGCTACGGGGCGGGCTTGAGGCGCTGCATCTCGATGTTGCGCACGGCGCCCTGCGTGCTCCAGGAGAAGAAGCCGAGCGGCCGGCAGGGCAGCAGCTCGTCGTAGATGGTGAACTTGTGGGTGCCCCGCTCGAGGTCCACGACCTGCTTGTCGCCGACCCAGGCCTCGATCTTGGCCTTGGTGACGCGGAGGCGGAACTCGTGCCACTGGTTGTTCTTGAAGCTCATGATCTTGGTCTGCTCGTTGTCGCTGGCGTTGCGGTCGTCAATGCTCGAGAGGCCCACCACGCTGTCGCCCCAGCCGCCGCACACGAAGGTCACGTGCGAGTCGCCCACCGGCACCGTGAGGCCGCCGAAGATGTCGATGCCGTTCTGCCGGCAACCGTCCCAGCGCACCTCGAAATCCTCTTTCGGGAAGTCGCCTTCCCACTGGATGCCGGTGAAGGGCATGCCCTCGCCGAGCACGATGGCGCCGTCCTTCACCTCCACCTTGCCGGCGAGCGAGAAGCTGTCCTCCTTCAGCACCTTCCAGCCGTTGAGGCTCTTGCCGTCGAACATCTGGAACCAGTCACCGGGCGGCACGGTGGCGGGGGTGACCTGTCTGGCCTTCTCGGGGGTCTTAGCCGCCTCCTTGGCCTCGGGGGTCTCCGTGGCCTTCGGTGCGTCCTTCGCCTTGGCCGGCTCGGCGGGCTTGGTCTCGGGCGGGGCCGAGCAGCCGGTGAGCATTGCCGCGGCCATGGCCGCGAGACACGCGAGTGTGACTCTCATGGCGGTGATCCTCTCGGGCGAGAGACTCCAGGGAAGGCGCCGCCCGGTGGCGGCTGCGCAGTGTCTGCATCCTACCGACACCCACCCCCGATGTCAAGGCAGGGCGGGAGCCGACGCGTCAGCGGCGACGGAGCTTGCTGCGAGGCTTGAGCTTGGGCTTGCCCTCCGCCTTATCGTCCACGATCTCGGCCTCGGGCAGGGGCTCTTCCTCGACCCACTGGCCGGCGGCGAGGGCTGCGTCGGCGGCCTTGGGCCGGTCGAGCTTGGCCGCGGCGGCCGGAGCGGCCTCGATGCGCCGCTCGGGCGCGCTGGGCGGCGGCACGGCGACGGTGGGTGCTTCCGTGTCCGAAGGCGAGAGGGGCCGCACCAGCGGCGCCTCGCGCGCGGCCGAGGGCATGGGCGCGACCTCGGGCCGCGGGCGCACGGCCTCCTTCGGCTTGCTCGCCGGCACATAGTCTCTCTCGCCCGGCTCGGGCACGGCCTCGAGCAGCCGCTTGATGATCTCGACGGTGTTGATCCCTTCGCTGTCGGCGTTGAAGTTGGTGAACATGCGGTGCCGCAGGACGGGGAGCGCCGCGGAACGGATGTCGTTGCACGAGACGTTGGCGCGCCCGTCGAGCACGGCGCGGGCCTTGGCGCCCAGGATGAGATACTGGCAGGCGCGCGGGCCGGCGCCGCAGTAGATCCAGTCGTTGATGAACTTCGGGCTTCCCGGCGTCTGCGGCCGGGTGGCGCGCACCAGGCGCGTGGCATACTTGACCACGTGGTCGGAGACGGGCACGCGCCGCACGATGTCCTGGAGGGCGAGGATTTCGGGCTTGCCGAGCACCTTGCGGGGCCTGAGCCTGGCGAGCTGGGTGGTGGCCTTGACGATCACGTTCTCGTCGGCCTCGGCCGGGTAGTCCACCCAGATGTTGAACATGAAGCGGTCGAGCTGGGCTTCGGGCAGGGGGTAGGTGCCCTCCTGCTCGAGGGGGTTCTGCGTGGCGAGGACGAAGAAGGGGAGGTCGAGGGGATAGGTCTTGCCCGAGGTGGTGACGCTGTACTCCTGCATGGCCTCGAGGAGCGCGGCCTGGGTCTTGGGCGGCGTGCGGTTGATTTCGTCGGCGAGCAGCATGTTGGTGAAGATGGGGCCGCGGATGAAGCGGAAGGTCTTCTCGCCCGTCTGCTCGTCTTCTTCCAGGATGTCGGTGCCCGTGATGTCGCTGGGCATGAGGTCGGGGGTGAACTGCACGCGCTTGAAGTCGAGGTCGAGCACCTGGGCGATGGTGCGCACGGTGAGGGTCTTGGCGAGGCCGGGCACGCCGACCATGAGGCAGTGGCCGCGTGAGATCATGGCCATGACGATCTGGTCGAGGACCTCGGTCTGGCCGATGATGATCTTCTGGACCTCGTCGCGGATCCTGGCGCTGGCCACGCGCATGCGGCGGAGGGAGTCGAGGTCGAGCTTGCCCTCGGTGGGCGCGTCGGCGGGCAGGCCCAGCTCCTTCTCGAGCGCGGGCGCGGCGGGCTGGTAGATGCGGGTGATCGGGGCGCGCTCGGCGGGCGGCGGCACGGCCTTGACGAGGTCGCGCACGATGTCGGTCGAGGTCACGCCTTCCGAGAGGGCGTTGAAGTTGACGAAGACGCGGTGGCGCATGACCGGAATGGCGCAGGCCCTCACGTCGTCCACCGTGGCTTCGAGACGGCCTTCGAGCACGGCGCGGGCCTTGGCGCCCAGGATGAGGTACTGGCAGGCGCGGGGTCCGGCGCCGCACTGGACCCGCTGGTTCACGAAGTCGGGGGCGCCCGGGCCGGGCCGGGACGCGCGCACGAGGGCCGTGGCGTAGCGGATCACGGGGTCGGGCACGGGCACGCGCCAGACGGTCTTCTGGAGGGCCAGGATGTCGGCCGCGGTGAGCACCTTCTTCGGCGTGGGCATCGAGCGGTAGGTGGTGCGCTTGATGATCGCCTCTTCCTCGGGCTCGGTCGGGTAGTCCACGAGGATGTTGAACATGAAGCGGTCGAGCTGGGCCTCGGGCAGGGGGTAGGTGCCCTCCTGCTCCAGGGGGTTCTGGGTGGCGAGCACGAAGAAGGGCGGCTCGATCTCGTAGGTGTAGCCCGAGGCGGTGACGCTGAACTCCTGCATGGCCTCGAGGAGGGCGGCCTGGGTCTTGGGCGGCGTGCGGTTGATCTCGTCGGCCAGCAGCATGTTGGTGAAGATGGGGCCTTTGATGAATCGGAAGTTGCGGGTGCCGGTGGCTTCGTCCACCTCGAGGATGTCGGTGCCCGTGATGTCGCTGGGCATGAGGTCGGGGGTGAACTGCACGCGCTTGAAGTCGAGGTCGAGCACCTGCGAGATGGTGCGGACCATGAGGGTCTTGGCGAGGCCGGGCACGCCGACCATGAGGCAGTGGCCGCGCGCGAGCATGGCGGCGAGCACCTGGTCGAGCACGTCGGCCTGGCCGACGATGATCTTGTTGACCTCGGCGCGAATGGCTTCGGAGGCGGCCTTCATGTTGCGGACGGCCTGCTCGTCGATGGCGCCTTCGGCGGGGGCGGCCTCGGGGGCGGGCTCGGCCTCGGGGGCGGGCTCGGCGGGCTCGGCCGCCTCGCCCTTGTCGAATACGAACACCACGCCCGCCACGCCCACCTGGTCGCCGTGGGCGAGCAGGTGGCGCTCGATCCGCTCGCCGTTCACGAAGGTGCCGTTGCCGCTGCCGAGGTCGGTGATCACGAAGCCCTCGGGGGCCGGCTCGATCTGCGCGTGGTGGCGCGACACGCGCTCGCCGGCGAGGCGGATCTGGCACGAGGGGCTGCGCCCGATTTGGACGGGGGCGTTGGGCAGGCGGTAGGTGAGCTCCTTGCCGGAGCCGGCACGGATTCTCAGGATGGGCATGGTCGGTCTCGATCCCTTTCGCGGGTGCGGGTCAGTTCTTGGGCTTGGGCTTCGGTTTGGCGGGGGCGGCCTCCTTCTCGCGCCAACTGGCCGTGTAGAAGTGCGGCCACGGGCGGCGCTTGAACGCTGCGGCGTCGAAGTCGGGCAGCGCGACCACGCCGTCGCCCACGCGAATGCCGCCCAGCCCGGGCACGTAGCCGAAGAGGAGTTCGGTGCCGGGGCCGCCGATCTTGCGCTCCTCGCGGAAGAGGTGGCGGTTCATCTTCACCGTCCAGATCTTGCCCGTCTTGCGCATCTCGCACAGGTCGAGGCGGCGAATCTGGATGCCTTTGAGCTCGGTGCCGCCGGGGTCGAAGGTCCGCTTGTCGCGTATCTGCTCGACGAGCAGCTTCACGGTGCCGAGGTTGCCGCCCATGCGCACGATGCGCTTGGCGTTGAAGTAGTCTTCGCTCATCCAGGTGACCTCTTCGACGCCGTCGCGGGCCTCCCTGGGCAGCTCGGCCAGGCCGTCGGGCGGGTCGAGGGTGATGCCCTCGAAGACCTTGTCCTTGAACTTCAGCACGAGGTCGTACTTGCCGGGCGGGAGGCCCTGGATGGCGACAACGCCTGCGCCGCGGTCAATGTTGGCGAGGTAGGCCTTGTACTCGGTCGGCTCGACGACGATGGCCTCTTCGAGGTCGGCGATGGGCTGCACGGCCACGCGGAGGCCGCCCGGGCCGCCGGGCGGGATGTCATGGAATTTCTCGGCGTGCGACGCCGCGGCGAGGAGCAGGAGGCAGGATAGCCACGAACGGACACGAAGGGCCCCGAGGGGCCGAGAACCGAACGGGCCAGCCGGCAGCATCGGGCGTCTCCTCACTATTCGCGGGCCGCTTGCTGTGCGGCGCGGCTCTTGGGGTACTCGCGCATCACCTTCTCGATCAGCTCGCGGGCCTTGGCGGTGTTGCCGAGCTTGCGGTGGGCGCGGGCCATGAGCAGCTCGACGTCGGGCAGGTACGGCGTGAGCGGGTTGAGCTTCACGAGGGTCTCGAGTTCGGCCAGGGCGCGGTCGGGCTCGCCCAGCCTGTCGAAGTAGCGGGCGGTCATCAGGATCAGGTCGCCGCTGAGCTTGCCGCTGGGGTATTCGATCTCCCAGAGCACGAGGCCCTCGCGCGCGGCGCGCAACGCGCCGTTCTCGATGTGCGACCAGACGGTTTCGAGGAAGCCGCCCTGGCGGACGGCGATGGTGCGGCGGTCGGCCTCGGCGTAGGTGATCTTCTGGGCGTCGCGGTAGGCCTCCTCGGCCTTGGCGAAGTCGCCCTGGGCGCGGTAGACGTCGCCGATCTTCACGGCGGCGATGCGCTCTTCCAGGCCGCTGCGGGTGCGGATGATGCTCTTGGCGGCCTCGAGGGCGCGCTCGGGCTGCTTGAGCTTGTGGAGGAGGATCTCCAGGCGCTCCATCTGCGCGCGGGCCGCGTCGAGCCGGGTGGGCGCCTCGGGCACCAGGGCGGCGTAGATCTTCATCGCCCGCTCCGGCTCCTTCACCGAGCAGGCGAGGGCCAGCCGGTCGGCGGCGCGCCAGGCCTTGGGGCCCTTGACGCCGAAGCTGTTGGCGTAGGCCTCCGTGAAGGGCTTGATGCGCTCGGCGTCTTCCTCGGTCTCCACCAGCTCCCAGAGGGCCTCCAGGGTGCGCTCGGGGTACTTCGTGCAGTCGGTGGCCACGATGATGCCTACGTAGCGGCGCACGGCGTCGGTGTCGAGGATCGTGAAGTTCTTCAGGGCGGGCGAGAGGTTCACGACGGCGCCGTAGCTGTCGAGGGGCTTGCCGTCCTCGCCCACGATGCGGGCCACGACGGTGAACGGCCCGTCGCCCACGTAGATGTGCTCCTTGCCTTCGCCGGTCGCGGCGGAACCGTCGCCGTAGTCCCACACCACTCGGGCCTTCTCGGGCACGTTGCGGCACTGGGTGTGGAAGGTCACTCGGGTGAACTGCTCGATCTCCGCCGGCTCGGGCTTGGCCTCTTTTTCCTTTTCTTTGGGGTCTGCGGCGTGGCCTTTGAATTCGAGCTTGCCGGCCCGGGGGTCGGGCTTGCGGTCCACGAGGAGCTGGTCCTCCTGGGCCCAGGAGAAGGCGGCGAGGGGGGCGTTGGCGCGGCGCTCGACGGCGCCCGCCTTGGCGACCGGCGTGTGCACGAAGGCCGATTCGGGGATCACCTTCCAGCCTTGCTCGCCGGGGGGCGTCCAGCCGAGCATCATGCACGTTTCGCCCTGGGTCTTGGCGTGGTAGTATTCGATCTTGTACTCGCCCTTGATGAGGGTGATGTCGGCGCCGTGCTGGCCCTGGCGGCCCCCGCCGGCGTCGTGGTGGCCCGGCCACTCGCAGAGCAGTTTGCCGTCGAGGAAGACGTACGAGGCTTCGCCCGAGGCGGTGTAGATGCGGTACTTGCCCGGTTTCTCGACCTTCAGATAGCCGACGTAGTAGGAGGCGAAGAGGCTGTCGGGGCCGAAGGGGTTGATGCCGTGGAAGATGTTTTCGACGAAGCCGACGCCGTGGAAGTCGCCCGCGCGCACGGCGGCCTGGATGGGCTTGTAGCTCTCGAGCGCGCCGCCGGGGCAGGGCATGGTGTGGAGGAGGAGGCTGAGCTTGGGCTCCCACGGGCCGCCGGCCGGGCGGGGCGCGTCGCCGGGACTGCGGGCGCCGTAGTAGACGAAGGCCGAGCCCTTGGCTCGCGCGGCGTTGTAGGCGATCCACGTTTCGCCGCCGCGGCGGTGGGCCAGGACGCGGAACGGCAGGGCCTGGCCCCCCTCGTCCACCACGAGGGGGGAGCCGTTGGCAATGTGGCCGCCGTCGCAGAAGGCGAAGGCCACGGTGTCGGCGTCGCCGCCGAGGATCTGTCGGCGGTATTCGCGGGGGGCCTTCCACTCGGCGGCCAGGCAGGCCGCCAGCGGTGCGCTGCAAGCCACCAGCTCCAGCACGAGGAGCCCGAGGGCCTGGCGCTTGCGGTGGGGGGGCTGCGGTGTGCGACCTCTCACTTGACCGCCCCCGCGGCGATGGCCTTGTAGTATTCGGAGACGAGGCGCTCGAATTCGGGCGGGATCGGCTCTTCCTTGGCGTTGAGCATCTCTTCCTTGAGGGCGACGGGGAGGCGGTGGCGCGGGTCGAGGGCCACGGCGCCTTCGCCGGCGGCGGCGCGTTTGGTGTTCTGGAGGGCGTGGACGATGCGGCGCTGTGTCTCGGCGAAGCCGGCGAGGTCGCCGGCGCGGGCCTGCTGCTCGGCCTTCTGCATCAGCACGATGGCCTCGTCGAGCTCGCCGGTGGGCAGGTACATGAGGGTGGCCTTGGAGTAGACGGTTTCGGCGTCGCGGCGGACCTCGCGCTGGCGGCGTTCGAGGTCGCGCATGGCCAGTTCGTTGCGGGGCGGGGCGCTGCCGCTGAGGCCGCCTTCGCCGCCGATGCCGCTCTGCTTGCCGCCGCCGGTGGCCTTGGCCTTCGATTCGGGGTTCTCCTCCTCGATCTGGCCTTCGCCGAAGGGGTCGTGGGTGCGGCGGGCCTTGGTCTCGCGGCCCTCGAGGTCCTTGGCCTTGCCGTCCACCAGCTCGCCGTTGGCGTTGCCCTCGCGGCCTGAGCCCGAGCGGCCGGCCATTTCGTTGGCGTTGGGCTTCTCGTTGCCGCTCTTGCCCTTGGCGCTCCAGTTCGAGATGGGGCCGTCGGCCACGTCCCAGCCGGCCGGGATGTCGGCCGTGGCGGCGTTCGAGGCGGAGTCCTGGGCCTGTTCGTCGACCTCCTCCTGCTTGTCCACGAGGTCGCCGACCAGGTCTTCCATCTCCTGGGGCAGGTCCACGAGGGGGATGTCGGGCATTTCGTTCTTGTCCCAGGCTTCCTGCTTCCACTTCTGGGCGTCGGGCTTGTCCATGAGCCACATTTCCATGTCGGCCATGCGTTCCTTGACCTTGTCGAGTGCGGCGAGCATGCCCTCGTCGCGGTCCACGGCGATCTCCTCGGCGGGGGCGCTTTCGCTGCCGGGGGCCTGGGTGATGTCTTCGTAGACCTCGCGCATTTCCTGCACGAGTTCGTTGCACGAGGGCACTTCGGGGAAGAGGGCGAGGTCCTTGGCCATCTGCTCGACGGCGTCTTCGATTTTCTCTTTCACGCCTTCGAGTTCGGCGGCGCGGTCGGCGATCTCTTTGGCCTTGTCGCTGCGGTTGTCTTTCGAGCGTTCGAGTTCCTCGCTGATCTCTTTGACGGCGGCCTGGAGCTTGGCGAGCTTCTCGGCCTTGTCTTTGGCTTCTTCGAGGGTCTTCTTGAGGTTTTCGAGCTTCTCGGCAGCAGCGGCGATGATGGGCGCGCGGAGGAATTCGGCGATGGCGCGCAGGTCGGCCATCACCTTGTCCTGCTCGGGCAGGGCGGGGGCGAACTGGCCCTTCTCGATTCGGGAGGCGGCGAGGAGCATGTTCGGGCGGATCTGCCGCGAGTCGATCATCTTGGCCGCCTCGTCGAAGCGGGTGGCCTGTTCGGCGTCGGACTTGGCGATGAGGCGGGCCTGCTCCTGGAGCATCTCCTTGAGTTGGGCGAGGCGGGCCGTGAGCTTGTCCTGCCGCTGGGCGAGGGCGGGGCTGCCCTGGGCGGCGTTGGCCTCGGCGGCGGCCTGGGTGTCGCTGCGGAGGCGCTGCTGTTCGCGGATGAGCTCGTCAATCACGGCGAAGATGTCGCGGAGGGCCGCCGTGTCCATGGCCCGCTGGAGCTGGTCCATGCGGCCCGTGAGGCGGGCGAGGATGGTGCGCTCGGTGTCGAGCGAAGCCTTGAGGGCGTCGGCCGGCTTGCCGGCCCTGGCCACGGCGCGGAGCTGGGTGACGGCCTGGACCATTTCGCCGTCGAAGAGCACCTGGAGGACGCCGCGGAGGGGCAGCCGCTCGTCGAGGAGCGCGAGGAGCTTGCCGCTGGCGGCGCGGATTTCCTCCTGGAGGGCGATGGAGGCGGCGAGCTTCTCGGCCGCGCCGGCGAGCGAGCCGGGCTGCTTGAGCTCGTTGGCGCGCAGGATCTCGCCGTCCGCGATGTTGCGCCGCTGCTTCTGGATGATCTGGGCGAGTTCCACGGCGGCCAGCTTGGTGGTCTCGCGGCTCTTGTTCTCTGCCTCTTCGGGCGAGAGGGCGGTCACGGTGATGCGCCCCGAGCGGGCGACGCCGGGGCCGGTCACGTCGTTCCAGTCCTTGGCGACGATCTGGAGCGAGGCCGACTTGCCGGGCTCGATGCCCAGCCGGGCCACCGGGAGCTGGTGGGTGACCTGGAGGACCTTCTGTGTCTTGCCCTCGCCCTGCCAGTCGGCGAGGACCTCGTCGGTTTCCTTGGGCTCGCCTTCCCTGGCGGGGTGGAGCCGGACGATCTGGGCGCTCGCGATGCCGTAGCGGTCGGTGACGGTGAACTGGAAGGGCAGCGTGGCCTCGGGCTTGACGACCAGTTGCGCGGGCGGCGAGTCGAGGGCGATCTCCGGCGGCTCGTCGGGCAGCAGCTCGATGTCGCGCGAGACGGGTTTGCTGGGGAACCCGGCTGTGTCGGTGAGGTCGATCCGGTAGCTGCCCTGGGCTTTGACGGGGAACGAGCCGGTGACGACGGTGCCGCCCTCGACGGCCATGGCGAGGGGCTCCGTGGCGGTGGAGAGCACGAGGGCCGCTTTGGCGATCGGCTTCGAGCAGGTCGCTCGAATGTCCACCCGCGAGCCCGGCAGGGCGCGCACGGTGCCGCTGTCTTGCGAGGCGGCCGGCAGCCCCGTGTAGGCGGGCGGGGCGATCTCGAGCTTGACGCCGGTGACCGCCGGGCGATGGTGGGCGGTGATGGTGTAGGCGTCGGACTCGGCGTCGCCGGCGACGATGTGGTAGGTGAAGGTGCGGCTGACGTCGGCCATCAGGCACTGGAGCTTGCCCGGCGCGTCGGCGGGCCGCATCACGGCCACCTGCTCCTGGTCGTTCTCGGGCGTGTAGACGAGCAGCACGCCCTCGGGCAGCTTGCCGGCCAGTTCGACGCCGATGGTCACGTCGTTGCCCACCAGCACATTCTGGTTCTTGGGCGTGACGTCCACGATCTTCGTCTGGGTGAGGGGGCGGATGCCGGCGAAGGGCACGAGCACGCGGGCGAGCGCGTTGGCGAAGTGGCTGGGGTAGAGGACGCCGTAGGCGGCCATGCCGCCGAGGGCGAGAGCCGCCGCGCCCAGGAAGGCAGCCAGGCGACGCTTGGGGATCGCCGCCGTGAGGTCGGCCCGGGCCGCGCCGGCGTTGCCTTGCTCGACCACGGCGTGGATCAGCTCGCTCGCCTCCGCGTCGTCCTCGCGGGCCAGGAGGAGGGCGTTGATCATCGCGTTGTCCATCTGGGGGAACTTCTGCTCGACCTTCACGGCCATGCGTTCGGCCGTGAGCGGCTCGCGCAGGAGGCGGGCCCCCCGGCGGATCAGGAGCACGGCGGTGCCAGTCAGGCCCGCGAGGGCGAGCAGGCGCACGGCCGTGGGCAGGTGCAGCAGGTTGTCGAGCACCATGGCCGAGCCGAGGGCCGCCAGCACGATGGCCAGGAACAGGCCGGAGGCCTCGCCGAGCCAGACGCCGCGCTGGTGGTCCTGAAGCGTCTCGAGCCGACGGCGCAGCCGGCCGGCCGAGGCCGTGATCTGCTCTCTGGGGATCATGACGTGCTCCTGAAGGCGGACCCTGCAAAGGATAGGGCTCAAGGGGCCGAGAGGACAGGTCGGGCACGGCCCTTCCCTCAGGTCCGATCTGTCCCGTCCGTCCTATCGGTTCCGGGCGCTAGTACTCAAATCGCTTGTCCTTTGGGTTCTTGCTGGCGATGAAGTCGTTGTACTCCTTCGAGGTCATCGGTCGGATTGAGACGTTGTCGAACCAGGCTTCGCCGGGCATGTAGGCGTAGAGCTTCACGCTGATGTGGTCGAACTGGTAGCGCTTGGGCGCGACGATCTCCTTGGTGAACGTCTGCCAGTCCGCCGGGCTGCCGCAGTTCACGTGCGCGCGGTAGCTGCGTTCGAGGCCGTCCTTGGGCTTCGCGGGGTCCATCGGGCCTTCCCAGTAGGCGCTGCCGCCCGACTGCGGCGCGCGATAGCATTCGGCGAAGACGCGGGCCACCGAACCCTTCGTCTTGCAACTGAAGGTCATCACGTAGCCCCAGGCCGGCTTGACCTTGATGAGATGGCTCATGATGCGTACGCCCTGGTTCTCGCCGGTGGACTTGTCGAGGGTGAACTTCACGCAGTAGCCGTTGGGCCCGTGGTCGAGCGAGACGCGCTCGTGGTTGTGCGTGTACCAGTCGCCACACTCTTCGCCGCTGATGAAGCCGCGGCACTTGGGGCACAACAGGCCGCACCAGGGCTTGCGGTCGCCCAGGTCCTGCCCGCAGGCGCAGATGTAGCGGAAGCGCATCGTGCCGCCCTCGTCCTTGCCTACCTCCTTGGGCATGAAGTCGGTGAGCTTGATGTGCCAGCCCTCAGGCACCTTGCCGTCGCTCTTCTCAAAGCCGCCGTTGGCCACGAGATTGGTGGCGGCCGAGGCGGGCGGCGGGACGAGGCATAGGGCAAGGGACACGAGGCAGACGGCAAAGGACGGAAGGGACTTCATTCCAGTTGCCTCCTTCGGCGCAGGACCCACTCGCCAGTCATCAGCCCGAGGAACGTGAGGAAGACCCACCATTTGTCCCACACCTCGCGCTTCTCGGTCCAGGTGTGTTGCTTGGTGTTGAAGACCATGTCGTCGGCGATCTTCGCGGCCTCTACTGCCTCATAATACCGCCCCGCGCCTGAACTTGCAAGCCTTTTCAGGAGGTCGCGGTTGGGGTCGGTCTCGTTCATTTCGATGGACGTGTCGCCGACCAGCACGGTGATCTGGTCGCGGCCCAGATCGGCGCCGTCGGCCTGAGCCGTCACCACGACTTTGTACTTGCCTCCGACGTGGGGGAGGAAGCTCGCGGTGAAGGCGTCGGGCGCGCCGGCCGCCGCCCCTTCCTTGGGCCGGGTGCCCGCGCGTTCGCTCACCTTGCCGTCGGGCGCGTAGACGTGACACACGACCTTGGCGTTGGGCGCCGTGCGGCCCTCGGCGTCCACGGCGGTGACCGTGAGGTTCACCGGCTCGTTGAGTTCGTAGGAGAGCTTGTCGGCGACGACCTGGACGGCCCGCCGCTCCTTCTCGGCCTGTTCCTCGGGCATGAGCCAGGTGACGAGCTGGCGCCAGAAGAGGGTCTGGAGGTCGTCCTGCATGTGGCCCTCGGCCATGCCCAGCTTCCAGCGCCACGTGCAGTCGGTGAGCACTACGATGGCCTTGCCCTTGCCGTAGCGGTGGGCGACGACCACGGGCAGGTCCGAGCCGTCGGTCGTCTTCATCAGCACGGTGGCGCCCGGCTTCACCTCGCCCACGCCCATCAGGCTGATCAGCTCGGGGGCCTTGGCCCACGACTGCTTCACGCCCTGGAACGCGGGGTGCGCCCGCCCCTCGGGCGTGAGTTCCACCTGGAAGCGGCGCTCGACGTACGACGCCGTCCGCAGGAGCTCGACGGGCAGCACCCGGGCCAGCGGCGTGGTGCCGAAGCCCTCGGTGCCGAAGCTGCTCTTGCCGCCCAGCAGCAGCACGGCGCCGCCCTGCTCGACGAGCGCGGCCATCGTCGCGAGCTGCTCGGGCGAGAAGAAGGTGTGCGGCACATCGCCGATGATGATCGCCTTCAGGCGCTGAAGCTCGGCCGGCGCCATCGTCGCGATGCGGGCCGAATCGGCCGGGTTCGTGCCCTGCACCGACATCTTGCCCGGTGCCGTGCGGATCACGGCCGTGTGTTCGACGTTCTTGTAGGCCGCCAGCACGCGACTGAGGAACTTGAACTCCCATCGGGGTCGGGCCTCGACGTAGAGCACACGCGACACCGGGTCGGCCACGAACACCGGCATCGGCTTCTCGTTGTTCGCCTTGTTCACCTCCGCCGGGTCCGAGGGCACCCGCACGGTGTAAACGAACTGCCCCGGGCTGCTGGGCTTGAGTTTCATGGAAACCTGCCGCTCGGGGCGGTCAGGGCTCAACGCAACTGCTGATGTGGCAATGACTTCGTTGTCGAGCACCAACTCGACCGGCACGCTGCGCGCACCGAACCCCTTCATCCCCACGGTCACCGTGACGTCGGAGGTGTGGCCGACGACAATGCGCTTGTCATGCGAGACGGCGACGATGGAGAGATCGGACTCCTTCTCCTTGATCTCCTTGGGCTTGGGGCGGCCGAAGCCGACGGCGAAGATGGGCGCCTCGAGCTCCTTCGCGGCCGCCTGGGGGTCGCTGCCCGTGTTGTCGCGCCCGTCCGAGAGCAGCACCACGCCGGCCAGGTCCTCGCCCTTGAGTTCGTCGCGAAGCTGGGAGAGCGCCATGCCCAGGCTGGTCCCCGTGCCGGTGGCCTTCTCGAGGCTATCGAGCGCCTCGGGCTTCAGCCGCGAGAGGCCCGTGGCGAACTCGAAGAGGTCTACGGTGGCCTTCTCGCCCAGCTTCTCGACGAGCTTCGCCTCGCGCAGGGCGTCGAGCGCCTCCCGCAGACGTGACCTGTCGCGGCCCGCATCCACCACGCTCATGCTGCCAGAGGTGTCGAGCAGCACGGCCACATGGGGCCTGATCTCCTCGGTCTTTGTGAACGTAATGCTTGGCTGAACAAGGAGATACACGATCATGGCGAGCGCGCCGAGCCTGAGGACCACGATGGCCGCCGAAGTGAGCGTGAAGGGCAGCAGCTCGCGCCACACCAGCGCGAACGAGCCGGCCAGCGCCATCACCACGCCCACCACGGCGAGCCAGGTGAGCGTCTGACCCCACGGATACTCAAGCGACCAGTGCACTCATGCTTCCTTCACAGCACCGGATGCGTCGGGGTCTCAGGCTGCCTCAACATGCCTGGCCAGTCGGGGGGCTCCACCGCATCGTCCTTCAGCAGGTCCGAACCGAACCAGCCGGCCACGAAGTCGCCCAGCTCCACGACGTTCAGATTGAGCCTCACGTTGAGGCCCCAAGCGATCCACAGGCCCACGCAGTATCTGTCTGCGAGTTGAGTGCCCCAGGACGGCTTGATGGAAGTGTCGTATTCTCTTGTGGTTGTGAACGGGCCTTTGGTCTCGATCCGGGGCGGGGCACCGGCCCATTCCTGGCTCCGCACGAAGGGCACGCCGTGGCCCTGCTCGAGTTCCGAGCCGGCGGCCGTGTAGCGCCCGTGCCAACCGATGGCGAAGAACGTCTGGTTCTCGCCCCCGGCGACGACGAAGTAGTCCGTGACCTTCAGGCGAATATACGGCACCGGCCCCGCGAAGCCAGCGCTCGCGTCGAAGCAGTCCGCAAAGTCCATCCACCGCTTGCCCAGGAAGCTGCCTCCCGGGGCGTGGCAACCGGCTGCGGCAAGGCTAAGTGCAATGATTCCAAAAGCTTGAGGCAGTGCGCGCGGTGGCCTCATCACTTCTCCTTCCCGAGGGTGCTCGGCGGCTTCGGCTGCCAGGCGTCGTCGCCCACGAGGTCGAGGCCGAACCAGCCGGCGAGGAAATCGCCCAGTTCCACCAGGTTGAGGTCCAGGCGGAACGCAACGAGGACCGTGGCCGAGATGCCGGCCCAGTAGCGCTCGGCCACCAGGCCGCCCGGCCCTGGCTGCGCGTTGTCGTAGGTGCGCGTGGTGAGGGCCAACCACTCCGTGTGCACCGAGGTGCGCGCGATCTCCTCATGGTTGCGATAGACGGGCAGGCCGGCGTACACGCCCACGCCCGAACCCGCCGCGCGGTACCGCCCCCGCCAGCCGGTGGTGACGGGCTGCGCGTAGCCGTTGCCGAGGACGAAGTAATCCGTAAGCTTCAGCCGGAGATAGAGATGCGGCATCAGCAGCCCCCGCCAGCGCGGCTGGCTCTCCGGCACGGGGATCGCCTGCCCGCCGGGGTCCATCGCGTAGCCTGTCGCCTTGGGGAACAGGAAGGGCGCAGCGGGCCAGCCGAGGCCGACCTCGGCGTGCGCGCAATCGCCCAGATCGGCCCCACGTTGGGCGAAGTACCTGCCGACCGGGCCGGAGCACCCGAGCGTAACCACCCACAGACACGGCGCAAGAGCCAGCGCGCGAGTGTTCACTTTTCGCCTCCAACGTTCATTTTTCGCATGGCCCCGGGTCTCACTGGGCCACGCCGGGATTGCGTTGGCGCAGGACTTCGAAGAGCGGGAGCCTCATGCCGCCGGCCTTGGCCGCGCGGCTCAGCAGGTTGCCGAAGAAGGACTCGAGGACGAAGAGGAGCAGGGCCAGCTTGAACAGGGTGGGCCAGGCCTTCTCCTCCTCGCGCGACTTCTTGACCTCCTCGACGACATCGCGCTTCGGCCCCTCGACGAAGCGGATCATGCCCGAGGGCGCGGCCGCGATGATCTTCTCGGGGTCCTCCATCGTGATGACCGACTCCTTGACGTCGAGGTTCACGCCAAAGCCGCCGCTGTTCGTGAAAGCGGGGTCGGCGGCGACCTGGTAGAGGCCGGGCAGATCGGTCTCCTTGAACACGCACTCGGCGTAGCCGCCCTGGAGCACGGGCGGCGGCAGCACGATGCGGCGGCCGGTGGGGTCGGTGACGACGATGCGCTCGCGGTACTGCGCGGTGAGGGCCTGGAACTTGACCGGCTCGCGGAGGCGGAAGGCGGCGCCCTGGACGTCGGCGCCGGAGAGATAGTAGATCACCTGGTGCACCCAGGGCAGGAAGGCGCGGCGGAGCGGGAAGTTGCTCCACTCGGCGTCGGCCGCGCTGGTGAAGAGGAGGACCTTGCCCTTGCCGAACGAGCCCTCGACCAGGGCGGGCTGGCCATTGGTGAACGAGAGCAGCACGGCGGCGCCGGGCCTGAGCGAGCCACGAGTCGCGCCCACGCACAGGAAGAAGCGGGCCGAGCGCAGGTCGAGCGGGGTCTTGAAGAGGGGGTGCCCCTCGCGCTGCTCGCCGAACTCGAAGGCCTGGCGCTTGGTCGGGTCGCCCACCGGCTGGCCGAGGGGGATGGGGAGGAACTTCCAGTCGTTGTAGTGCGCGGGGCTCACCTTGCCGCCGAGGAAGACCCAGAGGTTGCCGCCCTCGCGGAGGAAGTTCTCGATCTTCACCTGGTCGGAGCCGTCGAGCGCGGGCACGTTGCACAGGATCAGGGTGCGGAAGCCGTCGAGCTTCGTGGCCGGCAGCTCGGCGGCGGTGATGATGCGGGCGTCCACCGGCGCGGGGCCTTCGTCGCCGGGGGCCGTCGCAACGCCGGTGGCCGGGTTCAGCGCGTTGCCCAGGTAGAAGGTCTCGCCCAGGGCCGCGACGGCCGAGGGGTCGCCGTCCACCACGAGCACCTTGGAGCGTTCGCCGATCTTGGCGGTGAAGTAGTGCTGGTCGTCAATGGCCAGGGCGTCCTCCTGGAGGCTCACGGTGCACCGATAGGTGCCGGCGCCGCCGAGCCGCGTGGTGAGGGTGACCGGCACGGGCGCGCCGGGCCGGACGGCGAAGGTCTCCTGCACGACGGGCTTGCCGTTGACACTGAGGGTGGCGACGCCGCCCGGCGAGCCGGCGCCCACGGCCCATACCTGCGCGGTGGCGGTGCACTGCTCGGGGCCGGAGCCGGCGACGGCGACCGATTCGATGAAGGAGTTGGGCGAGCCCTTGCGGCCGTAGCTGGTGAGGTAGAGCGTGGCATCGGTCTGCACGGTCTTGAGGAAGTTGCTCTTGAGGGTGGCCTCCCAGGCGGAGGCCTGGAGGTCGGTGAGCAGGTGGATCTCGCGGCGGCGGCGTTTCTCCTTCTCGTCGCCGGGCGCCTTGGGCGCCGGCTCTTTGGCATCCTTGGGGGCGGCCGAGCCGCTCGCCTTGTTGGCCAGGCGCAGGGCCTCGCGCAGCGCGGGGTCGAGATTGGTGCCGAGCACCGAGAGCTTGGCCTGGCGCAGGGCCGCCTTGGCGCGCTCGTGGTCGGTGGTGAAGTCGGGCAGGAGCGGCTCGGCCTGCTCGTTGGCGAGCAGCGCGATCACCTCGTCGCCGGGCCTCAGGGTGCCCAGGAGGCCGATGGCGGCCTCGCGGGCCTGCTCGAAGCGGCTGCGGCCCTTGTCTATGTAGCCCATCGAGTAGGAGTTGTCGAGCACGATGACCATCGAGACCGGGGCGTCGGGGAGCACGTCGGTCTGCTCCTTGGTGCGGGTGCACTTGGCCATGCCGAGGGCGATGAGCAGGATGAGGGCCATGCGCAGGAGCATGAGGAGGATGTTCTTGAGGCGGGTGCGGCGGACGGCTTTACGCTGACAGGCCTTGAGGAAACGGATGCAGGGGAAGTCCACGATCCGGGCCGTGGGGCTCTGGAGCATGTGGATGATGACGGGGATGCTGAGCGCGGCAAGCCCCGCATACACAAAGCTCCAGACGGCTGGCGTGAAGCCCCACATGGCCGGTCCTCAAGGCATCTGCAATGTGCGATTGCCGATCTGCGAATGGCAGAGAAGGCCCCGAAGCCAGTCCTCAAATCGGAAATCGCAAACCGGAGATCGGGAAGGGAGAATCACCGCACCTTCTCCCTTCGGCTGAGGTACGCGCTCAGGAAGGTCGCGTGCGGGGTGTGGGTGTTGATCGTCACGTAGTCAATGCTGTTCTCGTAGCAGGCGCGCTTGTACTGCTTGATGAAGGCGTCGAGCTCCTTGGCGTAGTCGTCCTTGAGGTCCTTGGGCGCGATGCGGATCTTCTCGGCGGTCTCCATGTCGCGGAAGGTGGAGACCTTCTCGAAGGGGAAGTTGAGCTCGTCGTTGTCGAGCACGTGGAACACGACGACGTCGTGGCGCTTCTGGCGGAAGTGGGCGAGGCCCTTGATGACGGCCTCCGGCTCGTCCATCAGGTCGGAGATGACGACGATGAGCCCGCGCCGCTTGATCAGCTCGGCCATGCCGTGCAGCGCGAGGGCCGTGTTGGTGCGCTTCTGGGGCGTCACGCGGGCCAGGGCGTCGAGCATGGCCCGCAGGTGCGTGAGCGACGAGCGGGGCGGGAAGTAGTCCTCGATCTTCTCGCCGAAGAGCACCATGCCGGCGCAGTCGGCCTGCTTGATCACCACGTAGGCCAGGCCGGCGGCCAGGTGGCAGGCGTAGTCGTACTTCGACACGCCGTTCGAGCGATAGGCCATGGAGGCCGAGGTGTCCACGAGGATGTAGGCCTTGAGGTTGGTGCTCTCCTCGTAGCGCTTGATGTAGTAGCGCTCGGTGCGTGCGTAGACGCGCCAGTCCAGGCGTTTGAGATCGTCGCCCTTCACGTACTGGCGGTGGTCCGCGAATTCGGTGGAGAGGCCCTTGTAGGGGCTGCGGTGGGAGCCGGTCATGGCGCCCTCGACGAGCGCGCGCGAGGTCACCGAGCAGTGCTGGAGCTGGCGCAGCGCCTCGGGGTCCAGGAACCTCGAACTGTCAGCTTTCGCTGTTCTCACGGTTTACCGCCTGACACTCCGTAATGCGTAATTCGTAATCCGTAACCAGAGAGAACCAGGAGGGCCTCGTCCTCGGGCTTCCGTTTCTCCTGTTACGGATTACGGATTACGCATTCACCTCGCCAGCACCGCCACTGCGCCTCCCTCGAACAGTATAGCACCCTGGGGCGTGAGTTTCACGAGCGTGGCGCCGTTGATCCGCTCGCCCTCGGCCAGGTTGACGGGCCGGCGGGCCGGCTCGTCGGCGAAGGCGATGAGGGCGGCCAGCGGCTTCACGCCGCCGATGGCCTTGAGCTGGAACTTTCTGGGCAGCTTGAGCGTTTCGTTCAGGTAGGCCCGGATCGAGCGGCTGTCGCCTGCGAGGCTGGTCGAACGCAGCGAGTAGACCTGGCGCGGGAGGTCGGGCCGGGCCTTGAGAGCCGCCGTGGCGTAGGCGAACGGCTTGCCCCAGGGGTCCACGAGCATCTCGGGCGGGGCCAGCTTGGCCTTGGCCAGGGCCTCCAGGGTCTCGGGGTACTCCACGTGGGCCACCCAGTAGCTGCGCAGGGCGGCGTCGAGCTGCTCCATCTGGAGGCGGGCGAGCCAGCCGCGGGCCACTTCGGCCGTGGCCTGGCCGAAGGGGGTGTTGGGGGCCTTGGCCGCGCGGAGGAAAGCCTCGCGCGCCTTGTCGGGCGCCTTGAGCTCGCGACGCAGGAGAATGCCCTGGAGCGCCCAGGCCAGCGGCGCGCAGGGGTCGCCCTCATTGCCCGTAGCGAACGCGGCATAGGCCTTGGCCGCCTCGGCCCAGTCCTTCTTGTCCGCCAGGGCCGTGGCTTTCTGGTGAACGGCGAGGAAGGGGGCCAGCTCGTCGGCGGCCCCTGCCGCGGCCGTGGCCGCCGCCCACCCCAGCGCCATGGCCGCCAGCCAGCCGCTGAATCGGCTCTGTACCATCCGCGGTCCCCGGCGGTTAGCGAAGCCCCCTCGCACAGGAGTCCCCGCGCGAGGGGGCTGGTTGGCGGAGCGAAGTTGCGCGCGCGGGCACGCGCCCTGCGCAAGGCTCAGTGCGTGACGGCGTACAGCACGATGTTGACGCCGAGTTGCACGGCGTCGCGCGATTCGTAGCCGACGGCGTAGGGGTGCGGCTTGAGTTCCCAGCCGCAGCCCATGTCGAAGGCGCTGTAGACGACGGCGAGCTCGCCGTTGACCAGCACGCCCTCGAGCTGTGCGGGGCCGGGGCTCTGGACCTTGCGTTGCACGACGGCCGCCTGGCTGTAGTTCACGGCGCCGATCTTGTAGTGGCCCGAGAAGATCGGGTGCTTGGGGTCGAGCGTGGTGAGCTTGCTCTCGGGCAGCACGCGGGCCATCTCGCGGCGGAAGGCCGCGTCGAAGGCCTTGCGCCCGCAGCAGGCGTCGGCCATCAGGAAGCCGCCGGCCCTCAGGTAGCGCTGGAGGGCCGACACCTCGGCGTCGCTGAGCGTGAAGTCGCCGTGGCCGGTCATGTAGAGGAAGGGGAAGGTGGTGAGCTCGGGGCTGTCGAGCTTGAGGTGCTGCGTGGCGAAACTGACCTTCATCGAGGACGAGCCGCTCACGGTGTCGAGCAGGGTCGAGAGCCCGGCGGGGTCGGGATTGCAGTCGCCCCCGTGGATCACCTGGCCGATGCGGAACTTGTCGGCGCGCGAGACGTCCTGGTCCACGTAGACGCGCGACTCGGCGAGGGAGACGCCCATGGCCTTGGTCGCCGTGGCATAGGCGATGAGGTTGGCGCCCAGCTTCAGCGCGTCCTCGCTCTGCACCCCGGCGCTCGTCGCGTGCGTGTGCATGTCCCAGCCGCAGCTCAGGTCGAGGGGCGAGAAGACCACGCCGGTGCGGCAGCCGATGTCAATGCCCTCGAGGGGCGGCGGGGCCTGGCCGGGGATGCCCGCTGCGGCGGTGTAGGAGACGACCGGAACATCGTAGTAGCAGCGATAGAGGGGGTGGTCGGCCTCGAGGCGCTTGAGGGGCCGCTCGGGGAAGATGGCGGCCAGCTCCGTGCGGACGGAGTCGGCGAACTCCTTGCGGCCGCAGCAGGCGTCGAAGATGATGAAGCCGCCCTTGAGCACGTATTCGCGGAGGGCCTGACGCTCGGTCTCGCTGAAGGTGAAGGCGTGGTGGCCCGTGCGGTAGAGCAGGGGCAGGCGCTCGGAGTCCAGCGGCACCTCGGAGAGCTTCTTCTCTTCGCAACTGAAGGTGATCTTCAGCTTCGTCTGCATCCAGGCGAGCAGGTTGTTGATGTCATTCTGGTCGGTCGCCCAGTCGTTGGGTGTACCGGTGACGATCTTGACCACGACGACGGGCGGGGTGGGCGGCTTCTTCTTCTCGGTGCGGCGTTGCGGGGTGGCAGGCAGGGGCAGCGGAGGAAAGCCTTCGGCGCCCGACCGCTGAGCCGGCTTCGGCGGCGGCGGCTGGCCGCACGTGCCCGCATCCGGCACGCCCCCGGCCAGGATCATCCCGGCCCCCAGGAACAGCACTGCCAGCAAGACCGCCGCTGCGCCGATCAGTTGCCGCTTCATCGCGTTCCCCCTCAAGGGTGGAAACAGAAACACACTCCGAACCGTCATGCGCCCATGCACAAGCACACCCCTCCATCCTCCCAGTGTACAAGGAGCCAGCCGTTTGTCAAGTGCGGGCGCAAACATTTCTGCCCAGCCCAATGCCCGCCTGGTTTTCTCCTATCAGAAGCAGCGGACGCGACTTACGGCTTCACGGCGAAGCCCCGCCGGGGCGCCGTCACCTGGGCGCCGTCCGAGAACCGAACGGTGAGCGGCGCGTGCTTCATGTTGTAGACCACGTAGGCCCTGCCCTTGCTGCCGCGGAAGGCGGCATAGAGGGGATGATCGGCGGTCACGGTGCGGTCAACCTGGCCGAGCGCGGCGAGGGCGTGGAGCCAGTGGACGAGGTTGGCGCGCGAGTTGCCCGCCTCGATGGGCATCCGGCCGCCCCGGGCCTCGAGCTGGCGGATCGCGTCGGGCGCGTCGTCCAGCGCGCGATACATCAGCACCAGGTCGGCCCAGTCCTCGAACCCCTTGCCGCCCTTCGCCGCGGCCAGGCTGTCGTAGCACCGCCTTACGTACTCGGGATGGAGGCCGAGGTAGAGCGAGCCGCCGTGGAAGGGCAGCCAGTTGATGCCGTAGACGATCTCGGGCTTGTTGCTGAACCACGTCTCGCGCGTGCCCTTGCCGCCCCAGATCATCGTGAGCACGGGCGAGGGGTAGGCGGGCGGGCGGAGCTTGCCGGTGACGTCGAACCAGTAGGCGTTGATCGCCTCCATCTCGGTGGCGTAGAGCCAGATGCCCAGGTCGCGCATCGCCTTGTCGCCGATCGCCTCGCCGAGCAGGATGAGGGCGGCCCAGGCGTTCATCGCCTCGGACGACGATTCCTGGTTGTTGCCGTCAGCGAAGCGCGCGTGGCCCGAGGCCCACGAGTGGCCGGCATAGCAGTCGAAGCTGCGGAGGAACGGGAACAGGGCATCGTCACGCAGCGGCGAGGCGATGTCGCGGACGAGGAGCCGCAGCATCCCGCCCCACTGGTCGTCGCTGGCCCATGTTGGATCGCGGCGTGCGAGCTCGGCCGCGGCCCGTAGGAAGTAGCCGTAGTGGAAGTGATGGTCGTTGAGCTGGTCGTCGCTGCCGTAGCTGGGCGGGTAGCCGATCAACGTGCCCCAGGTGCGGTTGTAGGCGAAGAGGCCCCTGGCCTTCGGCCTGCCCTGCGCGTCGGCGGCCGAGAGCCAGCCCTCGAGCCGCTGCCTCAGCTCGCCGAGGAATGCCGCTTCGAGCTTCGGGTCCACCTGCTCGGCGATGCCGGCGAGCGTGGCCAGCTTGCCCAGGCGTTTCCCCTCCCAGTAGGTGTCGCCCGTCCCCGGCGGCTTGCCCTTCAGTTCCTCTTCGAGGCAGACGCGCAGCCTCTCCTGGTCTTCCCCCGGCACGACGGGCAGGACCGGGAGGATGCCGTGGAACGTTGAGCGGGTGGTGAACGCCGTCCCCGCCGTGAGCTTCATCTCGCCGCGGACCGAGCGATAGGTGTGGCCCGTCGTGCGGGCTTCAGCCCGCTCTTCCAGGGTACGGCCGGAAGGCCGCACTACGAACCGCATCCACTGGTGCGGGTAGAGGGCGAAGAGGGTGCCCTCGCCCTTCCCCTCGCGGGCCACGGTGGTGAAGGCGAACGTCGTCGTCACCTCGCTCGTCGCGGGGTCGTAGGCCCAGGCGACGCGGGTGTCGGTGACGTGGTTGTGGGCGAAGCCCGCGAAGAACCTCAGAGTCTCGGGCCTGTCGTCGGGCAGGAGCGCCAGCGAGAAGTAGCCCTTGCCCTTCGCGTCACAGACGAGCGTCCTGCTGCCGAGACCTGCCCACGTCGAGCCCGTCGGGCCGAAGAGGCCATAGTGCTTGCCCCGCACCGACAGGCCGAGGGTGGCCGATGCCGCGTCGCCCGCCCAGACCTTCGGCTCCGCACAGAGCGCGACCTTGGGGTTGCCCCCCTTGAACGTCGCGTAGACGAACGGGGCGCCGTGGCCGTAGGAGACGAGCATCTCCCTGCCATCGGCCGCGAACGAGGCGGTCACGAACCAGTCGCTCCAGCCCGCCAGCCTCGCGTCGGGGAACTCCGCGACCGCGCTGTGCCCCAGCACCAGGTCCTCGCCCCCGCCGGGCATTCCCGCCATCAGGCCGATGGGCGCGACGGCGACGTTGGGATAGCAGACCCGCAAGCCGTTCGGCTGCGCGCACACCGCGAGGGGGTGGGCGAACTGGGGGAGCGAGTGCTTCGTCCACAGCAGCGAACTCCACCACCGATTCGTCGGCAGCGGCCCTTTGGCCGCGTCGGTCTTCCACGCTTGCTCGGGCGGCCCTTTGGCCCCTGGAGGCGCCTGGGCCGCGTAGCTTCCCAGGCCGACCTTCACAGCGCCGGCTGCCGCATCTGCCGAAAGGCACAGCGCCCCGACTGCGGCCAGGGCCAAGAGGGGACGACTGTTGACGCCAGGACTGCCCATGCTGCTCATGTCTGCACCTGTCCAACCAGAGGGGATTGGCCTCCGCGAGGAACGGTCGCACAGCGAAGGCTCATGCCTCGCCGCGCACATTCTACGTCCCCACTGCAATCTTCGCCAATAGAGCAGGAACGATGCGTGAGGTCGGGACACCGCGCCCACACCTGGTGCGCTCAGGGGCCCCAACTGCGGGCGGGACGCTGCCGTCCCGCAACCCGTCCAGTTGCCGCCCTATACATCCGAGACAGCAAACCGAGCCAGGCCGCCCGGTGTGGGGCTTGTCTGAATCCCCGGAGTTGCTACAATCGCAGGGGAGGCCCTGCGGCGGTCGCGGGCGGATAGGCCATGCAGACAATGCCGTGTTGGAGACATGATGGGGCAGTTTGCCGCCAGATTGGTGCGCGTGGGGGTCCTGTGCTCCGTGCTCGAGGCCGCCGCGGAATGCGCGACCGGCGACCCCTACACGTGGCCGGCGTACCAGCCCAACCTCAACTATCATTTCGCCAAGGAACACCCCGAGTTCAAGCCGCCGACGAAGGTGCTCGACGACGTGACGGGCGTGGCCGGGACGGTGACGTCGGGCTGGTGGTGTTTCCGCTACGGCCACAACGCCAACCCCCTGGTGACCGAAGCCGCCTGGACGCCGATGCTGAAGCGCATGAACGAGGAATTCGCCTACTTCCGCGACGTGATGGGCTGGCCGCCGGACAAGCGCGCCAAGAACGGCTACTACAGCACGATCTATCTCTTCGGCTCAGGCCTGAGCACCGACAAGGCCGACAACACGGCGAAGGGCGGCTGGATGGGCAGCGTGCATTACAGGGGCGAGCACTGGCCCATGGTGCTCATCTCATACTACCCGGTCTACTCGTTCGACCCGAAGTGCGACTACCGCGACAGGGAGTACCAGATGGGCGGGGTCGTCCACGAGGGCGTCCACGCGATCCTCGCGGACCTGCCCGGCTGCAAGAAGGCGGGCTGGTTCCACGAAGGCGGCAACAACTGGCTCACCACCGTTGCCCACGCCCAGCGGACAGGCAACTACAGCAGCCTCGGCTGGCTGAGTGCGGGGGCCATGCTCGCCCCGTTCATGCCCATCGAGTGCTACAGCGGGTGGTTGCAGGACGGGAGCTTCGGCGGCCCGTCGGCGGAGGGCGTGAACCGGCACGAGAACGGCAAGCAGCTCTGCACGTGGCGCAAGCTCCTGGGCGGGACGCAGTACGGCGAGTGCTTCGCGGTGTTCCTGGGCGAGGTGGTGTCGCCCGGGAGCGTCGCCTGGGTCTGGCAGAACTGCACGGGACGCGTTCTCGAGGGCCTCGCGACCGCCCCCGGCGGGTTGGGTGAGGAACAGACGCGGCGACTGATCACCGAGTTCCGAGGCCGCCAGGCCATGTGCGACTTCGGCAGGTGGTCCGCCGCCTTCCGCGCCCTGCTCGAGAAGAACTGGGGCATGACCATCTGGGCAGAATACGACCCGGTGTGGATCAAGTGCGAGCCCTGGACAGCCACCTGCTACGCTGCAACGAGCTACGACGAGGCGAGCCGCACGCTGACGCCCGAGCCGCGCACGCTCCCCGGCTGGTCGGGCGCCAACCAGATTCCTCTGAAGGTCACAGGGGCCGACCGGATCAGCGTGGAGTTCCAGCCGATGGGCGAGAACATGCGTTGCCAGTTGGTCTATCGTGCGACAGACGGGTCGGTCGTCTACAGCCAGCCGGTCAACGGCGGCGAGTGCAGCCTGAGGATGCCGAAGCCCGCGCAGGACAACGTCGTGATCGCCGTGATATGCAATACAGACTACGTCTACGAAGGCGAGCAGACACGGAGGAAGAAACACGATTACCGACTGAGGTTGGGCGAAGGAGTCTCACGCACGGCAGACATCCGTGGCAGATGGTGGAGGCCCGCGCAGCCGGCGCCCGACTGAGCCCAGCGGGGGTTGGCCGCCTGTGGCCTACGGCTTGGTTCGGCTCCACTTGCGCCAGACGGCGGGGTCGGCGAGCATTCTGATGAAGACGCCGCCGATGACGGGGCGGGCCTGGAAGCCGCGCTGGCGGGCGTCGAGGGTCCAATACCAGTCGGTGAGCGGGACGCGCTGGGGCGTGGCGGAGACGAAGGCGTAGACGGGCCTCATCAGGGCCTCCCAGTCGCGAGGCGTCTCGGCGAGGGAGGCGGTCCAGACCTCCCAGTCGGTCTTGGTGTAGGTTTCGCGGTTGTCGAGGGGGAGGCCGAAGGGGTTGAGTTTGGTCTTGTAGTAGGCGATCTCCTTGCGGGCGATGTCAGGGGCGAAGAGGTTGAGGCCGAGGAGCTTGTCCCACACAAGGTTATACTTCTGGCTCCAGGTGCCGGGGCGGTCGAAGGCAAGGCGGTAGTGGTCCCCGTCGTCGGCGAGCTTGGCCCATTCCTTGGCGAATCCCTCGGCGAGCTTGCGGTATTCCTGGGCATCAGCTTTTTTGCCGGCGGCGTCGCACGTTTTCGCGTAGGCGGCGAGGGCGACGATGGCTTTGAGCGAGAGGTTGGCGTTGTGGGCCAGGTGGCCGGCGAAGTCGTCGGTGCAGAGCTGGTTTTCGGGGTCGAGGCCCTTGGCCTTCAGGTACTCGGCCCAGCGTTGGAGCTGGGGCCAGTAGCGTTGGGCGTAGGTGGCGTTGCCGTCGAGCTGGGAGATGAGTGCGGCGAGGATGAGGAGGTTGCCGCTCTCCTCGACGGGCATCTGGTTGGCCTCGGTGCGCTCGCCGCCGCCGTAGACCTGGCCGTTGGCCTGGGGATAGGTGCCGAGGTCGTGGGGGGCGAAGGGGAACTTCCAGCGTTCGGTCGCGGCGTAGTCGAGGATGGGCGTGGTCGTGGCCTTGAGCAGGTCGGCGTTGAGGAAGGCGAAGATGGGCGCGGCGGGGTACATGACGTCCACCGTGGCGATGCAGCCGTTGCTGAAGCACTCCTTCGAGAACAGCATCGGCCGCCCGTCGGGGGCGGCGACGAGTTTGTGTGCGCCGATGGCCTGGCGATAGGCGAGGGAGCAGAGGTCCGCGTAGTCGGCGCCGCCGACCTTGGCGATGTCGGCCATCAGCTCGGCGTCGAACGCCTCGCAGCGGCGGACGAGGTCGGCGTAGTCCTTCGCGGCGGCGGCGAGGAGGTCTCTGGCCTCGGCTCCGTTGCGTCGCCACCAGGGTCGGAGCTTCTGGCCGAGGAACTCGATGGAGAAGAGGTCGTCGTAGGCGAGGATGAGGCGGCAGGAGACGGGTTTGGCGCCGACCTTGCCGAGGTCGAAGGCGCACGCGGTGACGGGCCAGTCGGCCTTGGCGGGACGGGGCATGCGAGCGTCGTCTTTGTCGGGGAGAATGCCCTTCGCGGCGAAGCCTTCGCGGGCGGCCTTGTGGTCGGTGATGGTGGTTGACACGCCCTTCTCGTCGGGCGCGGCGACGTAGAGCCAGCCCCAGTCAATCCGCAGATTGTCGCCCTTCTTGGCGAGGACGGGCTGATCGGCCGAGCCGATGCGGAGGACATGGAGGCCCGGCTGATTCGCGCGGCCCCAGGTCACGGCCTGGTCGGGCTTGTCCACGACAAGCTCCGCCGAGTTGTCGTAGTAGAGGGCGACCTCGTGCTCCCTGCCGTCAGCCGAGGCGACCTGCCAAGTGAGATACGAGGCGGGGCGGCCGACCAGCTCGAGGTCGTGGGGCAGCAGCGGCGAGCAGAAGGTGAGCTGGATGCGGACGCCCGCCCCCTCGAACTCGCAGATCGAGCGGGTCGGGGTCACGCGCAGGCCGGTTTGCGGCATGGGCGGTGCATCGCGGAGTTCCGCGCCCATGAGGCGGTAGGCCTTGCCGTCCACGCGCACCATCGAGCAGAGGGCGTGGATGGCGCCCGTCCAGTGCCGCGGCCAGTCGGCGGCCAGCTCGTTGCTGCACGACCAGATGCTGAAGTAGGGGTCATGGACGACGAGCGGCACGGCAGGCGGCCGCATCTTCGGCGCCCCGCCACCATAGGCCGCCACCGCGCCGGCGACGGCCAACGCCACCCCAATCAGGCCCCAATCGAAACAGCGTTCGACCATGCTCGTGCGCTCCTCTGGCGTCCACGGAAGCCGACGACCCGCCCAATCACTACTCCGGCCGCGAATCAGCTTGCAGTTGCCAAAGGCAGGCTTACAGGACCAGGGCCTCGGGTGTAGCCGCAAGCGTCCCGCTTGCGGTGGTTCTCGACAAGCGGGACGTTTGCCGCCAAGTCCCGAAAGGCCAACTGATTCGCGGCCGGAGTAGTATACCCCGCCGCCACTTGCCCGCCAACGCCAGAATGCTATGATACCGAGGCGAGAAGAAAAGGAGTGCGCGACGTGCGACCCGGCCTCCGGTGGGTGGTCTGTGTGGTGGCCTCGATCCTTGCGGCAGTCGCGGCGGCGGGCGAGGCCGTGACGCTGAACTCGCTGCTCGAGGAGATGGTGAACTTCGATGCCGTGGCCCGCTGGCCGCAGCCGGCCTACACCTGCCGCCAGGCGAGCAGCTACGACCGCCGCACCAAGACACCCGCCGATGCCGATGGCTGGTTCGCCAACACGGACAATATGGACGGCAGCGGCGCGGCGCTCCGCTCGACCGTGCTGCGGGCGAGCTTCGACGGCGAGAAGCTCGGCGAGCCGCTGGACCTCTACAACAACGGCGTCGTGACCACCGGCCCGAAGGCCCTCGGCGAACGGGCGCTCGACGCGGGCGAGCACAGGCTCACGGTCGAGATCGTCGGGGCCAACGCCGCGGCGGTCAAGCGGCACATGGTCGGCCTCGATTACGTGAAGCTCGAACCCGCGAAGTGAGCGCAGGAGAGGGCGGATGGCGGAACCGGGCGGCCTGTTCGACGCGATGCACCGCAAGGAGCCCGCGGAGCCACAGACTCGCGAGCGGGGCGGCTTCGACCGCGCGACGTGGCTGGCGCTTGGCCTCGGCGGGGCGCTGGCCGGCCTGTGCCTGGCGGTGCCGAAGCTGAGGTTTGCCCTGAGCTACCTCACCATCCTCATCCACGAGCTGGGCCACGCCGCCGTCGGCTGGCTGTTCGGCTATCCCTCGATCCCCGCGTTCGACTTCACCTACGGCGGCGGCATCACGACGGCGCAGGCGCGGTCGCGCCTGCTGCTGGGCGTTGCCTACGGGTTGTTCGCGGCACTCGCCGCTGCGAGCGGGAAGGACCGGCGGAAGTTCGTCGCGACGCTGGTCGGGCTGGGGCTCTTCATCGCCTGCGCGCACACGAGAGCCCACCAGGCGATCATCCTGTTCATGGGCCACGGCGCCGAGCTGGTGATGGCAGGCGTGTTCCTGTACCGGGCGATGAGCGGCAGCACCGTGGTCCACGAGGTTGAACGGTCACTCTATGCGATGTGTGGCTTCTTCATCGTGATGTCGGATATCGCCTTCGCGTACCGGCTGTGGGCGAGTCCCGCCGAGCGTGCGGCCTACGGCGCGGCGAAGGGGGGCGGACACTGGATGGACTTCAGCCAGCTCGCGCGACAGCTCGGGCTCAGCCTGCCGACCGTCGCGCTGCTGTTCCTGCTGTGCTGCCTGGCGCCCGGGGCGCTCAGCGTCGTCGCCCACCACGGCTTCGGGCGCCGGGTCTGACGGCGCGCTCACTCGAGCGTGGGCCTGGCGATGCCGCCGGTGAGCTGCACCTGCCCGCCCTCCTTCTCGAAGACGCCGTAGAACATCGAGACGCAGTCGAGCCAGAGCGTCAGGCGGCGGAAGTCCTCGGCCGAGAGCTTGAGGTCGTGGTGGCCCTTCTCGAGCATCTCGAAGAGCTTCGAGCCGCGCGCGCCGAACTGGCCGGGCGTGGTCCTGTAGCCGTCCTTGTAGGTGGTGTAGCCGTACCGCGCGAGGGTGTTGTAGGAGGCGTACCAGTTGCGCTGGAGCGGCTCCTTGCCGAGGTTGGGGGCCTTGCCCGGGTTCTTGGTGTGGCAGGGCACGCAGTTGCGGTCGAGGACCGGCTGCACGAGACGCGGGTAGCTGAAGGGGTTCGAGCCGTCCACGTCGGGCTTCAGCCTCGAGGGCTCGCGGCGGAGGGCCAAGGGCACAGCCTGCGTGACCTCGGGGGCGCGACCCTGGGTCTCGTGGCAGCCTTTGCAGGAGAGCTTCTCGCCGGGCAGCAGGTAGGTGGCCGAGCGCATGGACTGGACGGCCAGGCCGCGCTCATCGAGGGCCTGGAAGAACAGCTCGACGTTGGCCGGCGCGGTGAAGTGCGCGCTGCCGTCGGCCTCGACGGGCACGGTGCCGAGCACGTAGCGGCAGGGGACGACCGAGTCGCCGGCCTCCGGGAGACGCACGCCGGTCTCGTGGGGCGGCCCGCCGGAGGGGACGGACATGGGGAGGACCTGGAGGACGCGGAGGGCCGTGATCCGGGTGCCCTCGGGCCAGGGGCGGCGGCTGTCGTAGACGTTGAGGACGGTGAGCGTGGCCTCGGGCTTCTGGCTGCCGGCTTCGGCGAGATGCGGGGCGGTGGTGGTGCGGCGGTGCGGCGAGGCGATCTCGACCGTCTCCAGCGGCCTGGGGCGCGGCACGAGCGGGATGGGGCTCAGGCACGCGATGTCGGGGTCGCGGTAGAGCAGTTCCTTGTTGCCGAAGGCGTCCACCAGATAGAGGCCGTAGTTGCCGGGCAGATAGGCTCCGCCCTGGCCGCCGGCGCCCGGCCGCATCAGGCAGTCGTAGACGCAAAGATAGTAGTCGTCGCTGAGGGGCCAGGCGGTGCCGTAGACCTGGGCGCCGCCCTGGCTTTCGGGAAAGCCGACCTCGGGGGTGAGGCGGCGGACGGGTCCCATGGCGTCGTCGTCGGGGGTGCGGGGGTCAATGAGGACGAGCGAGCCGTAGGCCTGGCCGTGGTGGGGGGCGGCGGTGGCGATGAACTTGTGGGAGTTGGGGATGGCGCGGATGTCCACCTCCATGTCGGGCCGCGCGTTGCGGGGCGCGAAGTTGCCGTGCACGGCGCGGCTGTCGCGGCCGTCCAGCGTGGTGATCCAGGGCAGGTGGGCGGTGCAGCCGTGACGGTCCACGTAGTCCCAGCGGGTGTAGATGATGCGGCCGTCGCGGGTCACGCTGGGGTGCCACTCGTTGGTCTCATGGGGGCTGAGGCAGCGCATGTCGGAGCCGTCGGCGGCCATGTCGTAGAGGGTGTAGGTGGGGCACACGCGGCCGCAGCGCAGGTAGCCGCCCCGCCGCTCGGAGATGAAGGCCAGCCGGCCGTTCGGCAGCCAGCAGGGGTCGAAGTCGTTGAACGTGCCGTCGGTGAGTTGCTCGAGGCCGGTGCCGTCGGTGTTCACCTTGAAAACGTGCCAGGCCCAGCCCGGGTCCCAGTGGCCCCGCGAGGCGTCGGTGTGGTGCTCGTGGGTGGGCCGGCCCTTGCACTCGACGTACGCAAAGGCGATCTGCTTGGCGTCGAAGGACAGATCGGGGGAAAGGAATGAGCCGCCCTGGGCCTCGGGGCCGCTGCGGCCGCCGCCGCCGTCGTACGAGGCGCGGGGCTGGTTGGGGGGGCCGCCGAGGAGCTTCTGGCCCTTGAGGCGGCCCCTCTCGACTACGGAGTTGGCCAGCACGTCCTGCACCGTGGGCTTGGGGCCGAACGGGTCCTTCAGGATGTAGAGCCCGCCGCCGGGGTGCGCGGTGATGCCATAGTACTGGTCGCACATGTGGCTGTAGAGCGAGCGGTGGTGCTTGATGAAGAGCAGCTTGTCGAAGGAGAGCAGGGGGTTGGCGAAGGCGGCCTGGCGGCGGAGGCGGCAGGCCTGGGCGTAGAGGGCGTAGCGGGCATCCGGGTTCTTGGGGTCAATCTTTTCGTTCGCGGCCTGAAGCTCGGCGAGCTGCTGCTCAACCTCCCGCAGGTTCGCAACCTGCGGGAGGTTACTCTTGAGGTGTGCGATGAGGGCGGCGGTGCGGCGCAGCACGATGTCGGCGGGGTCGCGGTCGCCCTCAGTGATGAGGGCCTCGGGGCGATAGGTCTCGGGCGCGACACGGGCGAAGTGGGCCTTGTTGGCCAGGTCGGCCTTCAGGGTGGCAAACTGTGCCTCCCACTCCTCGATCATTTCGGGCGGGAGAGCGGCTGTGGCAAGCTCCTCGGCGCTGGCGTAGCCGAGGCGGATGGCCTGCCAGAGGCCGGCCACCTTGTCGCGGACCTCGGGGATTCGTTGGAGCGCCGCCTGGTCGCCCTTGACGATCTGCTCGGAGAACTCGCGCCAGAGCTGCTCGTGGGCGGCAAGTTCCTTGAGCAAGCGCTCCTTGTTGGCGAAGCGCTTGGGGAATGCCTCGGCCAGGGCCTCGACGGCGGGGCGGAGGGTGGCCACGTTGATGTCGCCGAGCGGGGCGAGGGCGTCGGCGTAGCGCTTGCCCTTCGCCGCCAGCTCGCCCCACCGCGGGTCGTCGGCGGGGGTCTTGGCGTTGGCGAGGGCGGCGAGGTCCTTCTCCATGGCCTGGCGGACCGCGGGCAGCTTGATCTCGGCCACGGCGGCGAGGGCATCGCGCTGGGCGCAGGCGCGGGCGTAGAGGTCGAGCCAGCGGGCGTCGCCGGCGGGGACGGCCTTGAGGAGTTCGGCGATCTCCTTGCGCAGCGGCTCGCCGCTGGCGCCGAGGCCGGCGACCACGCGGTTGAACGTGCCGTGCTCGAGCTGCGGCCCCTTGCGGTCGTGGAACCAGGCGAGGTGCTGGCCACGGGCGAGGTCCTTCGACAGCCAGGCGGCCTGGGTCGGAAAGTCGGTGGCGAGTTGCTGCCAGAGGGCAGGCAGAATGTCCTTCGTGCCCGACAGCACCTGGAAGCGGGCGACGCCCGTGGCACGATGGGCGTCCATGCCCACCCACGCCTCGAAGCGCTCATACTGGCCGTCGAGGAGGTAGGCCACGTCGCTGTTCGAGTGGACCCAGATGCCGTGCTGGAACTTGCGTTCGCCGATCTGGAGGGGGTGGTTCTCCCAGTTCTTGTCGCGGAGGAGCTGGCCCCATCCGACCGTGACGGCGAGGGGCTTGAGGGTGCTGAGGCGGGTCTCCGTGCCATCTTTGGCGATGAGGCGGGCGTCGCCCCAGATGTGGCAGTTGCCGCCGCCGCCCTCGAGCGTGGCCACCAGGCGCATGACGCGCAGGCCGGCCACCCTCACCGACACCTGCACGCCGGGGCCGTCGCCGGCCACGGGGCCGCTGTCCCACGGCTTGAAGCCTGTGGCACCGTCGCCCTTGTTGGCCTCGGCGAGCCAGGCGAGGTAGTTGGCTCGCGTGGCGGCCATCGTCTCAGGCCACGCGGCCTTCTTGACGTAGATCTCGCCCTGTTGAGGCGCCTTGCGCTCTTCGAGGGCCAGGCCCGGGTCCTGGGCGGCGAGGGCGAGGGACGCCAGGAGCGCCCAGCAGGAGGCGTGGGCCAGTTGGCGGGTCATGGGAACTCCTTGTGCAACATGAGACTGCGAGAACAACTCGGCCCGGCACGGACGGACACAGACTCAAGCCAGGCCATCCGTACGTGTCTGTGTCTGCCCGTGCGATCTTCTCACGGCCGGCCTCCGCGGGCGGGGGCCCACGCCAGACTCGGGGCTATTCCCCCATCTCGATCACGGTGATCGTGTTGGGCAGATCGGTCTTGTTGCCGGCGAGCGGCAGGTCAATATTCGAGACGTAGAGCCTGGTGCCGCGGACGCAGGGCTCGGACGGGCGGTCGAGCCGGCCCTCGGCGCCCGTGGAGTTGCCGTTCCTGGCGATGGTGGTGACTACGCCGGTCTTGGGGTTCACCTTGTGGACCGCGTTGCCGAGGAAGTCGGCGAGGTACACCTCGCCCGTCTTGGGGTGCACCTTCATGCCGTCGCAGGAGAGCATGCCCTGGCCGCGCGCGACCAGGGTGTGGCCGCTGAGCTTGCCGTCGGGGTCGAAGGTGAACGCCTCAAGCTTGGCGTCGCCGAAGTTGCACACGTACATCACGCCGTCGGGGCCGAAGCCCATGCCGTTGGCGCCCACCCACTTCATGTTCTCCGTCCTCAGCCGCGCGCACACGTGCGGGTCCTGGCCGCCGGGCTTCAGCGCGATCGGCCTGGCGGGGTCGAGCTCCGCAAGCCTGAAGCGGTAGACGCCACTGCGCATCGGCGGCGTGGGGTCGGTGCTGAACTTGCTCTCGGTGACGTACACGCTGTCGCCGTGGCAGACGACGGCGTTGGCCATGAGGAGGCCGGTGACGAGCGCCTCCACTCGCTCGGCCTTGCCGTCCTTCATCACGACGCGCATCAGGCGGCTCTTGTGTTCGGTCGTGGTGAACGACTGGTTGTCGGCGAAGTAGATGTGGCCGTCGGGGCCTACGTCTATGCCCAGCGGGCCGCAGGGCTTCTTGGTGTCGGGGTGCTCGGGCAGCTTCACGACCTCGCTGATCTTGTCGTCCTTGTCAATCTTCAGGATGAACGCCCCGGGCGCTGGGTCGTTGAAGTTCGGGCACGAGAGCAGGATGTTGCCCTCCTTGTCCACCGCCATGCCGTCGGGGGTGTTGTAATTTCCGGTCAGTTCGAGGGCCGAGATGTTGCGAGGGACGACCGACCTGGCACAACCCACGGCGAGCAGGCCCAGCACCACCACCAGCCGCATCTTCACCGCAGAGTCCTCCGAAGAGATTCAGCGGGCGCAACACCACAGCTACCTCGATGGTAACCAGCGAGCGGGAGGCTGTCAAGCAGACCTTCTTGCAGGAATCGTGGACATCGTGTAACCTATGGAGCATAGCACCCTCGCTCGGCAAGGAGGCAGGCATGGGATTCAGCGGGAAGACGGCGCTGGTCACGGGCGCCGCGGGCGCGATTGGCCAGGGGATCGCCGCGGCACTGGTGCAAGGCGGCGCGCGGGTGTTCATCACCGACCTCAAGCAGGAGGCGGTGGACGCCGCCGTGAACGCGGTGGGCGCGGGCGCCCTGGGCCTGGCCGCCGACGTGACCGACGAGGCCGAGGTGAAGGCCGTGGTCGCCGCCGCGGCGAGCGCCTTCGGCCATCAGGTGGACATCCTGGTCAACGTGGCCGGCATCGTCGGCCAGGGGAAGGTGGAGGAGCTCACGGTCGAGCAATGGGACGCCGTGTTCGCCGTGAACTGCAAGGGCACGTTCCTCCTCTGCAAGCACGTGGTGCCGCTGATGAAGGCCCGGAAGTACGGGAAGATCATCAACTTCTCGTCGAAGTCGGGCAAGACCGGCTCGGCCCTGATGAGCCACTACTCGGCGGCGAAGGCGGCCATCATCGGCTTCACCCAGGCCCTGGCCTACGAGCTGGCCGACTCGAACATCAACGTCAACTGCCTTTGCCCTGGCATCGTGCTGGAGACCGGCGTGTGGAGCCACGTGTCGGCCGGCTACGTGAAGAACCTCGGCCTGCCGAAGGAGGAGGTCGTCAAGAAGTTCACCTCCAAGGTGCCCCTCGGCCGCCTCGCCGCGATCAAGGATGTCGTCGCCGTGACGCTCTTTCTGGCCTCAGAAGGCGCAGACTACATGACCGGGCAGGCGATCAATGTGACGGGGGGGCGGGAGATGCACTGAAGGAGGATGGGTCGATGGGTGGATGAATGGAGGAATGGAAGGGCCGCCAGGGTCTTCCCAACCATCCGTCCAATCATCCCACAGCGAGACTCGGAGGCGCGCCCATGTTCACACGAGAGCAAGTTGCCCAGGTGATTGACCATGCCGTCCTCAAGCCCGTCGCCACCGACGCCGATGTGCTGGCGAACGCGAAGATGTGCGTGGAGCGGGGCGTGGGGAACTTCTGCGTGCGGCCGACCGATGTGGCCGCCGCGGTGAAGGCCCTCCGCGGCAGCCACACCACGGTGGCCTGCGTCGTCGGCTTCCCCCACGGCTCGAACCGCCCCGAGGTCAAGGCCCTGGAGGCGCGGCTCGCCATCCAAGACGGCGCGACCGAGCTGGACATGGTGATGAACATCGGCAAGTTCCTGTCGGGCGACTACGCCTTCGTGCAGAAGGACATCGAGGCGGTGGTGGCCGAGGCCGCGCCCAAGGGGGTGCTCGTCAAGGTCATCCTCGAGACCAGTTACCTCACCTTGGAGCAGGTGGCCAGGGCCTGCAAGCTCGCCGAGGCGGCGAGGGCCAATTTCGTGAAAACCTCCACCGGCTTCGCCGACGGCGGCGCCACGCCCGAGGTCATTGATATCATGTTGAAGACGGTCGGCAAGACCATGGGCGTCAAGGCATCGGGCGGCGTCCGCACGTGGGAAACTGCCGTCGGCTACCTCAAGCAGGGCTGCAAGCGCCTCGGCGTCGGCTCCACCGAGAAGGTGCTCGACGGCGCGCCCGATGCCGGCACGGGCTACTGATCCTGGATTGTCCTATCCGTCCTATCGGTCCTATAGGTCCTCTCCACAATGATGAACGCCCTCATCTACCGCGGCCCCGGCGACATCCGCCTCGAGCAACTGCCCGCGCCTCAGTGCGGCGAGAGCGAGATCCGCGTGAAGGTGGACGCCTGCGCCGTATGCGGCACCGATCTGAAGTCGTTCCTCCACGGCAACCCCAAGATCGCCCCGCCCCGCATCATCGGCCACGAGTTCACTGGGATCATCCAGACCCGCGGCGGCGCCGTCAGCGGCCTCGCCGTCGGCGACCGGATCGTGATGGCCACGTCGGTCTCCTGCGGCTCGTGCGCCTATTGCCAGCGGGGCTGGACGAACCTGTGCGTGGACATGGCCGCCATGGGCTTCCAGTACGAGGGCGGCATGGCCGGCTTCGTCACCGTGCCGAGCCGCGCGCTGCGCAACGGCCATGTCGTGAAGGTGCCCCAGACCGTGAAGCCGGAGCACGCGGCCCTGGCCGAGCCGCTCAGTTGCTGCGTCAACGCCGCCGAGAACTGCGGCATCGCGAAGGGCGACACGGTGGTGGTCGTGGGCGCCGGGCCGATGGGCATCATGAACGCCTGCATCGCCCGCGAGTTCGGCGCCGCGAAGATCATCCTGGCCGAGATCAACGCGGCCCGGCTGCGGCAGGCCGAGGCCTTCGGCTTCGACCGCCTGGTCAACCCCGCCGCCGAAGACCTCGCCAAGGTGGTGAAGGACACGACCGGCGGCCTTGGCGCCGACGTGGCCATCGTCGCCGCGCCCGCCGCCAAGCCGCAGGAGCAGGCGCTCGGCCTCGTGCGCAAGCGCGGCGTCGTCTGCCTCTTCGCCTCGCTCCCCGCGGGCGGCAGCCTGCTCTCGATTGACAGCCGCCCGCTCCACTACAACGAGCTGCGCATCGTCGGCACCAGCGATTCCACGCCGACCCAGGTGAAGCGGGCCGTCGAGCTGATCGCCGGCGGCTCGGTGCCGATGGACAAGCTGGCGACCCACGTGCTGCCCCTGGCCGACTTCGAGAGGGCCTTTGCCCTCATGCGGAGCGGCGAATCGCTGCGCGTGGTGCTGAGGCCGTAGGAATAGGACCGATAGGACGGATAGGACAGCAACGCGATGGGGGTCCTGCCGGTCCTATCCGTCCCATCGGTTTCATGGAAGCTGCGGAGGCACCAATGGACCTGCGCCTGAGGAACAAAGTCGCCCTCGTCACCGGCGCCTCGCACGGCCTCGGCAAGGCGATTGCCTTGGGCCTCGCCGCCGAGGGGGCCAAGGTGGCCGTGAACTACCACCGGAATCCCGACAAGGCGGAGGCGACGGTGCGCGAGCTGCGCGAGAGGCACGGGGTCGAGGCGGTCGCGGTGCTCGCCGACGTGGCGGTGGAGGGCGATGTGATTCGGATGTTCGACGAGGCGGAGGCGAGGCTCGGGCCGCTCGACGTGCTGGTGAACAACGCGGCCATCGCGCCCGCCTGCCCCACGGCCGACACGCCGCTGGAGACGTGGGAGCGGGCGTTTGGCATCAACGTGACCGGCACGTTCCTGTGCTGCCGCGAGATGGTGCGGCGGCTGCGGGGGGCGAAACGGACGGGGCGGATCGTGAACATCTCGTCGCAGGCGGCGTTCCGGGGCTCGCAATCGGGAAAGACGGCCTACGACGCCTCGAAGGGGGCGCTCCTCTCGTTCACCATTTCGCTCGCCCGCGAGATGGCGCCCCACGGCATCGCCGTGAACTGCGTGGCCCCCGGCCTGATGTACACCGAGATGCTCAAGGACCTGATTGACGCCGATCGCGAAAAGTTCGAGAGCCGCGTGCCGCTGCGCCGCATCGGCAGCGTGGACGAGGTGGCGAGCGTGGTCGTCTTCGTGGCGTCCGAGCGCGCGAGCTACATGACCGGCGCGACGGTGGACGTCAGTGCCGGCCTGGCGATGCACTGAGGGAGGCGGCCGTGTACCTTCTGGGCATAGACAACGGGCTGACGATGGCGAAGGCAGCGGTTTTCACCCTCGACGGCCGCGAGGTGGCCGTGGCCGCGGAGAAGACCGACACGCTCACCCCCCGGCCGGGCCACCTCGAGCGCGACGTGCGCGCGATGTGGGCCTCCACCGCGGCGGTCATCCGCCAGGCCATCGGCGCGGCCGCCGTCCACCCCGCCGACATCGCCTCTGTGGCCTGCGCCGGCCACGGCAACGGCCTCTACCTCATCAACAACGCCGGCGAGCCGGTGCGGAACGCCATCCTGTCCACCGACTCGCGCGCCCGCGACATCGTGGCCGAGTGGCTGGCCGCGGGCATAGACGAGGCGGTGCTGCCCAAGACCACCCAGAGGGTCTGGGCCGCCCAGCCCGCCGTGCTGCTGCAATGGCTCAAGCGTCACGAGCCGGCGGCCCTCGAGCGCGCACGCTGGGCGCTGATGGCGAAGGACTACATTCGCTACAGACTGACCGGCGAGGTGGCGGCGGAACTGACCGACTTCTCGGGCGCCAGCCTGCTCCACGTGCCGAAGATGGCCTATGACGACGACCTGCTCTCCGCCTTCGGGATCACGGACCTGCGCCACCTTCTGCCCCCGCTCCTCCGCTCGGCCGACATCGCCGGCAGGGTCACGGCGCAGGCCGCGGCCGAAACCGGCCTCGCCGAGGGCACCCCTGTGGCCGGCGGGGTGTTCGACATTGACGCCTGTGGCCTCGCGGTGGGCCTGGTGGACGAGTCGCCGCTGTGCGCGATCGCCGGCACCTGGGGCAACAACCAGTACATCTCGAAGACCCCGGTCGTCAGCCCCGACCTGTTCATGACCTCCTGCTATGCCATCCCCGGCTACTTCCTGGTCCTCGAGGGCAGCGCCACGTCGGCCAGCAACCTCGAGTGGTTCGTCACCGAGTTCTTCGGCGCCGAGAATGCCCTCGCCGCGAAGCAGGGCAAGTCGGTCTACGACCTGTGCAACGGGCTGGTCGCCGCAACCCGGCCCGAGGAGGCGAACATCGCGTTCCTGCCGTTCCTCTACGGCTCGAACGTGGGGCCGGATGCCACGGCCTGCTTCCTCGGCCTGAGCGGCTGGCACACGCGCGGCCACGTGCTGCGGGCGATCTACGAGGGCGTGGCGTTCGGGCACAGGACCCACATCGAGCGGCTGTTGAGGTTCCGCGCGAGGCCAGCCACAATCCGGCTCACGGGGGGCGCGGCCCGCAGCGAGGCGTGGGTGCAGATCTTCGCCGACGCGCTTCAGACGCCGGTGGAGATTCCCGACGGCACCGAGCTGGGCGCGCTGGGCGCGGCCATCGCGGCCGCCGTGGCGACGGGCATCTACAGCACGTTCGAGGAGGCCGTCGGCGCGATGGTGCGCCTGGCCCGCCGCCAGGAGCCCGACCGCGCGCGCCGGGGCCTCTACGACGCCAAGTTCGAGCGGTACCACCAGAGCATTCGCGCGTTGGACCCCGTGTGGGCCGCGTTCCGCTGAACGGAGGCCGGCCCCCTGGCCTGGTTCCGTCGTTGCGAGCTCATCGAGCCGCTTCAGAGGGTCCACACCTGGGCCGCGCCGTCGTGCCCCTGTGCCCCGACGGCAACCAGGAGTGGGCGAGCGTCGCCCGCGGCCCGCCATGCGGCCACCGTCTCACGTGGCCACGGCCGGCGGCAGAACCTGGAACCCCCGGCGCCCGATACTCAGGACGCCGGGGGTATCTGCTGGGGGGGCCCGCCGCTCAGTCTTCGAGCTGGATGACCGAGAGGGTGTGGACCTTGTCGTAGCCCTTGTTCTTGAGGCCGGGGAAGTTGCCGTCGAAGTTGGAGATGATCAGCTCGTTGCCGCGGATGAGCGGCTCGCAGGGCTGGTCGAGCAGGCCCGTGCGGCCGTCGTCGTCGCCATTCTTCCACAGGGTCTTGAACTTGCCGCCGGGCGTGAAGTAGTGGATGGCGTTGTTCTGCGAGTCGGCGATGTAGATGCGGTCGGTGCGCGGGTCGTGGCGCATGCCGTCGCCGCACGGGCAGCGTTTGTCGCGGATGTAGACGGTGTTGGAGGTGACGTTGCCCTTGTCGTCGAAGGTGAGGCGGTGGATCGAGCCGTCGCCGAAGAGGGAGCAGTAGAGGTTGCCCGAGTTGTCGAAGGCCAGGCCGTCGGCGCCCGCACTGTCCTTGCGCGGGTTGGGCAGGGTGGTGAAGGTGGCGATGAGGTGGGGGTCCTTGCCGTAGGGCTGGAGCTTGATGCCGCCCTTCTGGAGCTCGTCCAGGGTGAAGCGGAACACGCCGCTCTTGTGGGAGCCGTCGGGCATGTCGAAAAAGGTCTCGCTCACGTAGCAGTCGTTGCCCTTCCACACGACGGCGTTGGAGAGGAGGAAGCCCTCGACCACCACGTCCACGCTCGTCGGCTGGCCGTCCTTGACGTTCACGCGCAGGAGGCGGCTGGCGTGCTTCTTGTCGAAGAAGTACTGGAGGTCGGCCACGTAGAGATTGCCATCGGGGCCGAAGGCAATGCCCATGGGGCCGCAGCGCTGGCTCGTGGGGGCCACGGGCAGCTTGTCGCACCAGACCGAGAGCTTGTTCTGTCGGTCAATCCTCATGAGGACGGCGGGGTACTTCTGCTCGTTGTAGTTCGGGCACGCGAGGATGATGTTGCCCTCGCGGTCCAGCGCCATGCCGTCGGGCAGGTGCGCTTCTTCGGGCAAGGCGAGGAAGAGCTTGGGCCGGTGCTTCGACGTCCGCCCCGGCATGCAGCCCGTTGCGAGAAGCACGCCCGTGGCCATGGCCGCCCACGCCGCCCATCCACGCATTCTCATGGTCCTCTCCTCACTGAGTGTCGAACGCCGGCCCTGTGCCGGCCAGTTGCCCCTTAGCATACCGCAGCCAGTTGCCCTTTGCAACCGCCGCGGCCGGCGAGAGGTGGGGAGGGGCCTCCTGCCAGGAAGTCCCTTCCCAGGTCCTTGCGCAACTGGGGTTCCCCGTGGGGTGCAGTACTCCGAGGCAGGGAAGGCCCTCTTGCGGGTGCCGGGGGCGCGTCGGGCGGGCGCCTCACAGCCAGCCCGTGAGCCCCGCCAGCAGCCGCGAGTAGTGAACGAAGTCCTCCCACGAGATATCGGGCGGCACGCCGTGGTCGCAGCTCGGGATGTAGCCGCCGCCCTCGACCACGGGGCGGATGCGCTCCAGCTCGGCCTCGATCACGTCGCCGCCCCTGGCGATCGCCCGCTTGTCCACCCCGCCCTTGTAGGCCATCCGCCGGCCGAACGCCCGGCGGAACGCCAGAATGTCGTTTCCCGCCGCCACCTCGATGGGGTCGCAGGCGTTGATGCCCGACTCGATCCAGATGGGGATCAGCTCGCCCACGTAGCCGTCGGAGTCCATGTCGATAATCTCGCAGCCGCTGGCGTGAATCTCGCTCGCCCACCGCTCGTAGGTCGGCTGGAGGAAGAGCCGCGCCATGCGCGGCGAGATCATCGAGTGCGCCTTGTAGGCCATGTCCTCCGAGATGCCGACGTAATCGAGCGGCACGCGCTCGAGGACGGGCCGCATCGTGGCCGAGACGAACTCGGCCCAGAAGTCGGCCATCTCGGCCACGAAGGCGGGCTCCTCGATCATCTTGAGGCAGAGCCCCTCGAGGCCGCACCACTCGCGGAGCTGCCAGAAGGGGCCATTGAAGTGAATGCCCAGCACCGTGTCGCGGTCGAGGTTCCGCTCGCAGCGCGCCTCAAAGTCCGCAGGGAAGCGTGCGGGCGCTGCGGGGTCGTAGCGCCACTTCATCGCCTCCCAATCCGCGCGGCTCTCCACAGGGAACTTGTGCCACTTGCGGGTCACGAAGTCCTTGGCCGAGCGGATGTACGTGTAGTCGTACTGGTCGGAAATCTCCGTGATCGCGCCCATCCAGTCCTGCACGATGTAGTGCCCGTCGCGGTGCTCCAGCACCTTTTCCTCGAAGGTGGGGATCATCTGAAACGAGACGCCGAGCCCCACGCCAGGCTGCCGCGGCGGGTCGGGACGAAAGCCCAGGATGTCGAACAGCGCGTCCATGTAGTGCTCGGGCTGTTCGAGCCCTTGCGCCTTCCACGCCGCGCGGGTGGACTCCCTCGGCCCGCCGGGCGAGAAGGGGATGCGGTCGGGGTGGCCGAATAGCAGCGTCTCACGAAACCGCTCGCGCTCAGTCATCGGCTTCGATCCTCACTTGCTCGCCTTGGGCCAAGATGAAGGAGGCGGGAAAGACGACCTTGGCCGCCTCCAGGGCGGCGGGTAGGTGCGCTTCGCCGCAATGAACGATGGCGAGGCGGGCGACGCCGGCCTGGCGGGCGACCTCGGCGGCGTCGCGGGAGCCCGAGTGGCCCCACCGCACGTCCTCGCGGACGCTCTTCGGGCCGTAGGACGCCTCGTGGACGAGCAGGCCCGCGCCGCGGGCCAGCTCAATGAGGTCGGGGTTGAACGCCGTGTCACCGGAGAAGACCACCGAGGCGCCCGTTTCGTTCCCGAAGCGGTAGCAGAGGCCCGGGACGCTGTGGCGGGCGGAGCAGGTCTTCACCGTCAGGCCGCAAACGTCCAGCTCCGCGCCGCCGCGAAGCTCGGTCACCTCGATCTCGAAGCGCAGCTCAGGGTAGCGGTCGAACTGGAGATAGTGCTGCGCATCGGCCACCACGCGGCGGATTTCGCCGGCCGGGCCGTAGATGCGCAGGGGGCGCTTCGGCCGCTTCTCGCCCTGGATGCCGTAGTAGAAGATGAGCTGTGGCAGGCCCAGGATGTGGTCGTGGTGGCAGTGGGTGAAGACGACGGCCTCAATGTCCAGCGGGCTGATCCCGCACGCCAGCAGCCGGTCGGTGAAGTACCAGCCGGTGTCCACCGCCACCCGTCGGTCCACGACGAACGACGCCGTGTTCGCCCCCTTCTCGGGCGTGCAGGTGGTGGTGCCGAGGACGGTGATGGAGAGTGGGGCTTTGTGTTCATCCATCGCTGGGCTTCCTGTGTGGACGCGGGGCTTGCAGCCTGCCTTCCGGCCCTCTTCTTCGATACGCTCCGGGCACGAGGCTACTCGGCCTGCCCGCGTTTTGCAAGCGCAGCATGGCCAACTGCCACTGGCAGCGGACTTGCATTCGGCAGATACAGCCGCTACACTTGACCTTGGGTGGCCCTGAGGAGTGCGTCGGCGTGCCGGACGAACTCGATATCCTGACGCTCGTTCGCCGAAGCGCGGCGGCCAAGGTTCTCTACCTGCCTCATGCCATCAGGCAGATGTCACGTCCCGACAGGATGATAGCTGGAAGCGAGGTCCGGGCGGTCATCGCCGGTGGCGAAGTCATCGAGGACTACCCCGAGGACCCCCGCGGACACAGCTGCCCGCTCCTTGGCCACGGGGAGTTGGGCCGCCCCATACATGTCGTGTGCGCGCCGAAACAGGACTATCTGGCCATCATCACCGCCTATCTTCCCGATGAGGAAATCTGGGAAGATGATTTCCGAGCGAGGAGACGAACATGAAGTGCATGTATTGCCAAGGCGAGATGGAACGGAAGGCGGCCCCCTTCCAGGTTGACCGGAAGAGCTATCATCTCACCCTCGAAGCAGTCCCCGCCTGGGTGTGCAAGCAATGTGGCGAGGCATGCTTCGGGGAGCGCGAGGTGGACAGGATTCAGGACGTGATTCGGGAGATTGACCAGCGCACGGAGGAACTCGCCGTCTGCTGACGCTTCCGACGCTGCCACCGGGAGAGCGAAAGATGCCAGACAAGCAACTCGGCGTGCTCGTGCACGGGGCGGGGTGGGTGTCCACCCAGCACATTCAGGCGTTCACGAAGAACCCCCACACGCGGGTGGTGGCGATCTCGAGCCGCAAGCTGGCCAGCGCCCGCAAGCGGGCCGAAGAGGCCGGCCTCAAGGACGTGGGGCTTTACGACAATCTCGACAAGGCCCTCCGGCACGATGGGGTGGACATCGTGTCGGTGTGCACCCCGCAGCACCTCCACGCGGAGAACGCCATCGCGGCCGCCGAGGCGAAGAAGCACATCGTCATCGAGAAGCCCATCGCCAACAGCCTCGACGAGATGCGGGCCATGCGCAAGGCCGTCCGCAAGGCAGGCGTGAAGACGGTGGTGAGCTTCGTGCTGCGCTGGAACCCGCTGTTCGAAACGATCAAGGCGATGGTCGCCGACGATGCGCTGGGCAAGGTCTACTATGTCGAGACAGACTACGAGCACGACATCGGCTCGTGGTGGAGCGGTTACGACGACGCGCGGAAGGCGAGCACGGGCGTCAGCGCCCTCCTTGTCGGCGGCTGCCACGCGGTGGACGCCTGCCGCTGGTTCGCGGCCCAGGGGCAGTTCGAGGCGGCCGACCCGGTCGAGGTCTTCGCCTACCGCGGCGGCTGGCGAAAGGGCAGCGACACCGAGTTCAACTACCTCACCAACCAGTTCCTCAAGACCGACAAGCCGATGGAGTACGACGGCCTGGAGGTGGTGCTCGTGAAGTTCACCAACGGCGCCGTGGGCAAGGTGTCGGTGAACGCCGACTGCGTGATGCCCTACACGTTCCCCATCGAGGTGTTCGGCGACAAGGGCACGATCCGCGACAACCGCATCTGGAGCCACAAGTTCCCCGGCCAGAGGGGCTGGGTCACCCTGCCCACCATCCTGCCCGACAGCGCCGACGTGTCCCATCACCCCTTCCAGGGGCAGATGGACCACTTCGTCGAGTGCATCCTCGCGGGCCGCGAGTCGCACTGCAATCTCGAGGACGCGATCAAGACCCACGAGGTCGTCTTGGCCGCCCAACGCTGCTACGAGACCAATGCCCCCGTGAAGCTGCCACTGCTGGAGCCATGACCCGGCTTGTCATGCCGAGCTTGTCGAGGTATCTCTCTGCCCCGCGCGCCCAGGCAAAGAGAGATTCCTCGACTTCGCTACGCTTCGCTCGGAATGACAGGGGCGGCGGTCAGTCTTTACTCAGCGGCAGGAAGCCCGGCAGCACGTTGGTCTCCACGATCCAGAAGCGCTCGCTGGCCGCCGGGCGCTCTCTCTTGATCCGCTCCGCCTCGGCCAGGAACTCCTCTTTCGTGTGCCGGAACAGCGTGTGCTGCGAGACCTGCGTGGCGCGGGCCTCGGCGGCCTTGTGCGCGTAGCCCGTGGTGTCGAACACCACCGACGGCAGCGGGAGGGTGCAGCTCTTGTAGTAGTAGACGTGCGGCGTGCGCCAGGGCGGCCCCAGCTCGGCGGCCACCGGCTCGCCCGCGTGCCAGGTGGCCTGGACGCTCACCGTGTGCGTGGCGAGGTGGTCGCCGTGGCGGTCGTGCGGGCCGTGGGTGAAGACGGCGTGCGGCCGCGCCTCGCGCACGATGCGGATGCACTCCTTCAGCGTCGCCTTGGTGAGCGTGAGGCCCATGTCCTCCACGTCGAGAATCCAGCGGCGGGCCACGCCGAGCACCTGGTCGGCCTCGGCCGCCTCGCGACGGCGCATCTCCACGATGTTGTCGCGCCACTCGGGCTTCGGGTAGCCCTCGTTCCCGTTCGTCATCGTGCACACATAGACCTCGACCCCCTGATCGGCCAGCTTGGCCATCGTGCCGGCCATCGGGAACTCGTCGTCCGCATGCGCGCCGAACACCAGAATGCGCTCGTAGTCCATCGCAGGCTCCTCTAACAGGCACAGACCCGGGCCAAGCCGTCGCCCGCGCCACACTGTAGCACAGCTCGCGGAGGAGTCAACCTCTGCTCTCGCCGCTCAGCGCTTCCTCCGATTCGCGCCGTTGCCATGAGGGGTGCGGGCCGGAAATGTAGGTGGATCGCTCCTCTCTTCCGCCTGAACGGCGCGTAGCGTAGAGTCCAGGGCAACGCCTGGGAACCAGATCGCCCCCGAGACAGTTCCTCCCCTGTAGGCGGGACGTCCCCGTCCCGCGAGGCATCGCGGGCTTCGCGGGATGTGGACATCCCGCCTACAGCCTCGCCCTGCGCTATCCCCTTTCGCTCCTTCGGAGCTCCCGCAGCCACCTGCAATTCCGGCCCGCACCCTTGCGATGAGAGTCCGGTGGCGCGTGGACGGGCGAGGCGCTAGAATGAACGGCAAGGGGAGTGCGTGTCGCCGTAACTGAGGAGGCCACACATGGGCAGGTCGCAATGGAGTCGTCTGGCTGCGGCTGCGGGTCTGGCTGCTGTCTTGAGCGCTGCGGGATGGATCGCGGCGGCGGAGGGTCCGGGCAGCTACGCGATTGACCCCGCCCACAGCTCCGCCACGTTCCAGATCGAACACCTGGGCATCAGTTGGGTGGCCGGGCGGTTCAACGAGATCTCGGGCAAAGCCGCCTTCGACCGCGACAACCCCGCCGCATCGAGCTGCGAGGTGGTGATCAAGGCCACGAGCATCGACACGGCCATCGAGAAGCGCGACGCCCACCTGCGCAGCGAGGACTTCCTCAGCGTCAAGGAGTTCCCTGAGATCGTCTTCAAGAGCACGGCGGTGAAGAAGGTGGCGGCTGCGCAGCCGGGGGCGGACACTGCCTATGAGGTCACCGGCGACTTCACGTTGCACGGCGTAACGAAGCCCGTGACGCTGGTGCTGCACGGCGGCAAGGAAGCCGAGTTCCCCGAAGGCGCGCACAGGATCGGGTTCTTTGGCGAGTTCGCCATCAAGCGCTCCGACTTCGGCATGGCCAAGATGCTCGGTCCCGTCGGCGACGTCGTCAGAATCACCGTCAGCGCCGAGGCGATCCGGAAGTAGAGCCGGCCTTCCTCCATTGCCAGAAGCCCCACTCGCGCCCGCAGGCGCCGGGAGGATCGAGCTGTCCCCTGGAGTCCCCGTTCGCCCAACCCTCCGCGGGAAGCCCCCAGGCATACGGATGGAGACGGATGGACGGACGCATTGTGGGGGTCGGGGGAAGAGGGAAGTCAGCAGGAGGAAGAGCGGCGCTCGGAGTGAGAGATGGGCCTCCTGAGGCCTACGGGGCGTCGGGGCGGCGCATGCGGGCCCGGGCGGTGCCGCTGCTGCCGTCTCAGTCGGGCTCGGGGCCGCCGAGGAAGCCTTCGTGGAGGAAGACCGGCTCGTAGCCGCGCTCGGTCACCCAACGCAGGGCCGCGTCGAGGCGGTCAAAGTGGTCGGGCACGTGGTGGCAGTAGAACGGCCAGAAATACTGCTCGTGGGTGAAGAGGTCCATGATCTCGGCGGTGTTGGGATCATCGGCCAGCGGGGCGAGGGTGGGTACGATGCGGCCGAGGGGCACGTTGTTGCACACGATGTCCACGCGGGAGAAGACGATACCGGTGGCGAAGTCCACCAGGGCGTCGTGGCGGCTGAGGTACTCGGACCGTTCGTCGTCGAGGAGGTAATTGACGTCCCACCCCCAAGGCGCGGGGCAGAAGTAGCCGCTGAGGGCGCGGACACCGCGCTTCGCGAGGGCAGGCAGTGCAGCGGGCTGGGTCATGCCCCAGTGGATGACGGTGGGGGGCGCATAGGCGGCCTCGCCGGCGAAGCGGTGAATCTCGCTGGCCACGGCGTCGAGGTCGGCGATGAGCTTCTCGACCGAGGCGTGCTGGTAGGGCCTGTCTGGCTCGTTGGCCCAGGCGTGGAAGGCCAGGCGCAGCCACCCCGCGTTGTCGGCCCACTCGCCGCGATAGCGGTCGGGGAACTGCGGCAGCGAGAAGTCAGGGCCGGTCGTGTGATAGATGTTGAGGCTGAAGCGCGCCCCGTAGCGCTCGTTCAGGCGCTTCAGGCCCGCCAGGTAGAAGCAGTCGAAGAGCGAGCGATAGCCCTGCCGGGCGATGTCGCGCAGGAAGAAGCTGTTGTCGTCAATCGAGAAGCGGTAGCGGGGCCGCGAATGGCGGTCCCACACCACGCGCACGCGGTGCTCGGCGCGGCCGCCGGGGCCTTCGGCGAGGGCGACGAGATCAGTTTCCTTCGCGCGGAGAATGACATCGGCGGCAAACTCGCGGCCGGCCCGCCGGACGGGCTGGCCGTTGACGGTCACGAGGTCGCGCAGGCCGGCCTCGCCGCGGACGGCGATACGGAGGCCGCCTTCGGCGCTCTCGCCATGACGGCGATTCAACACGGCGCCGTGGAAGGGCTGCACGATGCGAACCATGCGAATTCCCCGCTCCTCAATGGCTGGAGCCATTGCAGGCCACGACCGGGAGAATAGCGGCGCGCGGCAAGCGTGTCAAGGGGCGGCGAGAACTTCAGTTGACCCCCGCCCGCTTTTGGTTATACTGCGCGTGCACCCCCGAGCGATTCCCCCGACGGAGACGGATAGGGCCATGCGTTCGGCAGACTTCGCAGGCAAGCGCGTGACGGTGATGGGCATCGGCCTCTTCGGCGGCGGCGTGGGCGTGGCCCGATTCCTCGCGCAACTGGGCGCCCGCGTGACGGCCACCGACGTCAAGGACGCCGAGGCCCTGGCCGAGTCCATCGCCAGACTGGACAGCTTGCCGATCACCTGCCACCTCGGCGGCCACGTGGAGGCGGATTTCACCGACGCCGACCTCGTGGTGGTGAACCCCGCCGTGCCCGACGCCTCGCCCTACCTGGCCAAGGCCCGCGCGGCCGGCGTGCCGCTGGAGACCGAGATCAACCTCTTCTTCAGGCTCTGCCCCGCGAAGATCGTGGGCGTCACCGGCAGCAACGGCAAATCCACCGCCGCCAGCCTCGCCGCCCACCTGCTCGAGGCAGGGCCGCGCCGCGCCTGGCTCGGCGGCAACATCGGCCGCTCGCTGCTCGAGGACCTCGATGCCATCGGCCCCGACGATCTGGTGGTGCTCGAGCTTTCGAGCTTCCAACTCGAGCGTCTCGAGTGGACCGGCCTCAGCCCCGCCGTGAGCATCGTGCTCGGCCTGCGCCCGAACCACCTCGACCGCCACGGCACGATGGAGCGCTACGCCCGCGCCAAGCAGCCGATCCTGCTGCACCAGCGCGAGGGCGACGCCGCGCTGCTCAACGCCGACTGCCCCGTCGTCTCCACGTGGACGGGTCTTGGGGGCGGCGGCAAGTTCCTCTTCTCCACCCGCGGCCCGGTCGCGCGCGGCGCGTGGCTGGAGGGCGAGCAGGCCCTCTGGCGCGACGGCGGCCCCCCCCGCCCGCTCTTCCGCCGCAGCGACCTCGCGCTCCGCGGCGACCACAACGTGGGCAACGCCCTCGCCGCCGCCGGCGCGGCCGTGCTGTGCGGCGTGCCGGCCGACGCCATCGGCCCCCGCATGGCCGCCTTCCGGGGCCTCGAGCACCGCCTCGAGTTCGTGCGATCGCTCGGCGGCGTGGCCTACTACAACGACTCGAAAGCCACCACGCCCGAGGCCGCCATCGCGGGCGTGGGGGCCTTCGACGAGCCGGTCGTGCTCATCGCCGGCGGCTACGACAAGCACCTGCCCTTCGACGAGTTCGGCCAGGCCATCTGCCGCCGGGCCAAGGCCGCTGTGCTCATCGGCGCCACCGCAGGGAAGATCGCCGAGGCCATCGCGGCCCACGGCCAGATGCCCACACGCCAGGCGGGCAGCGACCTCGCGGCCGCCGTGAGCGCCGCGCGCGAGCTGGCCGCGCCGGGCGACGTCGTGCTGCTCTCGCCCGCCTGCGCCAGCTACGACATGTTCGAGAACTACGAGCAGCGCGGGGCGATCTTCAAGCGCCTCGTGAGGGAGCTGGAACCGTGATACGCGTGAAAATCTGCGGCATCACGCGCCCGGAAGACGCCCTGGCCGCGGCCGATGCCGGGGCCGACGCCATCGGCCTCGTCTTCGCCGAAAGCCCACGGCGGGTGACGCCCGAGCAGGCGCGGGATGTCCTCGCCGCCCTTCCGCCCCTCGTCACACCCGTCGCCCTCTTCGTCAACGAGGCCCCCGAGCGCATTCGCGCGACGTGCGGCACCCTCGGCATCGGCACCGTGCAACTTCACGGCGACGAGGCGCCCGACCTCGCGCGGCAACTGGCGGGCCTGTGCGTGATCAAGGCGTTCCACATCGGCGAGGAGGCCGACCTCGATGCGCTCAGGGGCTATCCCGCGGCGGCGTATCTCCTGGATGCCAAGGCGGCGGGCAAACGCGGCGGCACGGGCGTGCTGCTCGATTGGACGCTGGCGGCGCAGGCCACCGCGCTCGGGCGCATCATTCTCGCCGGCGGCCTGCGGCCCGAGAACGTGGCCGAAGCCATCCGCCGCGTGGGGCCCTACGGCGTAGACGTGTCGAGCGGGGTGGAGGCCGAGCCGGGCAGGAAAGACCCCGCAAAGGTCCATGCCTTTGTGGCCGCGGCCCGAGCGGCACTGGACTCCTGAGCGACCCGTGCATGAGCGCCTGGCGTCGCGAGGCCACGCGGCTGCTGCACGAGCACTCGGGAGAGATCCGCGAGGCCGCGAATGCGTACGATCTGTGGATCAGAATACGCGGCTGATTTGCAGCAGCCTATGAGGTGGGCGACCCGCAGCAGACGATCGGACGGATCTACGAGTATCTGTGGTGGACATGGAACCAGCCTCGTCAGCAGAGCGCTGAGAGCGACGTCCTCACGACAGCCGCGTGTTGCTTCAGCGAGCACATCCCAGACGACTCGAAGGCCCGTCAAGACATGCCCCGGTGGTGGAGTCGAGCCAAACTCCTCCAATGCAAGGATGTCTTCCGGTGCTGGCTGGGGACCGAGGGGCGGGCGGCGCTTCTCAATGACCTGTATCCAGGATAGGCCGGACATCGGAAGCCACAAACCGTAGCCCACAGGGCAGCGCCAACCAAGAGGGGCAGGGCCGGGCGAGGCAGAACGACGCGCCGGTGACCGCAGACGCCAGGCCAGACAAGGGCCTCGGGTGGACGGCGAGAGCGTCGCGTTTGGGTGGCGCCTGCGAGTGTCGCGCTTTCGCGCGAAAGCGCGACAATTGCACACCGCCCACCACCCCAACGCGCCCGCCGTGCCCGAAGAGGCGGCCCTGGCTTGATCTCGTGTGTCGGCGCCAGTATTCTGTGGTCAGGGTTGCCTGACAGCCAGCGGTCGTTTCTGAGGAGTCGGGCATGCGGGCTCGAGACGCCGCCAAGTTCCTCCGGGCATTCGGGGACGGAACACGTCTGCGGATCGTCTACCTGATGTCGCGTTCGGCGTTGCCCGTACGCACGCTTGCGCGGGTCCTCCGATGCCCGGGCAAGCGCGTATCGCGGCATTTGCAGTACCTGGCCGCGCGGGGCGTCGTGGAATCCGAAACACGGGGGCGGCAGATCATCTACCGCCTGTGCCCAGCGGTGGACAGACTCCACGAAAGCGTGCTCCGCTCCGTGCAGAGCTGCGCGAGGCTGGTGGACGAAGCGCCCGCTGATGCGTCGCGCCTCGGCGCTGAGCAGCGGGACTGACACCCAGGCGACTATCGCGCTTTCGCGCGAAAGCGCCATGATTCACAGCATGTCGCTAGCACAGAACGTGACACCAGCCGGCGCCGTTGCCACCCCTCGGGAGGAGGGTGCAAGGGCGCTGGCCGCGGAAGTGCTCAATTGGCTATCGAGGAATTGCCGCGCTTTCGCGCGAAAGCGCGACCATCCACAGGAACACCAAGCCACCTTGCGGTGAATCCCCACCCGTTGGCCACCTATCAGCTAGAACGTGCAACGTCACGCGACGGTCGCAACCTGGCGACGACACGCGCCGCCAGCGCGGCGAGGAAGACAATCAGGGTGAGGAAGAAGCACGGGCGCGCCAGCACATCGCCGTGCCGTGCGTAGAAGGTGAGACCCTGCCGCAGCGGCACGCGGCCCACGGCCACGCCCGAGACGAGCCGACGGCGGCCGCGGCCGTCGGCGACTGCCTCGCGAATGCGCCCGGCCGGGTCTATGATGGCCGAGATGCCGCTGTTGACGGCCCGCACGATGCCAATGCGGAACTCGATGGCGCGGAAGCCGCAGATGGCCAGGTGCTGGTCGAGCTCGTGGCTGCCCTTGAACCAGCCGTCGTTCGAGATGTTGATCAGAAAGTCCGCCCCCTCGCCGTCGGGCCGCCTGACGTAGCCGCGCGAGAGGTCGGGGAACCCGCTCTCGAAACAGATCAGGACGCCGAAGCGCGTGTCGCCCGCGCGCAGCAGGTGCAGGTCGCGGCCGGGCGTGAAGCCTTTGCCGTAGGGTACCACCTGGCGCAGAAACCACAACAGGCCAGGCAAAGGCATGTACTCGCCGAAGGGCACGAGATGGGTCTTGTCGTAGCGGTCGGCCGCGGTGGGCATGGCGCCGGGACGGAACACGTAGGCGCTGTTGTGTACCAGGCTCTCGTATTCGGCCAGCGGATCGCCCTTGGCGACGCGCTGGCCCTCACGCACCAGGATGCGGCGGATCGGCTTCTCGCCGGTCTCGGGGTCGGCATAGTGCGGCATCAGGTAGGCGCGATCCTCGGTGGTGATCTCGCCGTCAGTGATGTTCCTCACCGTGCCGTCGGCCTCGGCCTCGATCGTGCGGTCCACCCCGAACTCCGCGTGCGCGCCGATGAGAATGGGGCATCGCAGCAGGGCCGCGAGATCCGCGATCGCGCTCCGGTAGTCGCGGATCAGGGGATACTCTCCGCGGTTGAGGGGAAGCTGCACCATCGTCTCGGGCCACACGACGAGGCCCAGCGGCCGGCCGCCCGCGAGGGCCGGCAGCCGGAGCGTCAACTCGCGGTGCTCGCGGAAGATCCGAGCGACGTTGTCGAGGCCGAGCTCGTTCTTGACCTCCTGCGGCACGTTGCCCTGCACGATGCCCACGAGCGGGCCCTCGTGAATCTCCAGGGTCGCCAGCCGCCACACCCCATAGCCGATCGTCGCCCCCACCAGCGCCAGCACGGCCACGCTGCCGGCCACGAGGCGCCGCGGCGCCTCGCCCCGCCACGCCGCACGCACCCCCTCGGCCACCAGCGCGTTCACCGCCACCACCACGAAACTCACCGCATAGGCGCCGAAGAGGTCCGACACCTGCACCACGGCCTTGAACGGGAACTGCGTGTGGCCGATGAAGAGCCACGGGAAACCCGTGAGCGCGAAGCTCCGCAGGTAGTCGCAGCCCACCCACAACACGGGGGCGGCCAGCAGGAACGGCACCCGCAGCCGCCGCGTGGCCGCGCGCACGAGCCACGCGAAGAGCACATAGTAGAAGCCGACGTAGAGGGTCACCCCAATGCCGCCGGCCACCGTGACGATGAACTGCCACGACAGGCCGAGTCCCGCCGCGAGGCCCCCCATCGCCACGCTGCCCAGGAATGCCCAGCCCCCGCGCGCCTCGCGCAGCACCAGGAACCAAGGCACCAGCGCCACCCAGGCCAGGGGCCAGAGGCCCGGCACAGGGTCGCTCAGGCGCAGCAACGCCGCGCTGAGCACGCAGGCCCCCAGAACCCACAACATTCGCGAGCCAGGCAACGAGCGCATCCCGCATCCGACCTGAGGGGGAGGAGCCGGAGGCCACACGACGGCTCCGGCAGCCCTGGAGTATAGCCGATCGCTCCGAGACGGTCAACTTGCAGAGGCCCGTACCCGGCCCGCGCCGCTCACTTGTTCCGGAGGCGAGCTTCGCCTATGATGCTCGGCGCCAGTTCCCCACAGGAGGATGTCATGGAGATCGAGCGGCGCAATCACGAGCAGATCGAGGCCCTGAACCAGCGCGGCGGGCGCACGCTGAGCATCGTGGACCTGATCCAGGCGGGCACGCTGAGCGTCGAGATGGCGGCCGTGGCCATGCGGGCGATGGCCCGGGGCGCCTCGCTGCTCACCGGCGCGCGGCCCGGCGGCGCCGGCAAGACCACGCTCCTGGCCTCGCTCCTCCACCTGCTGCCGCCCGGCACGCGGATCGTGACCGTGGATGCCCCCAGCGTGGTCGCGGAGGCCCGCGCCCGCCCGGCAGACTCGCCACTGTGCTATCTCGCCCACGAGATTGGGGCGGGCCGCTGGTACGGCTACATCTGGGGGCGCGCGGCGGCCGAGTTTCTGGGGCTCATCGAGGGTCCGCGGCGGGTGGCCTCGTGCCTGCACGCCGATACGCTGGAGGAGCTGGCCGACATCCTCTGCTCGCCGCTGCTGGGCGCGAGCCGCGAAGCCCTGGGCCGCGTGGGTCTCTTCCTCTTCATGCATGTGCGGCCGGGGCTGCGAGGCGTGCTTCGCCGGGTCGCCGCCTTCCACGAGGCCGACGGGGCAGGCGGCCACCGCCTGCTGTTCCGCTGGAACGAACGTTCCGACGCCTTCGAGCGGCTGGGGGATGAGCACGAGAGCGAGGGGCTGGGGCCGTACCTGGAATTCATGCACCGGCTGATGGCCGAGGACATTGCCGATGCCCAGGCCGTGCGGCGCAAGGCCGAGGCCTTCTACCGCGGTCTCCCCTACTGACCCCTGCGTCGCTTGCGCGCGAGGGCCAGCACGCCGAGCGCCAGGAGGGCGCACGTGGAGGGCTCGGGGATGAAGAGCAGGGCCACGTCCGCCACGGCGATGCCGTAGAAGTTGTAGGCGGGGCTCAGGTCGTAGCCCAGGCTGTACGTTGAGACGGGCGAGCCCGCCGGCAGCGGCTCGCCGCGCTGGAAGATCGAGAACGGCTGCGTGCCGTCGAGCAGCGCATCGAGCCCCGTGTCAATGAGGCCGAGGTCCAGCATCCACTGCTCCAGGCCGTGGGCGGCGATGTAGCGGTCGTCGAGGAAGATGTAGAGGTAGGAGTTGGGGCCGGCGAGGATCGAGTAGTCCACGAAGCCGTAGCCCGCGTCGTCGTTCTCGGTGCGGATGTAGTCGGCGCCGAGGAGGTCGGGCGGAATGTTCTGCCAGGCGCCGGCGGCGTCCACGAAGGCGGGCGCGCCGTTCGCCAGGCCGCTTGCTACGCCGAGGGGATGGGTGGCGTCGAAGTCGCCGCCCAGCTTCGAGTAGCCGAGCACGATGGGCGCGCCGTTGGAGAAGGCGCTCTCGGCCGGCCCGGGATTGGTCGGCGCGCTCAGGCTGCTGAGCTGGAGGATCAGGGCGTCCACCGTCGAGCCGTCCTCGCGCAGGCTCACGCGCACGGTGTAGATGCCGGGGGTCGGGAAACTCCAGGTGAGCGGGTTGTCGGCGGGGGTGGCCACGTTCACTTCGGCCTGGCCCGTGCCGTCCCAGGGATCCGAGCTGAAGTCACCGTTGACCGCATGCTGCAACTCGTACCAGTCCGCGGCACCACCGGCGCCGTCCTTGATCTCCTTGATGTCCAGGTAGATCGAGTCGCTCTGGCCCTGAAGCGTGGCGTTCGTCGCGTTGCCGTCCCACCGCAGATAGGCGCGGTAGGTGCCAGGCGTGCTGATCTGCACCTGGTACTCGATGGAGGGAGGCTGGGCGGGGTTGCCCCCGACCAACGCGTCGGGCAGGGACTGGACGAACTTGCCGCCGCGGGCGTTGAGGGTGGTGCCGGCGCCGGCGCTTTCGTCGGGCACGACGAGCCAGTCGTGGACGCCCTCGGTCGTTCGGGCGGTGTAGTTCTCGGCCTCGATGACGGCCTGGCCGGCTTGCTCGAGGAAGGTCTTGCCCGTGCCGAGCGGGGTGTAGACATGGGCGCTGGGGATGGCCATCTGCTCCACGGCGACGACGCCGTAGATCGCGTTCGCTCCGGGGGTGTTGTGCTGAAAAAAGTCCACACTACCCGCGGGGAAGTTGCCGCGGAAGACGTAGAATTCCGTGTTGTTCGAGCCGTCGCCATTCTCGTCGAGCCAGATGCTCTGGCCCGTGTTCTGGAGCCCGTAGGCGGTCATCCACTGGTTCATGGCGGCGAGGGGGGCGCCGGTGAGGCGGTTGTCGCGGAAGAGGTACACGGTCGCGGGGCGGTCGAGGCCGACGTTGATGCGGAGGTTGGGTGCGTCGCGGTCGTCGTTGGCAATCTTCACGTAGTCTGCCCCGATCAGCTCGGGGTGGGCGGCCGGCAGAGCGTTCCACTCGTGAATACGGTCGGCATAGGCGAGGGCGTTCTCGGCGAAGCCGCCGGTCACGATGACCGGCTCCACGGGGTCGGTGCCGTTGGTGCGCGCGACGCTGGTGATGAGAGGCGCGGGGTTGGCGGGCAGGGCGTTGGGCGTGGCGCCCTGGGCCAGCGCGATGATCTGGTAGTTCGAGAGCACGTGGTTGTAGATGGCCGTCTCGTCAATGCGCCCGGGGAAGTACTTGCCGGCATCGTCGGACCCGATCCGCAGCGGCAGCGCATCATCGTCGATCTGGCTCCCGGGGGCGACGGCGACGTTCTTCAGCCCGCCGTTGAGGTAGATCTTCATCTCCTTGGTCGCGCCGTCGAAGGTGGCCGCCAGATGGTACCAGGTGTTGGCGGCCAGCGGCTCCTTGAGGCCCACCACGTAGTTGGTGTTGCCCTGCTTGATCAGGAAGTTCTGACCGCCCGTGCCAAGGCCGCCGCCGTCGCCCTGGAGGAAGAAATAGGCGTCGCCCTTCTCCAATGCCCGGTACGTGTTGCCGTTGTTCGACAGCGTGGTCGTGGGGTAGAGCCACATCGAGAGGGTGAGCGCGTTGCGGACGCCGGAGCCGATGGTCGCGTGGTCGGGCACGATCACGTAGTCGCTCGTCCCGTCGAAGCCGTAGGACGTGCCCGCGCTGCCGGGGCGGCCCGGCTGGCCAACCGTTGGGTCGTTGGCGTCCACGCCCGCCGTGCTGCCGAGTTGGCCATTGTTCACGGTGGTCTGGTCGTTCGCCACCTGGCCACCGGCCTAGTCAAGGGGCCAGTAGGCCACGAGGCCTGCCGAGGCGCCCGCCCCGGAGAGCGCGAGCGCGACGCAGACGCACAGGGTGAGGAGCAAGCCAGAGAAACGACCGCGCACCATTACAGCACCTCCAGCTACAGACTCGATAGCCCAAAATAATAAATGGAAAGAATGCAAACACCATGCCGGCAGCCGTGCCTTCCGTCTCTCAGTGACTGAAATCGTAAGGCTCTACGCAACAACTACTTACACGCTCAGATCGGCGCAGGCCCGAACGGGATCTACATGCGGCCCGTCTGCGCAGTCAGACGCGTTAGCCCCTCTCGTGGCATAGCGTGACGTAATTCACTGGAAGAGCTATACTTAGGTGTGTTCGCTTTCCGTGACAAGCAGGTCCACCATCGTGGATGCTACGGCAATATCATCCGAAGTACTTAGCCCGCATACCCTTGAGGAAACGGATCGAGTTGCGCATGGACTCCATCGTGTCGCCGTCCTCCACCGTGATCCAGCCGTCGTAGCGGATCTCGCGCAGGATGGTGAAGATAGCCTCGTAGTCATTGAGGCCCTTGCCGATCTCGCCGTGGCGCAGCTTGGGCGAGTAGCCTAGCGTGCCATCGGCCTGGCGCAGGTCATCGAGCGAGGCGCCCGGCTCGAGGAACCGGTCGCTTGCGTGCATCGAGGCCAGCCGGCCCTTCACCGCGTGAAGCAACGCGACCGGGTCGTCGCCGGCCAGGATGGCGTTGGACGGGTCGTACTGCACCCCGAAGTGGGGCGATTTCACGCGCTCGACGATGCGCAGGAAGACATCGGCCTTCTGGGCGAACTCGGGGTAGGTCCAGAACGCGTCCTTGTAGTGATTCTCGATCACCAGCTTCACGCCGCACTCTTCGGCGGTGGGCAGCGACCGCTCGATGCACTCCGCCACCCAGGCGACGGCTTGGTCCACGTCCAGCCCCTCGCGGCGCTGGCCGCTGAGGGTGCGGCAGAGTCCTGCGCCCAGGCGCGCGGCCAGGCGGATGGCCGCCTGCTGCCCGCGCACCTCGGCCGCGCGGGTCTCGGGGTCGGGCTGCGTGAAGTCGGGCGCGTAGCACAATGAGACGACCGGCGTGCCGAGCGACTCGGCGTGGCAACGCGCCCGGTCCACGAAGCAGCCGCTCTTGCCCTGGAAGAAGGCGGCGTGCAACTCGTGGCCCTCGGGCTCGAGGCAGGCCGCGTCGTCGAGCCAGGCGAAGAGGTCGATGCGTCCCGCCGCAATGTCGTTCAGATAACAGCGCGGCATGAGGCCGATGCCAGGCATGAGCGCTCCTCCGTGGTGTGGCTTGTCCAAGGCCCGGCGCGCCGGCGGCGTGGCACGAGCGCCACTGGAAGTTCTCGCCCGTCTCTGGCATCATAGCGTCCAATTCGGTCGGCCGCAAGCAACAAGAGAGGAGCTGCCAATGATCCGGGTCGTGTGGGTCTGGGCGATGGTGTCGTGGTCGGCGGGGCTGGGTGGCATCGTGAGCGCCGGCACGATGGGTTGGCGGGGCGACGGCACGGGCAAGTACCCCGACGCAACGCCGCCCATCTCCTGGGGCCGCGTGAGCCAGGCCGTGAAGGGCCTGCGCTTTCAGGCTCAGCCGCCGCAGGAGGGCGATGCGGGCGCGCCCATGCCCGACGGCGTGGCCCGCGAATGGCTGGTGCTCGGCCCCGTGCCACTCGCCGACGTGGCTGCCTTCGACAAGCCTACGCTGCCCGATGAGGCGCAGTTCGCGCCCCGCGAGGGCGCCCGGGCACCCGGAGCCGCCGACGGGCCGGCCGGCCTGGCCTGGCGAAAGGTGACCCTCGACAACGCCCATCTCGACTTCGCCGCGCTCTTCAACCTTCCGCCCGCGGCGGGGCCCGATGGCTCCGAGGGCAAGGGCCCCCGGGAGAAAGCGGTCGCCTATGTCGCCACGAACATCCACTCCGACACCGGCGGCCTGTTCCGCCTGAACCTCACGTGCGTGGGCAAGGTGCGTCTGTGGCTCAACGGCATACCGAGCCAGGACTTCGCGGCCCGCCTGCGCCTGAAACTCGCCAAGGGCTGGAACCGGCTCGTGATCAAGTCGGCCCCCGGCGAGCAGGACTGGTATCTCGTGCCCATCCTCCACGCCTGCCCGCCCGCCGAGTACGAGGAGACCGGCATCGCGTGGACGGCCCCGCTGCCGGGCACGCGCCTGGGCTTCTACGGCGGCGGCATGGGCGTCGGCTCGCCCGTCATCGTCGGCGACAAGCTCTACCTCCAGAGCGAGTCCTACGACCTCGCCTGCCTCGACAAGCGCACGGGCAGGTTGCTCTGGATGCGGACGAACAGCTTCTTCGACGCCCTGAGCGACGAGGAGAGAGCGGGCGCCTTCGAGGTGGCGCAGCCCCTGGCCGCAAAGCTCAACGACCTGAACGCCGCCATCGTCGCCGGCACGGCCACGCCGAAGCAGCTCGAGGAGAAGCCCGCCGTCGAACTCGAGATCCACAAGGAGATGCGCCGCATCGCCCCAGACCGCTACAAGCGCTATGACCCGCCCGACGTGGGCTTCTCGGGCTACACGCCCGCGACCGACGGGCGCTTTGTCTACGTCTGGTTCGGCATGGGCGTGACCGCCTGCTACGACCTCGACGGCAACCGGCGCTGGATCCGCGCCGACATCCTGCCCGCCGTCGAGCACGGCTTCTCTTCCTCGCCCATCCTCGCCGACGGCAAGCTGGTTGTCTTCATGCGCGACCTGCTAGCCTTCGAGGTCGAAACCGGCAGGCTAGCCTGGCGAACGCCCCTGACGCCCCACACGGGGCCAAACCCCCAGGGCTTCTTCCACGGCACACCGTTCGCCACCCGCGTCGGAGGCGAAAGCGTCGTCGTCCTGGGCAACGGCGGCCTCGTGCGGGCGAGCGACGGCAAGCTGCTCTACAAGAACGTCGAGGCGGGCAACCAGGCCATCGCCTCGCCCGTCGTCGAGGGCCGCGAACTGTTCCTCACGACCGGCGGCAGCATGCAGCTCTTCATCCAGAGCCTGCCCGACGCCCTCGCCGAGCCGCTGAAGCTCGCCACGCGCTCGCTGAGCGTGAGGGTGCCCTTCCCCAAGTACTACATGCCCTGGCACCTCTCCTCGCCCGTCATTCACGAGGGCCTCGCCTATCTCGTCAACAATACCGGCGTGCTGACCGTGGCGGACGTGGCGAAGGGCGAGATCGTGTACCAGAGACTGCTCGACCTCGACCCGTTCCAGTGGGTGAACGAGGGGGCGGCGCGCGGCGTGGGTGTGAGCCCCGCCCTGGCAGGCAAGCACCTGTACGTCTTTGGCAACGCGGGCGGCGCGCTCGTGCTCGAGCCGGGCCGGGCCTACAAGCAGATCGCCAAGAACAAGATCGAGAGCGTCGTGGCGGTCGGCCATTGGGCCGAGCGGTCCGAGCGCTTCGTCGCCAACCCCGTCTTCGACGGCGATCGCCTCTATGTCCGCGGCGAGGGGAATCTCTACGCCATCGGGCCGAAGAGGTAGAGCGTGCATGCCCGCACGCCAGCCGCCGGAGACGCGCACCGAGGGTTCCGCGTGCAAGTGTGCACGCCCTACGCGAGCGAGAGGGATGCCTATGCGCGTGCTCTACATCGGCGGCACGGGCGAGATCTCCACGGCCTGCGTGTGGCGCAGCGTCGAGGCCGGCCACGACGTGACCGTGTTCAACCGCGGCAGGACCGAGGAGCCCCTGCCGCCCGGCGTGCGCCAGATCACGGGCGACCTGAAGGATGAGGCGGCCTACGCCGCCCTCGGCGCCGAGCGGTTCGACGCCGTCTGCCAGTTCCTCGCCTACGACCTGGCGACGGTGCGGCGCGACGCCGAAGTGTTCGCAGGCCGCTGCGGGCAATACGTCTTCATCTCCACCGCCTCGGCCTACCAGAAGCCCCCCACCCGCGTCGTCATCACCGAGGACGTGCCATTGGAGAACCCCTTCTGGCCCTACAGCCGCACGAAGGCCGAGATGGAAGCCTTCCTGATGCGCCAGCACGCCGACGGCCACCTGCCCGTGACCACCGTGCGGCCCAGCCACACGATCCGCACCCGTTTCCCGGGCGGCATCGGGCGCGGCGACGACTGGGCCTGGCGCATGCTCCACGGCAGGCCCATCCTCGTTCACGGCGACGGCACAGCCCTCTGGACCCTCACCCACTCGGACGACTTCGCCGGCCCGTTCGTCGGCCTGCTCGGCAACCCGAAGGCGCTCGGCGAAGCGTTCCACATCACGCGACACATGGAATCGTACCCGTGGGACGCCATCTTCCAGGCCATGGGCCGCGCGCTGGGCGTCGAGCCGCGCCTGGCGCACGTGCCCACCAACACCCTGGTGCGCTACAACCCCGAATGGGCCGGGCCGCTCCTGGGCGACAAGACCTGGTCGGTCCTCTTCGACAACTCGAAGGTGGCGCGCGTGGCCGGGCGGTTCGAGTGCCGCGTGAGTCTCGACGAGGCCATGCGCCGCTCGGCCGAGCGCTACCGCCGCCGTGTGGTCGCCTATCAGCCCGATGGCAGACTCCACGCCCTCTTCGACCGCATTGCGACCGAGCAGGAGACCCTCGGTTGCGCGTAACCGCGATGACTGCCACCGGGCGACCCAGACTTCGATCTGCTGCGCATCACGGGCGGCACGGGCTCCGGCATGCCCAGTCCCGGCCACACCACGCTGCGGCAACTGCCGGGCGGCAACTGGGCGGTAGACAGCTTCTTCGACATCACCTATCGCATTGACTTCGTGGGCGCGCCCGGCGGCAACGTGACGGGCCGCTCGGGTTCCACGACGGCCACGATTCGCCTCAGCCCCGGCGAGATCGTGAAGCCGGGCAACGACCACCCCAGCACGGTGCGGGCCGAAGTGCGCTTCGGAGAGGGCAACCCTATCCCCGCCGACTTCTTCGGCCCGGGGTCGGATCCGTTCACGGGCAGCATCCCGCCCTCGACGTATTCGTCGAGCTTGACCCGCTGCGGGCCTCCGACGGGAGCATGGCCATGACCCGGACGAACTCGGGCCGCTTCGGCTCCTTGTGATGCGGCTCGATAACTCGCCACGATCCTCGCTCGATCACGTGCGCGGCGCCGGCTTGCAGGTTGTAGCGGCGAGCGTCCCGCCTGCCGTGCATGGGGCTGTTCGTGAGGTTCTTAGCGGCAGGCGAGGGCGGTGCGGACCATGCGCTCGTAGTTGGCGAGCATGCGCGGCGTGGCCACCGGGGCGTAAGGCGAAGCGGTGGGGGCGACGATGAGGCCGGTCGGGCCGGCGTCGCGGATGAGGGCCTCGACCTGTCGCTCGATCTCGCGCGGCGGCAGGGTGAAAAGGTCGCCCACCTGAATGTTCCCTTCGATGCACACCTTGCCGTCCAGTGCGGCCTTGGCCTCGGCGGCCGTGACGTTGCCCATGGGCGGGGCCTCGACGGGGTGCAACACGCTCGCCCCCGCCTCCACGAAGCCTTCGAGCAGCCCCTTCAACGAGCCGTGGCAGTGGACGTGTACCAGCCCGTCCGCGTCGCGGATGCGGGCGAAGAGCCGCTTGTCGTAGCGGACGTTGAAGTCCCAGAAATCCCGCGGCCCGTGGAGCGGCGGGGCGACGTATTCCTGGCCCGAGACGGCGAAGTAGGGGCCCACGTCGTGCGCGAGACACCAGTCAATCACGCGCAGAGCGCGCTGGGTGGCGTGTTCGAGCAGCTCGTGCACGAGGCCGCGGTCCTCGAGGGTGAGGAGGGCGAATGCCTCGGAGCCGAACAGCTCGGCCACGTGGCCTCCGGGGTTCATCTCGTGCAGGTGAACCTCCGCGATGCCGCGCTCGCCGGCCCGCTCGCGGAGGGCGAGGAAGCCGGCAGCATCGCCCGAGGGTCCGGGCGAGGGCAGCGAGAGGTACTTGAGCGCGTCGTCACGGCTGGCGAGCCAGTGCCTGCGGGTCATGCCCGGCTGGCCCTTGCGGCCCGCGAGGTGCTGGTGGACGAGTTCGCCGCGCGGTGTGGGCATCACGGTGGTCACGAGATCGAAATCGGCGTCGTAAGGCTCCACACGCTGGGTGGTGGGAGGGGAGGGGAAGACGGCGGAGGTGCTCCACGCCCACTTGAGGTCGCACGTCTCGCACACGAGCTTGCGGAGCGGCGCGTAGGAATCGTGCGGCGGGCGGGTGTCGGACGCCCCGCGGACGAAGACCGGCACGCGGTCGGTCGGCAGGCACCGATAGGCCGCGTCGAGGCGTTCGCGGGAGGTCATGCGCGCCTTCATCACTCGTCCTCGATCGCCGGGTCTCCGGAACTGTCTGATGGTATCGAAGCTCCAAGAGGTTTGCAAATTGCGGAGGAAGCCGTATAATAAAGGAAATCTTGTTCCGGGGCGTAGCTCAGCTTGGTTTAGAGCGCAGCGTTCGGGACGCTGAGGTCGGTGGTTCAAATCCACTCGCCCCGACCATCCTCCTTCGCTCCCGGCTAACGCCGGGAGCTACAGAGGAAAGGCCCCCACGCACATACTGCTCCGGCCGCGAATCAGTGTGCAGTTGCCAAAGGCATGCTTACAGGGCCAGGGCCTCGGGTGTAGCCGCAAGCGTCCCGCTTGCGGTGGTTCTCGACAAGCAGGACACTCGTCGCTACGTCCCGAAATGCGCCGCCACCTGGGGTGAGCCTGCGGCGCCGGGCATTCTCATCGCATCTTCCGTAGCACCGCGTAGTTGACCATGAACCACGGCGGGCCCTGCTGGGCGGCCGAGTCTTCCATGCACTCAATGGTCAGCGAGTTGCTGCGCTGGAGCGCCCCGAACGGCAGCACAAACTCCCGGACCGACCATCCGTATCGCGCGAAGCCGCTCGGCCCGTCGAAGACCACGGTGTCGTTGACGCGGATGCGGATGCGGCACGGCGCCTCGGCATCGTCATCCTGCGCGCAGAGGTGAAGCTCATAGGCGCCCGGCGGCGGGAAGGGGTCGCACTCGAACCGAGTAGCGGCGCGCGGGTTCGGGGTCCGCTGGCCGCGGATGAGGGCGGCGAGGCGCTTGGGGCACTTGTTGTCGTAGACGATGAGCGTGCCGCCGAGGAAGTCGTTGGGCAGCTTCAGGATATCCCCCTTCGCGGCGTCCACCCCGACCTCCTTCGTCGCCAGGTCGCGGGTCTCCGCGATGTCCTTTTTGTACTTCGCGAAGAAGTCGGGCGGGTTCTTGGCCCGCGCCAGCGCCGCCCGGGCGAAGCCGACGCCGCGTTCGAGGGCGCAGGGGAAGTTCTCGAGTGAGGAGGCGTTGCAGGCCTTGCCCCGGGCTAAGGCGTCTTCGGCGATCTTCAGCCGCCGCTCGATCTCCGGGATCTCCGTCAGGGCCTCGGGTGTGATTTCGCCGTACTTGTACTTGTCGAGGTAAGCTAGCGCCCTGTTGGCTGGGTCGAGGATGTCGAACATCTCCTTGCCATAGAGCATCGCCACGCCGTGTCGGATGGAGACCGCGGCGTCGTAGCCCTTGACGTTCCAGAGGCAGTCGGCGAGGGTGGTGGTCTGCGGGGCTTCCATGCCCATGTGCGCGTTCTTCAGGAAGCCCTCGATATCGTGCTCGAAGAAGCCGTCGTAGTGCCACGTGCGCCACTGCGGCGTTTCGTCGGTGATGTAGGAGAGCAGGTTGTGTGGGCCGGTGCCGTTCTGGAAGAGGAAGGGCTTATGCTTGGTCAGCCCCGTGAACCAGGCCACCTGCTCCTTGTTCTTCTGATATCCCTTCACGCGCGGGCCTGTCCAGATCACCCCGACTCGGGCGTCGAGATGATCCCCCAGCGATTGCAGGTACGGCTCGCGCGGTTCGGGGTACGAGGCCTGGGCGTCCGGCCCCCAGTAGAAGGGCGGGCAGAAGACGAGGTGGAAGCCCGGGTGCTTCTCCCGCACCGCGCGGAAGAGGCGGGTGACATACCTGGCGTCCATGTTCGCCCCCGACCCGAACTTGTCGAGGTCGGCCTGCGGCAGCGGGAAGCGGCTGTCGTCGAAGGGGAAGTAGATGTGGCCGCCGTGCTCCGCCACTTCTGAGCAGATGGCCGCGTGGAGGTCGAACGTGCGGTCGCTGGAGAGTGGAATCCTGGGGTACATGGTCCATTGGCGGATGCCGAAGTAGTGCCTCAGGCCGAACGCCGTGAACGCGGCGCACACACGCGTGCAGGTCTCCCGCTGCAACGGCGTCCAGGCGTGATGGGCGGTTGCGTCGGTGATCTGCACGCCCGACTGCGAGACGACCGTGTTCATCTTGCAGAACAGCATGAACTCCAGCGCGTCCTTCCAATAGCCCTGTAGAAAGCCGCGGCGCGCCGTATCGGGCCAGTCCAGGATGGTGCAGACGCGGACCTTGGGGGCCGCCTCGTTGTCCACCAACTGGATGAGGGAGACGATCCCCCACAGCACCCCCTGCGCATCGTGGCCGTTGACCGTGGCGCCGGCCTTCGACACGGCGAGGGCATAGCCCTCCGGCTTTTCCGGGGGCTTGGGCTCTGCGGCCGCGTTGATGCGGATGGTGAAGGGCGCGGCGTCGGCGAACGCGATGCCGAAGCGAGTGAACTTGACCTTCAGCAGGCGGATGCGCGGGTCGTCGGCCTTGATGTCGTTGCCGAGCGCCAGCGTCGCCGTGGTGAGGGGCACGAACTCGTCGGTGTAGGTGGCTTGCTGGGGCTTCGGGAACGCCTTCGCCCCCGTGTGATAGGGCAGCTTCAGGTAGTCCAGCTCGGGCTCTTGGAGGAACTGGAGCGCATACTTGGCCTCGTTGACGGGATCGAGCCGGTAGCGCGCCGTGGTGTTCAGGTCGCGCGAGGCGAGGTTCTTGCAGTAGCCGATGGCGGCGTCGCGGTCGCCCTTGAGCAGTGCGGCGCTGGCCAGGCCCGTCAGGGCGTCGCCCTGCTCGAACGGGGAGAGCTTCGGCAGCTTCAGGGCGGCCTCGAACTCGGCGGCGGCCTTGTCCGCCTCGCCCTTCTCCAGGTAGAAGGCGCCGAGGGCGACACGGAGGCCCGCATTGGCGGGGTTCAGCCGCACCAGTTCCTCGCGGCAGAGGCGATTCTCCCGCTCCATCGCCCGGAGGTCGGCATCGGGCCTCAGGTGCAGGTAGCGCGCTTCGTACCGCGCCCCGAAGTCGGTCGCCGCGGCCCGGTCGAGCAGGGCCTTGGTCTTCTGTTTCTCCTCCGCGTCTGGCGCGGCAGGCTCCGCCCCCAGAGAAGCGGCGAGCGTGCCGACGAACAACGCCGCAACAACGTGCCTTCTCATCCGCCGCCTCCTTCCAGGGACCCGAGGCGGAAGTCCCCGAGATTCGTCAGCACTTCATCGGCCTCGGCCAGGTCCTGCGGCGGGGCGCCGGGCCGCTGGAGGGCGACGACGCGCATGCCCGCCGCCTTTGCCGACAGCACGCCGGCCCGCGAATCCTCGAAGGCCACGCAGTCCTGCGGCGGCACGCCCAGCCGCTCGGCGGCCAACAGAAAGGGCGCGGGGTCGGGCTTGCCGCGCGGCACGTCCTCCGTGCCCAGATAGAACTGCACAAGCCCGTCCACGCCCAGGAACTCGAGCATCTCGCCGATCAGCCGCCGCGACGAGCCCGACACCACGGCCACGGGGTGCTCGGCGGCGAGGCGTTTGAGCAGGGCGATGGAGCCGTGGATGCGGATGTCGGTGCCCCCCCTCGCTCGGTCGAAGGCGAGGCCCATCTGCCGCTCCAGCTCGGCGGCGGTGGGGAAGGCGTCGGGGTAGTCGCGCAGCAGCTCGGCACGGATGTCGCCCCACGCCCGCCCGTAGATGAGCGCCACGGCCTGCTCGTGGGTGATCGGGTGGCCCGCGTCGCGCAGCACCGCCTCAGCCGCGGCCACCCACAGCCGCTCCGTGTCCACCAGCGTGCCGTCGAGATCGAAGAGAAACGCGCGAATGATCTTTGGCCCCTCTGGCAATGTAGAAGTTCTTGGGGAGGGGTCTGGGGAGGGACTTCTTTCAAGAAGTCCCTCTCCAGCTCTTCTCAGGCGCCCAGTCTCGACAGCGGATTCTGGCGGTGGCATTCCTCGATGACGGCGATCTGCTGGCGCACCTGCTCGGGGGTGATGACGAGCGGGGCGCCGGCCGTGAGCGTCTTGTAGAGGTGCCCGTAGAACTGCTTCGACATGTAGGCGAACGTGTTGGTCAGCTTCGGCGGCACGGTCCAGGTCTTCTCGACCCAGGGGAGCTGTTCGCTGCAATACTGGCGGCCGGGGAGCGGATCGCGGATGAGCTTGCGTTTGGGCGCCTTGCGGGGGTCGAAGTGCTTCCACTTCATCTCGCTGGTGCCGCCGGTGAGGCCGCCGCGGGTGCCGTACACCTGGTAGGTGTAGAGCGGATACGGGCAGCAGGAGGAGATCTCGAGGTCGATCGTGGGATGGCCCTCGCCCGACATGAGCAGCTTCACGTGGTCCTCGGCGTCGCCGAAGGTGTTCGCGCGGTCCATCAGGCACGTGACTTTCGGCATTCCGGGGCCGAAGAGCTGAAGGGCCTGGTCGAGGGGGTGGGGGCCGGTGTTGAGCAGGTTGCCGCCGTTGTATTCCTGGAGGGTCTGCCAGTCCCACCGGCGGCCGAAGCCGTTGAAGGCCACCTTGATCATCACGATGCGGCCGAGCACGCCCGAGGCGATGACCTTCCGGACCTGCTGGAAGTAGGGGGCGAAACGCGACTGCTGGAAGATGGCGAGCAGCTTGCCCGTTTTCTTGGCCGCGGCGATGAGCTTGTCCACCTCGGCCGCGCGGCGCGCGAGCGGCTTCTCGCACAGCACGTGGTGCCCGGCCCGCAGCGCCTCGAGGGTGTAGGGCACGTGCAGGTGCGAGGGTGCCGCGTTGATCACGAGGTCGAGGTCGGTGCGCTTCAGCAGGGCGCGGCGATCGTCGTAGGCCGCGGCGCCGAACTCCTGCTCGGCCTGCGCGCGGCGGTCGGCTAGCGGGTCCACGACCGCCACGATCCTGTAACGCCTGTCGGTGCGCAGGTGGCGGGCGTGAATGTCGTAGCCGCTGCGCCCCTGGCCGATGATGCCCACGCGGATGACCTTGGCTGGCATAGTGCGAACTCCGGGTCGGTTTGCGATCGAACGCCACGGGTGAGCACCCTACCGCGCGGGGCCACTCAAGTCAAGAGCCGCCTGCGTTGACTTCCCATGGGCTGAGCGGTACACTTGGCCGTGTTCCGTCCCATCCTGCTTCCGAGGCTAAAGGGGCCATGGGCGAGCAGGCCAGCAGCCGAGTGGCCGCGTGCCCCGTGTGCGGCTCGGCCGATGCCGAGGCGCTCGATGCCGCCGCGGGCCTGGTGCGCTGCCCGCAGTGCGGCCTGGGGTGGCTTGACCCCCAGCCGAGCGACGCGGCGCTCGCCACCATCTACACCGACGACTACTTCACGAAGCCCATTGACCCCGGGGGCCCGTCATATCTGGAGAACCGCGCCGGGCTGGAGCGTTTCTTCGACGGGCGGCTGCGCCTCATCGAGCGCCTGATTCGCCCGGGGCGCGTGCTCGACGTGGGCGCGGGCCTGGGCTACTTCCTCCACGCCGCGGCCCGCCGCGGCTGGCGCGGGGTGGGGCTGGAGACCTCCGCCTTTGCCGCCGACCACGCGCGACGGGAGTTCGGCCTCGACGTGCGGCGCCAGACCCTCGACGAGGCCGCGCTGGAGGAGGGGGCATTCGACCTGGTGGTGATGCGCGACGTGCTGGAACACACGCGCGACCCCCGCGCCACGCTGTGCCACGCGCATCGCCTGCTGCGGCCCGGCGGGCTGCTGGCCCTCTCGATGCCCAACTTCGCCTCGCTCAACGCGCGCCTCGGCGGGGCATGCTGGCGCCACCTGCGGCTGCCGCAGCACCTCTTCCACTTCACGCCCGAGGCGCTCGGGCAGCTCACGCGCCAGTGCGGCTTCGTGATCGCCGAGTGCACGTCGCGCCACGACTCGTCCGCCACGCGCGAGGTGTACGCCGCGCTGGCCGACCCGGCCGCGCGGCGCCACCTGGCCGTCCATGCCGCTCTGCGGGGCGACATTGTCTTCCTGCCCCTCGGCTCGGCCCTGCGGCGCGGGTTACGCGCAATCGCGCTGGTTTGCTCTTGTATTGCCCACCCATTCCGTGATAGACTTAAAGGCGATATCCTGGAGGTCCTTGCCCTCAAGCCGGAGGCCAGCCGATGACACTGCTTCGCCGGTTCGGTTTCCTGTGGATCGCCCCCATCGTACTTGCCCTCATGGCCACCAGCGCCCAGGCGAGATCCTCGTCCAGCCGAAACAACCGGGACGGCCGGAACACCGGCCCGTACCGCCTCATCGAGGGCGACACGGACTCGCAAAAAGAACGCGAAGAGCGGCGCAAGAAAGAAGAGGAACAGCGCAAGCAGCAGGAAGAGGCCCGCAAGAAACAGGAAGAGGCGCGCAAGGAGGCGGCAGCCAAGAAGGCCGAGGCCGCGAAGGAGGCCGCCAAACCCAAGCCCACCGCCAAGCCCACCGTGGCCGCGAAGCCCAAGCCCGCCGCGGCCGGAACGAAGAGCGGCACCGGCGCCAAGACCGACGAGGCGCGCGAGGCCGAGGCCTCCAAGCTGCGCGAACAGGCCAACAAGGACTTCGAGAAGGGCGACGAAGAAGGGCTCCTGGCCGGGGCCAAGGCTCTGCGCCAGCTCGTGGCCGAGTACGACGGCACGGCCGCGGCCCAGAGCGCCCAGCAGCAGCTCGACCTGCTGCTCGCCGACGCACAGCTCGGCCCAATGATCCTCCTCGCCGAGGCCCAGGAGGAGTTCGATGCCATGCGCTACCGCAGGGCGCGCAACAAGTTCCAGGCCCTTGCCCAGCGCTTCCCGAACAGCGAGCAGGGCGCGACCGCCCGGGCCCGCCTCGCCGAGATCGAGCAGAATGATCTGCTGAAGAAATCCGTCTACACCGACGAAGAACTTGAGGACGCGCGCCTCTGGTATCTGGCCGGCAACATCCACCTCGAGAACGGCCGCAAGGGCGAGGCCGCCAGCGCCTACCGACGCGTGGTCGAGGAGTACCCCGGCTGCCGCTACGCCGTCCTCGCAGAGGAAAGGCTGCCCAGCACCCTGGGCACCTGAGCCATTCCCCGGGTTGCGTGACTTGTGATGCGTGACACGCAGAGCCCACGCGCGCCCGCTGCCTCAGCCCCTCCGCCACGCCCCCCGCAATCGCCCGCTCTCCTGGACCCCGATTTCCTGCGCAAGCTCGACCTGCTGGAGGTCCTCTTCAAGCGCAACGTCGTCGGGCGTCGCGAGGGCGATCGCCCCGGCCACCAGCGCGGGGGCCGCACCGAGTTCGCCGAGCACCGCGAATACACCCCCGGCGACGACCTGCGCTACCTCGACTGGAACATCTACGGCCGCACCGACCGCCTGTTCGTCAAGGAGTTCACCAAGCAGGAGGCCGTGCTCGCCTGCGTGCTGCTCGACGCCAGCGCCTCGATGGGCCTCGGGCAGCCGCGCAAGCTCGAGTACGCGAAGCGGCTGGCCGCGGCCCTCGCCTACCTGGCCGGCGTGGGCGGCAACGAGGCCCTCCTCGGCGCCTTCCAGGGTCCGAGCGTCGCCTGGTCGCCCCGCTTCGCCGGGCGGCCCGATCTCCAGGGCCTGGCCGCCTTCCTCGAACCCATCCAGCCCGCGGGCCCCACCGACCTCCTCGCCGCCCTCCGCGCCCTTCGCGAGCGGGTGCACGAGCGCTCGCTCGTCATCCTCATCTCCGACCTCCTCGAAGAGGGCGGCGGCCGCCGCGGCCTGCGTCTGCTCGGCAGCCAGCGCTTCGACCTCAGCGTGCTCCACGTCCTCTCGCCCCAGGAGCTGCACCCGCCTGCCATCGGCCCCGTGCGACTGAGGGACAGCGAGGCGGACACCGCCGAGGACCTGGCCGTGGACGCCGATGCGTTGCGCCTCTATGCCGACCGGCTCAACGCCTTCTGCGAGGGCTGGCGCGCCTTCTGCCAGCGGCACGACATCCGCTTCATCGAGACCTCGTCCGCCGCGCCCTTCGAGGAATGCGTCCTCGGCTACCTTCGCCGCGGAGGGCTGGTGCGATGACCCTTCTCCAGCCTCTGGGCCTCCTCGCCCTCGCCGCCGTGCCCGTGCTGGTGGCCCTGAGCCTCTGGCGCTGGCGGCGGCGCGAGGTCATCGTGTCCAGCCTGCTCCTGTGGCGCGACGTGGCGGCCGCCTGGCGCCACGCCCCGCACGCCCGGCGCCGGCGCCAACTCGACCCGCTGCTCATCCTGCGCGTCGCCGTGGCGCTCGCGCTGGCGGGCGCCCTGTGTGCGCCCGTGCTCCTGCGCGCGGCACGGGCGACGCGCCGCCTCATCGTCGTGCTCGACCGCTCGGCCAGCATGGCCACGCGCCGGCCCGACGGCCTCACCCGCTGGCGCGCCGCGCGCGACGAGCTCCTCAAGCTGCTCGTGCAGCTCGACGCCGCCGATCGCGTGGAATTCGCCACCGTGCCGCCCCTCGCGGATCGCGCGATCGGCGCCGAACGCGGCCCGCGCGACGCGGCCTCGCTGATCCTCACGCTCGAGCCATCGGACGCCGCCGCCGAGCCGGCCGACCTGCGCCGCGCGGCCCTCGAGGCCCAGGCCCGCCAGCCGGCCGCCCGCGTGCTCGTAGTCACAGACGCGCCCGTGCCCGGCCTGCCCCCCGGCGTGGCGCTCCTGGCCACCGGCGCACCCGCGCGCAACCTCGGCATCACCACCTTCGCCGCCCGCCCTTACCCCGACGGCCGCACCGAGGTTCTCATCGCGGTGGCCAACGCGAGCCCCGCCGCAGCCGCCGCCCAGGTGGCGCTCCGCGCCGACGGACGCGAGCTGGGCCGGCGCCGGGTGGACGTGGCGGGCGCGGCGACCGCGCGAGTGATCTTCGAAGCCCGCCCCGCGGCCGCCGCGGTTCTCGAGGCCCGCCTCGATGGCGCGGACGATCTGCCCGTGGACGACCGCGCCTGGCTGGCCCGCCGCTCGGAGCGCCTTCGCATCGCCTGGGTCGGCGACGAGTGCTACTACCTGCGCCGCGCCCTCGCCGTGCAGGACGGCGTGGAGGTGGTGGAACTGCCCGCGCCCCCCGACGCCGCGGTGCCCGACGGCTTCGACCTCGCCCTCTACTACCGCGCGGCGCCGCGCCGACTCGCCGCGGGGAGCCTCGTGGTCGTGGCCCCCGGAGCGCCCGTGGGGGCGCTGCGCCCCGGGCCCCTCGCCGAGGCCGCGCCCGCAAGCGTCGTGGCCCGCCGCGACCCGCTCATGGCCGCCGTGCGACTGGAGGGCCTGGCCCTTGGCCGCGTGCCTCGGCCGGCGCTCCCTGGGGGGTTCGAAACCCTCGCGACCGCAGGCGACGTGCCGCTCATCGGGCGCTGGCGCGACGGCGCAGCCACGGTCGTCTACGTGGGCGTGGACCCGGCGTCGAGCGCCTGGCCCCTCGACCCGTCGTTCCCCATCTTCTGGGCGAACGTGGTCGCCTCCGCCGCGCGGCAGGGCCAGCAGGCGGGCAGCTTCGGCTGCTCGCGGCCAGGCCAGGCCGTCGCCATCAGAGCCGGGCCCGAGGCTGCGCTCATCGAGCCCGGCGGCGACCGCCGGCCGCTGACGGCGGACGCCTTGCGGCCCGAGCGCGCCGGACTCTATCGCGTGGTGAGCGGCGCGCAGGAGACGCCGGTTGCCGTGAGCCTGCTCAGCGAGAGCGAGACCCGGGCTGCCGCCGCGGAGGCCCGGCCGCCCGCGGCCTTCCTCGCCGCCACCGGCGGCACAGCCACGGCGGCGGACGCGGTGGCCACCTGGCGCCTGGGCGGATGGCTCGCCCTGCTCGGACTCGGCCTAGTGCTCCTTCACGGCGGCCTGTCGGCGCGAGCGCGACAAAGGGTGTGACCCGGGAAAGTAGGTGACCGGGGGGCGCCGGCACCCGCGTCTGTGGCAGACACTGTAGGCGGCGTGTCCACACGCCGCGGTACGCGGGACGGGACGTCCCGCGTACAAGCACAGCCGAAGGCGGCTGTGCCCCACCGGCTGGGGGATTGCAGGACGAGGTCACCTGCCTTCCCGGGTCACACCCCGCGACAAAGGTGACTTGCATCGCGGCGGCGTATCCGTAGAATAAGAAGAGGCATGTGTGATGCCCGGGAACGACGGCAAAGCCACTTCAAAAGGAGAGCGCTGTGGTCGTTGTAGACAGGGACGAGTGCACGGGCTGCGAGACCTGCGTCGAGGTCTGCCCCGTCGAGGCCATCTCGATGAAGGACGATAAAGCCGACATCGACCAGGACAAGTGCACCCAGTGCGAGACCTGCGTCCCCGAGTGCCCGGTCGAGGCCATCAAGGTCAAGTGACCCGCACCCAAGGCTCCGAGCGCCGGTCCCCGGCTCCCGGAGCCTTTCCATGTCCGCAGCCGGAGCGACGCGCGGGCCCGCCCCGGGCACGCCTCGGGTCTGGCCCGCCTTCTCAGGTTGCTGCGCCGCACGGGCGGCAAGAGCACCCTCAAGCGGCCGCTTGAGGGTGGCCCCCACGACGCGGAACGGCCCCCTCGGGTGCCACCCTCAACGGCTTCGTTGAGGGGGCCTCTTGGACGGAGGCAATCCCACGCCCCCCACGCCAGTTGCCCTGAGAACGGCAGCCAACCCCGCACACCTCGCGCGGCTTGTTCCTGAACGGAGCTTCGGCTATCATGCGCCTTAGCGCCGCGGCGGGCGGTGACGGAGGCGCGGCGGAAAGGGATTCGAGCGTTGTCGGCAAGAATCAGGCGCGACGTGCACGCCCTCAAGGCCGAGCTGCGCCGCAGCGTGCGCGGCGAGGTGGCCTTCGACCCCGCCACCCGCGCCGTCTACTCCACCGCCGCCTGCATCTACCGCGTGCCCCCGCTCGGCGTCGTCGCGCCGCGCGATGCGACCGACGTGCTGGCCACGGTGGCCATCTGCCGCACGTACGGCGTGCCCATCACGCCGCGAGGGTCCGGCTCCGGGCTCGCCGGCCAGGCGCTCGGCGAGGGCATCGTGCTCGACTTCACGGTGCACATGAACCGCCTCCTGGAGGCCGCCGACACCCATGTTCTGGTGCAGCCGGGCCTGATCGCCGACGAACTCAACGCCGCCCTCGCCCCGCGCGGCCTCTGGTTCCCGCCCGACCCGTCCAGCTCCGGCTACTGCTCGATCGGCGGCATGATCGCCAACAACTCCGCCGGCTCGCATTCAGTCAAGTACGGCACCGTGATCGACTATGTGGAAGAGCTGGACGTGGTGCTCGCCGACGGCACGACAGCGCGGCTTCGCCCCTATCTGCTCGACAGCCCCACATGGCGGCGCCTGGTGGCCGATGAGACGCGCGAGGCGCAGATCCATCGCGACCTGCGTCTCATCGTCGAGCGCCACGCGGACCTCATTCGCGCCCACCAGCCGCGCACCACCAAGAACGCGGCCGGCTACCGCCTCGAGCGCGTGATCGAGAACGGCGTGCTCAACCTCAGCAGGCTCGTCTGCGGCTCCGAGGGCACGCTGGCCCTCGTGCTTGCTGCCAGGCTCCGCATCGAGCCGAAGCCGGCCGCGCGCCGCGAGTGCCTGCTGCACTTCCCCGACCTCGCCGCCGCCGGCCGCGCCACGCTCGAAATCCTGCCCCTCGGCCCCAGCGCCATTGAGGTGCACGAGCGCCACGCGGTGGACGTCATTCGCGCCGGCCGGCCCGAGCTGGCCGACGTGTTGCCCCGGCCCGGCGAGAGCCAGCTCCACGTCGAGTTCGACGGCGCCACCGACGCCGAGGCGGCCGAGGGCCTCGCGCGCATGCGGCGCAGAATCTGCGACGAACTGCGCCTCGCCACCCGCTGCATCGAGCCGGCCAGCGCCGACGAGGCTCGCCGCCTCTGGGCCATCCGCAAGGCCACCCTGCCCATCCTCTACAACCAGCCCGGCCCCAAACGCATCATCTCCTTCATCGAAGACGTCACCGTGCCCCCCGACCAGATTCCCCCCTTCATCGAGCGGCTCCAGGCCATCTTCGGCCGCTACGGCCTCGAGGCCGCCATCTACGGCCACGCGGCCCAGGGCAACTTCCACATCCGCCCGCTCCTCGACCTGCACGAACCCGCCGAGGTGGCCAAGATGCGCGCCGTCGCCGACGAGGTCTTCGACCTGACCATCGCCCTTGGCGGCACCCCCAGCGGCGAGCACGGCGATGGCATCGCGCGCACCGAGTACCTGGCGAAACTATACGGTCCGCTCCACCACCTCTTCGGCGCCGTCAAGCGCATCTTCGATCCCCAGAACCTGCTGAACCCCGGCAAGAAGGTGCCCGACCCGCGCAGCGGCTTCTCCCTCAGCGGCCCGCTGCGCTTCGACGCCGACTATCGCTCGCGGCGCCTCGACGAGCGCCTCGTGTGGCCCGCCGTGGGCGGCGCCGCCGCCGAGGCCGAGCGTTGCCATGGCTGCGCCACGTGCCGCACCCTTCCCGCCGCCGTCACGCGCATGTGCCCCGTCTTCAAGGCCACGGGCGCCGAGGAGGCATCGCCCCGGGCCAAGGCCAACCTGCTGCGCGAGATCGCCGCCGGCCGCCTCAAAGGCCGCGCCGCGCGCAAGGCTCTGGCGCGCGTGGCCGAGCAGTGTCTCCTGTGCGAGTCGTGCCAGGCCGACTGCCCGTCGCAGGTCAACGTGCCGAAGCTCATGCTGGAGGCCAAGGCCCGGCTGGCCGCCGAAGGCGCCCGCACGCCGCGGCAGCGCCTGTTCGCCCGCCTCGACGCGCTCAGCCGCCTCGCGGCGCCCTTCGCCCCGCTCGTCAACGCGGCCAACCGAGCCAGGCCCGCGCGCTGGCTCCTCGAGAAGCTGGCCGGCCTTGACCGCCGCGCGCCGCTACCCCCCGTTGTCCGACGCCCGCTCTCGCGTCGGCTCCGTCACCGTGTCACGCGTCACGCGTCACCCATCACGAAGCAGGTGATCTACTTCCCCGACGTCTTCGCCGAGCTGAGCGACCCGGCCATTGGCGAGGCCCTGGTGCGCCTGCTCGACGTGGCGGGCATTGGGGTGATTGTCCCGCCCGTCAAGGGCTGCGGCATTCTGGCCATGTGCTATGGCGACGCGACGCGCGCCGTGGAGACCATCCGCCACAACCTCGCCGTTCTCCATGGCTACGCCCGCCAGGGCTGCGACATCCTGGTCACCGAGCCCACCGCCCTGCTGTGCCTGCGCCAGGGCTACGCCGACTTCGTGCCCGACGTCGCCGTGAAAGAAGTCGCCGCGCGCACCCACGACGCCCTCGACTACTTGCTCAGCCTTCGCCAGAGGGGGCAGCTCAAGCTCGACCTGCGTGAGGTGCCGCTTGCCCTCGGTCGCCACGTGCCCTGCCACGCCCGCGCGGCCGGCATCGGCGCCGCCGTGCCCGCGCTGCTGGCCGACGTGCCGGGACTCAAGCTCACGGCCCTCGACGAGGGCTGCTGCGGCCTCGCCGGCAGCGCCGGCCTGCGCCGCGAGAAGTACGACCTGGGCATGAAGATCGGCTCCCGGCTCTTCGACAAGGTGCGTGCCGGCGGCTTCGACGGCACCGTCACCGAGTGCTCCGCCTGCCGCATGCAGCTCGAACACGGCACCGGCAAGACCTGCTATCATCCCCTTCACCTCCTCGCCTATGCCGCCTTCGGCACACACTTGCCTGGACGGGCCTCTGCTGCTAGAATCCCCGGCGGACACGCAGGCGCTCGCTAGAGGAGTCCGCCGTGAGCTACCAACGCGGCATGTCGGCCATCCGCCTCCAGGCCCCCGACGAGATTCCCCACACGCAATACATCAGCCACCTGGAATTCATGTCCAAGATCACCGGGCTGGCCGCCGACCACCCCGACCTCGGGCGCAAGGTGGCCGAAGTGCTCGACTTCGATTTCATCTGGTCCACCGACGGGCCGAACCCCCCGGGCCGCTGGACCGACATGGGCCGCGCCTACTGGCACGAACGCCAGCAGGAGGCCGACTCGCGCCACCTCGGCTTCGCCGACGTCGAGGAGGCCCTCAGCCTCGACCCCCGCCAGGAATACGGCCTGCCCAACCTTGAGGAGCAGGTGAGGAAGTACCGGGACTGGTATCGCCGCGCCCAGCACGAGCAATTCCCCTTCGCCGTCTGGCCCGGCGGCACGTACCGCACGCAGATGAGCTTCCTCATCGCCGCCTTCGGCTGGGACATGCTGCTCACCATGGCCGGCCTCGACCGCGAACGCTTCACCCGCGTGCTCAACGCCTGGACCGATGTCATCGAGGTCTACTACCAGGCCTGGGCGCGCACCGACGCCGAAGTCATCCTCACCCACGACGACATGGTGTGGACCCAGGGCGCCTTCATCCATCCCGCCTGGTATCGCGCCGTCCTCTTCCCGAATCTCAGGCGCCTGTGGAGCATCGTCAGGAAGGCGGGCAAGAAGGTGCTGTTCTGCTCCGACGGCGATTTCACGGAGTTCGTGGACGACCTGGCCGACGCGGGGGCCGACGGCTTCATCTTCGAGCCGCTCACCGACCTCGACTACGTCGTGAAGAACTACGGCCAGACCCACGTCATCATCGGCAATGCCGACTGCCGCGTGCTCACCTTCGGCACCCCGCGTGATGTCAAGCGCGAAGTGCGCCGCGTGATGGACAAGGGGCGCACCTGCCCCGGCTACTTCTTCGCCGTGGGCAATCACATTCCCGACAACTGCCCGCTCGAAAACGTCGTCGCCTGCCTCGACGCCTATCGCCAGTACCGCAAGCGTTAAACGGCGCAGGGCACAACCGAATGGCCGTGCCCCGCGGGATTCCTACCTGTTCCCTGCTCAGGCGCGCCGACGCTTGCGAGCCAGGGCGAGGGCACCCAAGCCGAGCAGCGCGAGGGTGGTGGGCTCGGGGATCGCGCCCGTCGCCCGGATCACGTCGACGCTCAACTGGAGATCTGCCACATAGGTCGGCTGAAGTTCGTCGTCGCCGGGCAACACCGCGGTCTCGAACCCGAAAATGAAGCCGATCTGGTCAATGTCGGTCACATCAATGTTCGGGAAGTCCGAAAGCGGAATGACGAAGGGCCCGGTGAACCCCGACGGGAGGCTGTAAATCACGACCTCGTGCACCTCACCAAGAGTGCCGACACCACTGGCGAGGTGCGCGATGAACTGGGAGTCGTGGTCGGTCGAACGAATGACAAGTTCGATGGTATCGGAGAACGTCGCGGGAGCCGTGGTATCCCAGTCGAGCGGCACTGCCATGCCGTAGCCGATCCAGAAGGTGGCCATGACGCCAGCATCGTTGCTGAACTGGAGGTTCTGATCGGGGAACCCGATGATGCTGAGCTGAGACTCGGCGCCGATGGAGCCCCCGCCGATGTACTGCAGCGCGAAATCGCGGCGACCACCGATGGTGCTGGCGAGAGGCAGGCCGGCGTTGAAGCCTGGATTCGCATAGGTGTCTCCGACGCCGACGATGTACTGCTCAAGCCAGATCTTGACGGGGCTGGGCGGCGAGATGACGGGGTTCTGGAAATCGTCAATTATCACCAGCGCGCCTGCGGGGCACGCAATGAGCGCCAGCATCAGCACAGCCCCGCACACACAAGAATTCCTCAAGTCCCCGCTCCTTGTCTTGGTTCGCCCAGAATAGCTGCTCAGAGATCAACAATCCACGCGCTGTTCTCAAGACGCAGCCATGAAATCACAATCATAGTGCATTAAGCAAGCAACCGGCGTGCCGGGCACCATGCCCCAGGAGGCTGAGGCTATTGGTATTCCTAAGTGGTTAGTGTGTAAGCGCTTATGGATGCCATCCCTGTGTCACATGCGCTCGCTTTCCCGTCTGCGGCTGTGTAGATGTTGATGGCCGGCAACATGGTCTGCTGCGGATTGCCGCATAGCATTGCTATTTCATCACTTAGGGGCGTTGTAACATGGCAACGCTATGTTGCCACGCTGCAACACGCGGCGGGGCTCTAGGGCGGGGGGCGGCCTTCAGGGCCACGTCCGACGGCCTCATGCCGACGCTGGCGACATTGCGGGGGCAAAGACCGCCCCGAGCCTCGACGATGAGTACGAGAAGAGGCTTGGCAAGGCGGCTCCAGAATCAGGCGCCATGCTCGAGACCGGGGGTCGCCTTGTGTGGCGGGTCCGAGTGCCCGCGCCATGCATCGAGGAGACCGCCCTTGAGCGGCTGGGGGGATTGCGGTCGAGGGCTGCCGCCCGACAGGCCGACAGACCTGGCGCGCGTTGCGCCCAGCGATTCCGCTTTGGCTGAGAGAGGGGAGCGATTAGTGTTTGCCCCGCCTTGAGTTAGGGTTCCACGGTAGCCGCAGAGCAGATTCGCATTCGAGAAAGG